>Ga0078972_1003200_pt1 | contig 50038 bp, 48 predicted proteins | sample YelNatPaOPGAMG01_FD_67568 | JGI IMG/M metagenome (GOLD analysis project Ga0078972, IMG submission 67568) | Hot spring thermophilic microbial communities from Obsidian Pool, Yellowstone National Park, USA - OP-RAMG-01 (SPADES assembly) (version 2) | ecosystem: Environmental > Aquatic > Thermal...
TCCCAGGTCCAGCCGGTTCGCTATCGTCTGAAGGGTCCGCGGACCAAGCCCAGGTCGGGTCGCTACGTGGGCGTCATCGACGCATGGCTCCGCCAGGACCTCGATGCCCCGAGGAAGCAGCGCCACACGGCGAAGCGGATCTGGGAGCGGCTGCGGGACGAGTACGGATGCCCGCTCAGCGCGTCACATGTCCGGCGCCTCGTACGGGAGCGCCAGGCTCTTCTCGAGCCCGCGGCATCGAAGGTCCTTCTGGAACTCGTCTGGGCACCCGGCGAGGCCGCCCAGTTTGACTGGGGCGAGGCGACGGTGGTTCTGGGTGGCAAGCCGACCCGGATCTACCTCTTCATGATGCGGCTGAGCGGGGCGCCCTTCATCATGGCCTTCCTCCACGAGCGGATGGAGTGCTTTCTCGAGGGGCACGTGCGGGCGTTTGCCTTCTTCGGCGGCGTGCCCAGGAGGATGATCTACGACAACCTCGCAAGCGCCGTGAAGCGTGTCCTGATGGGCCACCGGCGGGAACTCACGGCGTCCTTCCAGGCGATGAGGGCGCACTACCTCTTCGCGGCGACCTTCGCCAACCCGGCTTCGGGCTGGGAGAAAGGGCTCGTCGAAAATCTCGTGGGCTACGGCAGGCGGACGTTCCTCGTGCCGGTACCCGAGGTGGCGAACCTCGAGGAGCTGAATGCCCTCTTCCTCGAGCGGTGCAGGAGCGAGAGGGAGAAGGTGCTTCCCGGGCGGGATGGCAGGAGCGTGGGTGAACTGTGGGACGCTGAACGAGAAGCACTTGTCTCCCTGCCGCCGGTGCCCTACCGGGCGGCCACTGAACACACGGTGCTTGTCTCGTCGAGCGCGACCGTGAGCCATCTCGAGACCCGCTACTCCGTGCCGGCAAGACTGGCCGGGAAGACGCTCACCCTCTACGCCTTCCACGACCACGTCGAGATCTGTGACCGGGAGGCCCTCGTCGCCCGCCACCCGCTTGGCGAGCGGGGCAAGCCGTGCCTTGCCATCGAGCACTACCTGGACGTCCTGCTGGCGAAGCCGGGCGCTGTCCGCAATGCCCGTGTGGTGGCCGACCTCGGTGGGAGCGTGACAGCGTACCGCGACGCCTTCCTGGCCGCCCGGCCGGATGCCTATCGGGCCTTTGTCGATGTCCTGATGCTCCTTCGCCGCCACTCCCGGGAAGCGGTGGTTGAAGGCATCCGCCAGGCCCATGCCGAGAGGCTCTTCGACCCGGGAGCCGTCGCCAGGCTTGTCAGGGAAGCCGAGGGCGGGGTGACGGTGCCGGCGCAAGTGAGCGGGCCAACTGTGGACCAGCCCGCACCTTCCGTTTACGACGCCCTTCTCAGGCGGGGGGTGCCGGCATGACCCAGGTGGACGACGCTGCACGGCAGACCGCCATCAGCGCCTACTTCAAGGCCTTCTGCATGCCAGGGGCGCTTCGTACCTACGCCGCCATCGCCCGTGAGGCCGAGGAGACGGGACAGGGCTATCTCGCCTTCCTCGAGTCCGTCCTCGCCCAGGAGATGCAGAGCCGAGAGCATAACCGCATCGCCCGCCACCTGGCGGAGGCCAGGCTGCCCTATCCCAAGACGCTCGACGGCTTCGACTTCTCGGCCCTGCCGTCCCTCAACAGGTTGCAGTTCCTCGCACTTGCCCGTGGTGAGTTTGTCCGGGAGAAGGAGAACGTCCTCCTCATCGGCAACTCGGGCCTCGGCAAGACGCATCTCGGTATCGCCCTCGCCCACGCTCTTGTCCATGAGGGGTTTCGGGCGCGCTTCACGACCGCCACAGCGCTCTCGCAGGAACTCCTTGCCGCCCAGGCGGAGATGCGGCTTGCTCGGGCCCTCAGGGGCTTCTCCCGCTTCGATCTCGTCGTGGTGGACGAGCTGGGCTACGTTCCTTTCGCCAGGGACGGCGCCGAACTGCTCTTCCAGTTCTTCGCCGAGCGCTACGAGCGCGGCTCCGTCCTTGTCACGTCCAACCTCGAGTTCTCCCGCTGGACCGAGGTCTTCGGGGACTCCGGCATGACCTCCGCCCTCATCGACCGCCTCGTCCACCGCGCCCACATCTTCGCCCTCACCGGTGAGAGCTACCGCTTCCGTCAGGCACAGTCCCGGGAGGCCGCATCATGACACCCCCATGCTGGGCACTGTGGACCCCCATTCGCCCCCCTTGAACTCCCTCGTCCCCTCTCTTCTCCCTCGCTCCCACTGGCTCACTTTCTCATGATCGCGGTGGCCAGATTTCCGATGGTCATTCACACTCCTTTCGGGTGAGGACCTCCCACAGGAGCGTGGCAAGCTTGCGCGAGAGGGCGGTTATGGCCACCTTCTGGCCGCGCTTCTGGGCGATGCGCTGGAAGAACGCACGAAGCGGCATGTCGGGGTAGAGGCGCACGATGGTCCATGCCGCTTGGTTCAGGATGCGTCGTGCCTCCCGGGAGCCCCGCTTCGTAATGTGGCCGTATCGTCCCGAGAACCGCAGCGCTTCCTGTGACGTCCACCGTCGCAGCGTCATTTTCGGGGGTGAACCCCTCGCCCCCCTGGCGTCTCGACGGACTCGTCTGACGTCCGCAGGGGCGGGGTGGGCCAACGCCTGGTCGCCGTCAGGCAGTGTCACCCGCGTTTCGCGGGCGACGGCGGTGGCAGGAGGGCTCCGCTTCGCACTCGCCTATACGGCTAGGCAGAACGTCGCGGCCATCGCCGCCCCCGACGCGGCGAACCTCTACGTCCTCGAGAACCCCTGCTGGAACCAGGGTTGCGGCGCCTCAGTGCTCGTGAAGTCAACCGACGGCGCAAGGACGTTCGTGACTGTGCACACCTTCCCGGACTTTTCGGCCAACGCCATGAGTTTTGTGGGCCCCGAGGTCGGCTTCGTCGTCGTGGCCCCCGTCGATGAAAGCGGCAACACCGGTTCGGGCGTGCTCGAACGGACTACTGACGGTGGGGAGCACTGGACCTCGCTCTCCGAACCGATGCTGGCCTGTGCCGGCGGAGACGTGGAGAGCATCGACATCCAGTTTCCGGGACAGACGGATGGGTGGGCGCTCTGCGGCGGCCAGCACGTCCGGACGGGACGGACGGGCTTTGGCCTGCGGCGCCACTGATCGGCCTAGGAGTTTGAGGAATCCGTGTGAGAGGGGACCTCGTCCACCCCCGGCAGGGAGATGAGGTCTGGGTCGGTCATGGCCCACGACGGGATCTCTTCCCCGTCGAGGAAGCGGTGGGCGTAAACGGCTGCGAGGCCGGCGTAACGGCCGCCGAAAGCTCCGGCGAGATCGTAGAGGAGCCCGACCGAGGCGGCGTCCGCCATCCGCCTGAGGGCATGCTTCGCCTGCCACTGGGCCTCCTCGGGCGGCGCCGAGGCCAACCGGGCGACCGACGCCTGAAGGATCTCACGGGCTCCCTTCGCCTCGGGCGTACCGGCCCGCTCCAGCATCGGCACGAACTCGGCGAGGAACGCCTCATGGGCCCGCTTCTTGGCTATGGCCTCGAGGAGGTCGAGAGCCTGGATGTTGGCGGTGCCCTCCCAGATCGGCGTGATCAGCGCCTCACGGTGCCAGCGGGCGACCGCGTACTCCTCTAGGAAGCCGAGCCCCCCGAAGAGCTCCATCGCCATGCGTGTGCTCTCGGCAGCGTGGTCCGCCGTCCTGCTCTTGGCGAGGTGGGACAGGAAGCGGGCGTAGTGGTAGGCGGGCGTGTAGGGCGGGCGATCATGCCAGCTGCGGTCGAAGGCGCCCACGGCGTGGAAGGCGAGGGCCAGGCCGGCGGCCTGCCGCGCCGCCATCTCCACGAGATCCCGCCTGACGAGCGGGTGATCCACGAGACGCTGTCCGAACGCCGTGCGCCGTCTTACCCGGAAGAGCGTCTCCAGATGGGCCTTCTTGGCGATGCCCATGGCCGCCACGGCATTGGCGAGCCGTGAGGACGTGAGGACCTCGAGCGTTGCGTAGATGCCCTCTGCGGGCTTCCCCACGAGCCAGGCCTCGCTGTCCTCGATCTCCACCTCGCCGGATGGGACCGCCCGGGTGGCGCTCTTCTCCTTGAGCCGCCTCACCCGGTAGTTCAAGGTGCCATCGGCCCTGAGGCGCGGCACGAGGAAGAGGGCGAGTCCCTTGGGGCCACCGGGGGCGCCCTGCGGCCGGGCGGTCACGAGGGCGAGGTCGGCGAGGCCGGCGCCGCTCGCAAAGTACTTGTCGCCGCCCGACAGGCGCCAGACGGCGCCATCCGGGCTGGCCACGGTCCGGCTCGCTCCAAGGTCGCTGCCGCCCTGGATTTCGGTCATCCAGGTGGCGCCCCAGGCCTCGCCCGCAAGAAGACGCTCCTTCCAGGCGGAGTGCTCGGGGGCGTACTTGTGGATGGCATAGGCCACCTGCTGGGTGATGGTGAGGATGCAGTAGAGGCCGGGGTCGGCGAGCAGGTAGCCGAGGGCGTAGTGGTGGGCCCAGGTGCTGGCGCGGTAGGGCGGCTCCATGATCGGGGCGAGTCTTTTGAGAAGGGCCGTCTGGGCGGGGGAGAGGCGGACGCGCTCCACCCGGTTACCGTCCACATCGTGGGTGACGAGGATGGGATGGGCCTCCCGGTCCACGTGAAAGCCGACCTCGTACGCCTCGGCCCCGGCGAGTTCGCCGAAGGCTTCGAGTTCGGGGCGGTGCAGCAGGGCCTGCGGCCAGACGTGCGTGAGGATGGCCTCGAGGTCCGGATCCAGGAGATAGTGGTTCCTGCCATAGGCGTACGACTCGTATCTCACGACGGCACAGCCCCCCATGACGCCCCGACGGTGGTCCCGGCGCCCGGCCTGCGATGTGCGACCGCTCGGCGGGACCTCCTGCCTGATTCTCGTTCGAACCCGGGCGGGTGGATCCTTCATGGCGATCTCTCACGGACCTCGATGGCGGCCGTGAACCCCGGGGCTGTCGGGCCCTTAGGCCGAGCACGGGACTCCGATCGGGACGGGAAACGGGACTGTATTCTCCCCAGGCGTCCGGTAGCCTTCGAGGACGGAGCCTCAGGATGAGAGAGGGAGCGTTGCGATTTGGCGAGAGGGAATGGATGGGCGAGGCGTGTGGCCGGCGCATCGACGTTTGTCGCAGTGCTGGGCATGGCAGCGAGCGGGCTTGTCCCGCAGGCGGCCCAGGCCGCCCCTTCCGGCGGCGGCGGCACATTTCAGCTGGAGAACTTCGCCGTTGCACCTGTTCCGGGGACGAGCGACGAGTTCTACCTGAACGTCACGGTCGCCCAGAACAGTGCGGACGGCAGCGACTTCACCGGGAGCAGCACGACCGAGACGCACCCGTTTCCCACGGACCTCTACTTCTACGTCGCCGACAGCACGGGCAAACCCGTCTCGAGCCTCCTCGACGCTGCGTTCGTATCGAGCAACCCCGCGGATGGGATCACCTACAGCAAGAACGATCATCTCAGTGTGACCGGCACCGCCCAGTATGAGGTCACGATTCCTCCCACCGACTACACCTCGTCCGACGAGCTCCTGATCTACCCGTATGGAACCCCAGGCTACAACAACACAAAGGACGCCTTCCGCATGGGCAACCCCTCGGACAGCTCCTTCGCCGACGACGTCGTGAGCGGGACGGCGAACTTCACCATCCCGGTGAACGACCTGCCGGAGGCGCCCTTCGCCGGTCTCCTGCCGGGGGTGCTGGTGCTGGGGGCCGCTTTCTTGGCCTGGCACCGCCGCCGCTCTGCTGTCCGGGCGTAACCAAGAGGAAGGCGGGGCCCGCACCCGGCGGACCTCGCCATTTTCGGGTCCAGGCCCATCCCGACGGGGAGGGCCTGGGCCCATCGCCCCTGGCGCGAGGACGGCCCACAGGCCCCCAGGTCTGCCGCCTGCGACCCGCTCCCCGGGATGGTCCGGCGAAGAGATCCGGCCTCATCGTGGTCACGTCGGGCGGGTGCCGGTCTGGCCCCACCCCGCCATGGGCCGAGGCGTCGGGTGGTCGCCGGGGACCGGAGCGGAGGACTCCTCGCGCAGCAAGGGGCATCCCCGGGGAAGAGGCGTGGCCCGGGGCAGGCGCTTCGAAGCCACCTGAAAAGGGGCGCACGCTTCGACGGGGGCCCTTCCCTGCGCGGCCAGAGAAGGCGCAGTCCGCCGGGATCCCCCCTCCCCCCTCGGCACCCGACGCGAGGGCCCCGGCGCCGCCCAGAAGGCGGCCCCGGGGCCCAGAGGTGACGGGGGAAGGAGGAGCGCCTATGCCAGCCGGGGCCGACGGCTCCGGCGGCGCAGGATGGCGATGGCCGGCACGAGGAGGAGCGGCAGGAGGCCTGCGAAGGGGACCTCGGGGAGGGCGTTCACGATGTCGTCGAGGTTATTCGTGAGGAACTGGTGCTGGATGTAGTTCGTCCCGTCGGCGAGGTCCTGGGGGTGCGCGCTGTAGTCGATGAAATAGAGGTTGCCGTTGTTGGCGGCGGCGAAGAGATGGCCCTCGCCGTCGACGCTCACCTGGTCGAACACGCTGGGGAAGCTGCCGGTAAGGTCCGGCGCCCTCCAGACCGACACGAGCGTGCCGCTCGTGCTCACCTCGGCGATCTCGTTGTTGCCGGCCAGGATAAAGTCGCCGCTGTACGGGTCGTAGGTGATGCCGTGGGCGTACGGGGCGTTCCTGATCAGTTCGGTGGCGGCGCCGCTTGTCGTGTCGAGCATCCATACGCTGCCGTTGCCGTTGTACCCGCTGCTCGTGTACATGGCCTGTCCGGGCAGGCCGGGGGCGAAGGCGAGCTGCGTGACGCCGCCCGGCAGGGTGCTCGTGTTGCTCTGGGTGAGGCCGGGATAGGTGACGGTGTCAAGTGTGGAGCCGGCGGACGAGGAGGTCTCGTTCCCTCCGGCATAGATGGTGGAGCCGTTCAGGGTGATCTCGTCCACTTCCGAGATCTTCGTCGAGGCGCTTCCCACGCTCGTCCCCGACGTGGTGATCTCGTAGATCTTGCCCGAGTACTGGCCGCCCACGAGCAGGGTGTTGTTCGGGGTGAGGATGATGCCGTCTGCGCCGGGCAGGTTGGCGACATTTGTTAGCTGGCCCAGGACGAGCCGCTGGCCCGAGGCGGACGGATCGTAGGTGTAGGAGACCTTGAAGACGTTGTACGGGCACACCGAGGAGCCCGTATTTGTGCAGGTGTTGCCCTGGTTTCCGTACTGGGTGAAGTAGAGCGTTCCGGAAGTGGTGTCACCGGGCGCGGCGACGGCCGCCCCCGATGAGGCCACCGCCGCGCTCATGAGGACGGTTGCGGCCAGCGCTCCCAGCGCGAGCCGAGGGGCGTGCCGCCAGCGGAAGATGTGCAACCGGATTCCCTCCTTCTGCGGATCCGTGGGGATGGGGACGTTCTCACATGCTGCGGGAGAGCTTCCGCCTTCGGGCGAGGAGACGGGCGCCCCACGCTCCGGAGATCAGCATCACGGGGACGACGAGCGGGGCCGGAACTTCGGGCAGGTCGTTCTCGGGGATGCCGGCGAGGCCGACGAAGGGGCTGTCCTCGGCCACCTCGTTCTTCTCAGCCACCCTGCCGCTGTAGGCGGTGGCGTAGACCTCGATCTGGCCGGGGCTGTTCGCTGCATACCACTGGCTCACGGTCTCGCCCTTGCCGTCGATCACGGTGGACGAGGCGTACCATGCGGACGCCTCGGACCAGGAGACGGTGAAGTCACAGTTCCAGGTCGACGTCGACCCGCTCTCCCTCACACACGAACTCGCCGTCACGGCCTTCCCGACGCTTCCCAGGGGCTCCGGTGCGAAGGAGATCACGACCTTTTCGGCCGCCCCGCCCTGCGACGGGACCCCTGTCACCTGTGCCGTGTACGACGTAGTCCGGCCGACGCTGCCGGCGACGGCGACATTGGCGAGGCGCACCGAGTCGACAGGGTTGGCGGGATCGCTCCCTGGGTCCGGTACACCTGCCGAACCGGCGGGCGGATCGCCGGAAGGGGGCGGATCGCCGGCGGCGACCGCCCTCCCGAGACCCAGGTGCGGGATGACCTGTGACCCCACCGCTATGGCGATGAGAGCGGCGACAGCGAGGAGGAGAGGAAGCCCGCGTCTTCCCCCGGTGTTCATGGCGCGACACCCCCTCATCCAACCGGGGCGCTTTGGATCCACGGGTCCGATCCAACCCTACGGGGTCGCGGATCGATGATCAGTACCACCCGGGGTCCCACGTGGACGGCAAGGGACGTCACACGGCCCGCCCCTGTCGGGACGGGCCGTGGTAGAGCCGGTGTGGGCAGGGTCACTCGCCGGCGCGGGGCGGGATCCCGTCAAAGAGGCCGAAGAGGAGATCCCCGAGCCGGCCGATCGCCCGGTTCAGGTGGCGGAAATACGTCGTGCGGGTGAGCCCCGCCGTACCGGCCAGCGCCTCGTGCGGGCCTTTCTTCAGGAGGTAGTAGTTCTTGAGGAGGAGCGTGTCCGACTCCGACATCTGGGCGAGATGGTCCGAGGTCATGGCGTCCAGCACCCACTGACGCACCTTGGGTGCCGAGGCGCGGGCATGGTTGAGCTCGCTGATGTAGTGCCCTCCCTCCGTCTCGAGGAGGGCGTCGTCATACGGGAGGGCTGCCAGCACCTCCTTGGTCGCCTCGAGGCGCTCTGCGCCCCGGCGGATCACGGGCAGGGACGGACGGGCCACGTCCTCCAGCCAGCTGACGCCCATGCCCTCGGGCCCGGGCAGGGTGTAGGCGCCGTGGCGGCAGATGAATCCCAACTGGCGGAGGATGCCGTCCATGCGAGGGGGCACCTCGCGGAAGGTGACCCGGCGGCCGAGGGCGAGTGTCACAGCCTGACGGACCAGGGCCCCGGCCAGGTCATCGCAGCCTTTCGCCAGGTGAAACGGCCCGAAGATGACTGACTCGTCGAACATCCTGCAGGCGAAGGCAGCGCCTATGAGACCACTCTCAGCACGAAGTCCGATGGCCATCACGTCAAGAGAAGAGGGCGCGAAGAGCCGCTCGGCATCGCCGCCGGCGAGTCTCTCCGCCTTCCAGCCGTCAGCTCCGCTGAGAGCCGCCTGCCATGCGCTCTCGCAGGCAAGGTGCGCCACCCAGGCCCAGGCGCCGAGGAGGGAGGAGGCATCGCCCCCGGAGCGCAGATTCCGGAGGGTGATCCCGAGGGCGAGCCGCCGGAGGAAGGCATCCCGCCAGGGGTGGGCGAGGCGGTATTCGTGGGCGAGAAGTCTCGCCACGCCCGGCACAATTCGCCAGGTGCTACCCTCCTCGGCCACGCACGGCAGGGAGGTGAGCTGCTCCCAGACGTCCGTGCCGTCGATGGGGAGGAGTTCCTCCAGCATGGCGCGGGTGAAGGTCGGGAGCACGGAGGCGGCGCTGAGCGTCTCGCGCAGGAGCGGGGCAGGGGCGAAGCCGGCCTCGGTGAAGATGCCGTCGACGAGCAGGCTGCCCAGCGCCTGCCCCGGACCTGCTCCGACGCGGGCGGCCGAGGCGCCTCCCGACCGAACGAGCAGGTCGGAGGTCAGGGTGAGGAGCGTCGGGTGTCCCCCGGCCAGGGAGGTGACCTCCCGGCGTGTCCCTTCGCCGCCGACGCCGTGCCGGAGCAAAAGGGCCTCAGCATCTGCGCTTGTGAGATCCCTGACCTCGATGGAGCGGGCGAACCTGCGCCAGATTCGCTCGCCAGGCCAAACCCGGTCCGGCGGGCGCCTGCCGACGATCACGATGAGAACGCCACGTGCAAAGTGGTAGAGGAGATCCTCCCGCAGGCGACGTTCGTCGACGGCGCCAAGGCGGTCGTAGTCGTCGATGGCGACCACAAGGCCGGTACCGCCCCCGGCATCTCGCACGAGGTCCCGTGCCCGTGCCATGAGGTCCGCCGGATGGTGGTCCCGCAGGTCGAGAGCGGCGACGATGGCCTCTGCCACCGATGCCCCCTCGGGATCGGCCACGTAGACGGCGGTGGCGCCGTGCGAGCGGGCCACCTGCAGGAAGTGGCGCACGAGGCTCGTCTTGCCGATGCGTGCGGGGCCGTGCACGTAGACGGCGACCGGACCCTGGCGCGCGGCGACGAGGGCGTCGCCCAATTGGCGAAGCTCCGCCCCGCGTCCGACGAAGAGGTCGTCGCCGATTTCCTCGAGCACCTGACGAATGGGGTCCGACATCGTGCCGGCCTCCTCGGTGACTTAAGACGGTCGGTGAGGGACAAAAGGCATCAGGACAACCTCGGGGACCCGGGATCTCACGCCTTCGCCCGGGCGGGGACCACCGCCGAAGCGCTTCCCTCGACGGCCCGCATGAGGTCAGCGAGGTCGGCGAGACGGTCCTTGGCAGCCACGAGGACCGCCCCCTTCGTGCGCACGACCAAGAGGTCGCTCAGCCCCAGGGTTGCGACGACGCCCGAGGGGTCCTCGTTGATGACGGTCGAACCCGTCGTGGCGAGGGAGACGGAAGGGCCGCGGGTGGTGTTGCCCAGAATGTCCGGGGCGAGCACCCGCTCGAGGGCCCCCCAGGACCCCAAATCATCCCAGCGGAAGGCCCCCTCCACCACGAGGAGGTCGTCCGTCTCTTCGAGGACCACCCGGTCGAAGGGCCCGCCAGCGAGGGCGCCCCAACGGGCGATGGCTTCCTGTGGCCAGAGGTCCGTCATCGGCGCCGCCGCCGGTACGCCATCCAGCGCATCGGAGATCTCCGGGGCATGCTCGTGAATGAGGCGGAGGAACGTGGACGCCCGGCCCACGAAGATGCCCGAATTCCAGAAGAACCCACGGTCGACGTAGGAACGGGCCTCCTCGGCGGGCGGCTTCTCATGGAAGCTGGTGACGAGGCGTATCGGCGGGTCGCCCGGAAGCGGCAGGGCCTGTCCCGGCTCGATGTAGCCGTAACGCGCGTCGGGCCGGGTGGGACGAAGCCCGATGATCACGAGGCTGCGGGAGCGCCCGGCCACGTCCGCCGCACGGGCCAGGGTGCGCCTGAAGTCGGGACCGGGGAGCACGGCGTGGTCGGAGGGGAGGAAGGCGATGGTCGCATCGCCCTGCCGGCCTTCGATGGCGTGGGCAGCCAGGGCGACCGAAGCCGCCGTGTTCCTGCCCAGGGGCTCGACGATGAGGTTCGAGGGAGGCATGTCGGGCAGCTGGAGGAGGACGAGGTGCGCCAGATCGGACGTCGTGACGGCGTGGATGCGCTCCCGGGGCGCCAGTGTCGCAGCCCGCTCGAAGGTGTCCTGGATCAGGGTCGTCGGGCCGTGGAAGGCGTGGAACTGCTTGGGGAACGAGGGGCGGCTCAGCGGCCAGAGGCGCTCGCCGCGGCCGCCGGCGAGGATGACAACGTCCAACTCTGGTTCTCCCTCCGTCTCACCAGGCACCCGAAGGGCTCGTCAGGAGTCGCTTGGCGGTGCTTGGTCATGGTAATAGATGGAAACAGACTTGGCCTGTTGAATCGTGGATATCGAATGTGTGGTCTTTTCGGCGGAAGGTGTCGCAACTTCGGCGGCGATGCGGGCCCTAGGGCGCGTTGGGCCCGACCGCATAGAGCCGCCAATGGTTGGGTCCGGGGAACGCCCTGACGAGATGCGCCCAGGTGATCTTCCCGGCCCATAGCCCCGGCCAGGTCCGGTCGATCGCATCGAGGGCGGCCACCCCAGTCGGGTCCGGTACGAGGAGATCCGAAGCGCGTCCCCTCGGGTTCTTGATAATGCTCATGAAGTCGGTGTCAGGGGTGATGATGAGCTGCTGTGGGCGGGCGAGGCGCAGGACGAGCGGGAAGGCGGTGAAGACGTCAACGGCGACCACGTCATGGGGATGGGCGTCCAGATACCTCACGATCTGGTTCATCCCGGTGAGGGAAGCCATCGATTGGCGGCCCAGAGTCCCTGTCACCACCGGGGTGTCGCCCCTGCCCACCGTTGGCGACGAGCGTTCCTCGATGAAGTTCACGGCGTTCCCAGCCACGAAGAGGAGGGCCACGGCCGTGAGGGCAAGGTTTCTCAGGATCGGGCGGGTGCCCACCCGGGAGGCCACCAGTGACAGGAGCAGGAAGCCGGTCGGGACGTAGTAGATGAAAAAGCGCGCCCAGGCGGCGCTGTGTCCCTGGTAGATGAGGACGGCCTGCAGGAGCGGCACCGCCAGTGTCGCACCGAGCAGGACGGGAGCCCGGGCATCGCGCGCACGGCCCACCGAGAGGGCGAGCGCCGCCGCCACGCCGACTCCGACGGGCCAGAAGAGGAGTCCCATATGGGCGACGTAGAGGAGTGACCCGAGAATGTGGCCCCGGGCTGCCGCCAAAGGCTGGTTGTCATAGGCGCCGAGCGATGTCTGGGACACGTTGCTGTAGGACGATGTCAGGAAGTAGAGGGGGTTCTTCATGATCATCCAGTTGAAGAAGACCCACAGCGCCGAGGCGTAGAGCAGGGGCGTGAGAAGGAGCAGGACGGAACCCTGTATGCGGGGTCGGGAGGCGCCTGAGCCGAGCATTGAGACGGCCAGGGCGACGGCCAGAAAGAAGCCGAGTGGAACGGCCTCGTAGCGGATGGCGAACCCGACGCCGAGCCAGACCCCCGCGGCCGTGAGGGCGCGCAGCGAACCGGTCTCCACATACGACAGGACGCCCCACACAGAGGCGAGGACCACGGCCACCAGCATGATGTCCGTCATACCGTTGCTGGCGTAGAGAACGATCATGGGGTTGGCGGCGAAGAGGAGGGCGAAGACCATGCGCCACCAGACCGGAATCCCAAAGAGGTGGAGGGTCCGCAGGAGAAACCAGACGGCGACGGAGGCAAAGAAGGCGCTTACGACAAGACCCGCCACCCCGTCCGTGGCGAGAGGCGGCCATACGCCCCTCATAAGGAGGAGCGGCATGTCCATCAGGGAAGGGAGCGGCTGCCAGATGAAGCCGATGGCGGCCAGATGCGGCTGACGGCCGAAGAGGACGTCAAAGGCGTTGGCCACCCGAGACAGGGCGTCGCCGGATAGGTAGTGGAGCGTGAGGTTCAGGTACACACCGATGGCGAGGTCCAAAAGACCGATTCCGAGGGCTGTGGGAAGCGCCTCTGGGGTCCTGTCGCGCACAGCCTCGCCCGCGCCGGTCCGGACCCCGACCCGGGAGGCATGGGCGGGTATGGAGGTACTCACTTCGCATCCTCCCGCGGGGATGTCGTACCGGTCGCCGCAATCGTGTCCGGGGCGACTCCCCCGATCCGGTCCTCGCTGCCAGCCGAGACGATGATGCCGGGCCGCAAGGTGGGCTCCGTCATTGGATGATTCCCCCCTTCCCACCCATCGGGACCACCGGCGTCTCACGCAGCGTCTCAGCCATGGGTGACCTCCCCGGCCGGGTAGAATGTCGGCGCCTCGGTGATCTCGGTGAGGCCGTGCGCTGTCTTCTCCCAATGAGAGGGTCGGGTCACGAGCTGGAGGGCGGCCTTCCAGGCACCCACCGACATCACGCCCCAATAGACGGGGCTCAAGGCGGCGGTGCCGACGAGGTCCCACAGGCCGTAGCGGGCGCAGGCGGCCATATTCATGTAACTGAAGACGAAGCCGCCAAACATGAGGTTGACCATGGCCATGTAGTAGACCCAGGTCGGGAAGATGGCCGGGATCACGTTCCAGGACGTGAGGAACCATGCCATCGACAGCGCCCAGTAGAACGGATTGAAGAGGAAGGTGAAGGGCGTTCCGAAGATCATCACCTGGAACCCGACAAAGCCCTTCCAGCCGAGTTCCCGGATGAGGGTTCGGGGATGGCGCATGTGGACGAGCCAGGTCTGCATGTACCCCTTCACCCAGCGCGACCTCTGCCGGACCCAGTTGGTGAACTCGGAGTTGGCCTCCTCGTAGGTGGTCGAGTTGACGATGCCGGTCCTCAACCCCGCCCGGCAGAGCCGGATGCCGAGGTCGGCGTCCTCGGTCACGTTGAAGGCGTCCCAGCCGCCGATCTGAAGAAGCGCCTCACGCCTCACATGGTTGGATGTGCCTCCCAGCGGAATCGGCAGGTCGTGGGCCTGTAGGGCGGGCAACACGAGGTCGAACCACATGGCGTATTCCGCTGTGAAGAACCTCGTCAGAAGGTTCTGGCGGCGGTTGAAGTAGGAGAGCTTCGCCTGGATGCAGGCCACCCGGGGCCCGGCCTTGCGAAAGGCGACGAGGGCCTTCTTGAGCTGGTCGGGCTCCGGGATGTCCTCGGCATCGTAGATCACGACGATTTCGCCCCGCGCCAGCCGGAGGCCCTCGTTCAGCGCCTTCGGCTTGGTGCGCGGCTCTGCGGGCCGCAGGACCACCGGCTGGATATGGGGGGGCAGGGCCCGCTGGCGCAGGGCGCCGAGGGTCTCCTCGTCGTCGCCCTCGAGCAGGAGTTTGACGTCCAGCCGGTCCTTGGGGTAGTCGAGGGCGTCGATGGCGCCCAAGAGGACGTCAAGCACCTCCGCTTCCCGGTGAAGCGGGATGAGGACCGAATACAGGGGCAGATCCTCGTCCGTGAGGGCGGCGATCTCCGCGGGCAACGCCACGATCTCGACGGTCTCGCCGCTGGGCCGGCGGGACATCCAGAGCTTGAAGCCCATGATGAAGGCGTAGAGGACCTGAAGGATGGCGTTGAGGACCGTCGCCACGACGGCGCCCGCAAAAATGGCGGCGAGGGCGGCCAGGGCCAAAGTGGCCGCAAGCCAGACGGCCTGCGCCCGGGTGAGAAGGGTGTGGGCGGAATAAGCGGCCATGCGGGGCGAGGGGCGTGGGCGCGCGGTCCTGTCCCCTCCGTAGAAGCGCCCAAGGGCATCGCTCAGGTCCTGGGGCGACGCCTTGAAGACCCGGTAGCGGGACCCGAGGCGGCCGAGGCCGATGGCGAGGCGCGGGTCCTCAGGGTCGACCGCGGCGACCTTCACGATGTCGCCGTCCCTGCCGAAGGGGAGCATCCGGAACCGGCGGGCGGTGGCGGCATCGATGAGCGATGCCGCGTTTGCGTCCACAGGGTCCTCAAGGATCCCCCGGGTGTTGCGAACCGGGGCGAGGCGTGCGAGGGGGAGGTGGCCGTCAGAAGGGATCGGCTGGTTCTTCAAGATGTCCTGTCCCCTTCCCTGAACGCACTCCGGCTGCGACGACCGTCACCTGCGCCCTGCGACGCCAGCGCCGCGTAGTAGGCGCCGGCTCCGAGGAAGGCGACGAGGGGCAGGGTGTCGAGCACCCAGTACATGCCGACCACGAGGACGAGGACGAAGGCCGGAACAGCGAGGACGGAGATGAGGGCGAGGGTGCCCCTGCGCCGCTTTGAACGGGGCCTTGCGGAAGGAGTCATGACAGGCCGCCCCTCTCGCCCCGCCCTGACGCCCGCTGGGTGGGAGCAGGCACAAAGGCGGAAGCCGAGTGCAGCGAGTCCGTGAAGGTCGAGGCGAACGACTCAAGGGAGACCTCGGCCGGCTTCATGCTTGTCGGCCACAGACCGAAGGGCGGGGCGACGGCGACGCTCTCGAGGCCACCCGGCGTCTCAAAGACGCCGGGGAGGGAGCGGGCAGGGGGGACCGCTCCGGCCAGGGCGGCCAACGAGAACCGGACATAGCGGACGGCGCCATCCGGAAGGCGGATCGCCCCGTCCCATTCGGCGTCCACGTAGGACGTCCGCCGGCCTCCGACCTGCTGCGGCGGGAGGGTGACGTCAAAAATGGTGGCGAGGGCTCCGGATGCCACCTGGAAGGGCTGGGACGCCACGATCGTCGAGCCGTGGTAGAGGAGGCAGTCGGTGAAGTTGAAGCTCTCAAGCGCCCACGGGTCGGGGGTCGACCACACCTCGGCCAGCACGATGCCGCCGGAGCGGGCCAGGTAGGTGCGCGCCACGCTGAACGAATCCGGACCGAGGACCGAGGCGTCGTTGAAGTAGGTGACCCTTGAGGCGGCGTACCCCGGCAGCGACGGGAGGAGGGACGAGGGGGAGGCGCTGGCGACGGCCAAGGGACGGGAGGCTGAGCCCAAAGGCGGCGAGAGGGCCGGGATGAGGCTCACGAAGAGTCCCGCCGCGAAGAGGCCGCCCAGCATGATGCGCCAGAGGCCGCCAGGCAGGGTGTCGAAGCGGATCGCGCTGAATCCCCCTCCCAGGCGGAGCAGGCGACCCATCCACAGAAGCACGAGTCCCAACAGGCCGAAGAGGATGAAGCCCAGGGCGGGGTGGAGGATGGCGAGGGCAAATCCGGCACCCGTGAAATGGAGGGCGGCGACGATGGATCCGAGGCGAACGAGGTTCAGGACGACGGCGAGCGCCAGGGCGGCAGCCACGAAGGTGAGACGCCTCAGCATCGTCCCCCTAAGCTCCATGAGCATCACCGGCAAGAGCACGGCCGCCCCGAGGAGGCCGTCGGCGCCGCTGCAGGCCTCTGAAACGTAGACGGGGACCCACTGGGCGGCCGAACGGATGAGGAATGTCCCGCTCGGCAGGCCCTGGTGGATCCAGGCCACGGCACCTGCTCCCGCAGCGAGGACGCTGACCGAAAGCTGGACGAGAGTGCCCTGGGCGATGGCCGAGACGGCCGTGAGCAGCGGTGGCCAGGCGAGGAAGAGGAAGGCGAGCGGAGCGGCGAGCCTGCGCGTGCTGCCGACGCCGAAGACAAGCCAGGACAGGCCGAGACCCCAAAGCGGCCAGAGAAGCACGCCGGCATCCTTGGCGAGGAACACGTAGGGCCACTTGAACGGCCCGATGGCGAGCGCCAGGCCGCTCATGCCGAGAAGCGCCACCCCCAGGAGGCCGTCAAGTTCCCCGTCGTCCGGATAGGCGCTGCCGGTGGACATCACCATGCATCCCCAGATGGCGGTGATCACGGGAACCCAGATCAGATAGGCTGTGGGTGTGTCGGAGAGGGCCTGCTGCCAAAGGGGCAGGGCGTACACCAGCATGGGGGCGAGGAACAGGACGCCCCAGGCGGCGAGCGTGACGATATGGTGCCGTCGACCCGACAGGTCAGGGGCGGACGTCATGCGCGGGTCACCATCGGCGAAAGGCTGGAGCGGCAGAGATCAACGATGCCCATGCGTGAGCCGTGGCTCCTTCACACTGCCTCGGACGGATGTGTCGATCCGTTGGCCGCAGTGTAGAAGCAGGCGTGTTTCGCGCGCAGTCCCAGGCCTCGTCCCAAAGATGGTCTCAGGACCAGTGCCACGCCCGGCCGCGACGAAGAGGCCCGCCACCCGTAAAGGGTGGCGGGCTCTTTCGCCTTTCGCGCTGGCACGGTGATGCCGTGTCGCATCGGAGGGGCTCGGGGCGGCGGGCGGGAAGGGCCGGTTCAGATGGGGGCGGATGCACGTTCCTCGTCGCCGAAGCGCCTGGGATCACGAGAGGAGATGGCGGCCTCGTGCAACAGACGCTCGACTTCCTTCCGGTCGGCAGCTGCCGACGCCACGACGACCAGGGACAGTCCGCCTACCCGCACGCCCTGGATGGCGCCGTCGACCCCTTCCACCGCGAAGGACGCCCAGCGCCCGGAACCGAGACCGGATGCCGCCCGGATCACGGACCGCATCAGAGCGGCTGCCTCGGGGAGGAGGGGCTCCATGAGCTCGCCCTCCGCCAAAAGCAGGGCGCCCTCGCTTCCCCAGAGGGCGACGCCGCGCACGCCGTCCACGGCCCGCAGTCGGGCGAGGTCCGGGGAGAGGGCGCCAAGGGCGATGTCACCTGACGGATTCGCTTCGGGCAGGCGGGGTTCGGCCACTTCGGGAGGAGACTCCACCCGATCTGGCGCGGTGTCCCGCGCCTCCCCCGCGCCGGGGGTGTGAGCCGGCTCCCTGGCCGCCTCTCGCGAGAGCAGCACCGTGTTGGTGGAGACCAGGGCGGCGGCGACGACGAGCGCGGCGATGATGAGGAAGCTGGCGTTCATCGGCCAACCTCCTATTCCGCCACCGGCGCCACCGACTCGCGGTGTTCGCCGGGGACGAGATGACGCCTCACGAACACGACGGCGACGATCGCCACCACGATGAGGGCGGCCGAGAGCACGAACACGTCGTCCATGGCCCGGACCAGGGATTGGATCTGGATCTCGTCCCACAGGTAGACGATGGCTCCCTGTCCACCCGCCAGGAGAGACTGGATGGCCGGCGATGCGGGCGTCACCGCCTCGCGCATCGTCTCGATGTAGACCGATTGGCGCACCAGCATGACCTCGGTGAGGGCAGCGATGCCAAAGGCCCCGGCCACCCGCTGCATGATGTTCTGGATCGCCGACGCCCGAGAGATGAGAGGCTGGGGTATGACCGACATGCCACCCGTCATGAGCGGCATCATGGCAAGGCCCATGGAGAATCCCCGGATCACCATGACGAGCACGATGAATCCGGTCGGCACGTCGGAGGTCATCTCGTGGAGGAGATAGGTGCCGACGGCGAGTCCGAGAAAGCCGATGACGCCGGGCAGCTTCGGGCCGATCCGGTCGTAGATGCGGCCGGCCACCGGCATCAGGACCCCCGAGGCGAGTGCTCCCGGCATCATCACGAGGCCCGTCTGGAACGGGGAGAGGCCCCGCAGGTTCTGCAGGAAGATCGGGATGAAGAAGAGCGCCGAGAACATGCCGATGGTGAGGATCACCATGGCGATGATCGAGGCGGTGAAGGACGGGTAGCGGAAGACCCTGAGGTCGAGAAGCGGCGTCTTCGCCCCGTAGAGCTCCCACAGGACGAAGAAGCCGATGGCGACGAGGGACGTGTAGAAGAGATAGACGATCCCCTCGGAGGTCCAGCCCCAGGCCTGCCCCTCGGTGAGGGCGAACAGGAGGGCGAAGAGCCCGATGGCGGCGGAGAGGGCGCCTGGCCAGTCGAGGCGTCCCGTCTCATGACGGGGGAATTCGTGGAGCCAGGCTGCCGCCGCCAGCGAGCCCAGGATGCCGATCGGGATGTTGATGGTGAAGATCCAGCGCCAGTCGACGTACTCGACGAGATAGCCGCCGATGGTGGGCCCGATGGCCGGGGCGAGGAGCAGTGACAGGCCCCAGAAGCCCATGGCCGTGCCGATGCGCTCCCTGGGCACCATCTGGAAGACCATCGACATGGTGGTCGGCATGATCATGCCGCCGCCCAGCGCCTGGAGCACCCGCGCTCCGATGAGGAAGCCCAGTGAGGGGGAGAGGGCCGAGAGTGCCGAGCCCAGCGTGAAGACGAGGAGCGAGGCGATGTAGAGCCGCTTCAGGCCCACTGTGTCGCCGAGCCAGCCGGAAAGCGGGACCACCACCCCAAGCGCCAGGAGGTAGATGGTCACGATCCACTGCACGTCGTTCTGGGAGACGCCGAAGACGGTCATGATGTGGGGGATGGCGACGTTCACGATGGACGTGTCGAGGATCGCCATGAAAGCGCCCACGACGGTCACCGCAAGTGCCAGGATCCAGCTCCTGTTCCCCGCTGCGGGTGACATTGCCCTTCACCCCCGCCTAGCGGATGTGGATGGTGACGGAGGCGCTCTCACCGGGGCGCAGGGTGTATCCGAGCGACTTCGGCGAGCGCGTGAAGGTGATCCTGACCGGAACGACCTGCGTGACCGGGGTGAAGTTTGTGGTGGTGTTCTCTTGCGGGAGGATGGAGAAGGTGCCGGCCGTCGCCGGACCGATCTCGGCGACCCGGCCGCTGAACGTCTCGCCCGGGAAGGCGGAGAGGGTGATGTCCACGGCCTGGCCGACGCTCACGTCGGCGATGGAGGTCTCGGGCACGTTGGCGATGATGTAGAGGTCGGACGTCTTGACGATCGAGGCGAGCGGGGTGCCGGCGCCGACCACGGCGTCATTCGGAACGTCGACCTGGCCGATCGTGCCGGCGAGGGTGGCCTTGATGGCCACCGTGGTGGAGCCGGTCTGGGAGGTCACCACGATCGAACCCACGGTCTCGCCTGCGCTCACGCTGTCGCCCATGACGGCCGTCCAGCCGGTGAGCTTGCCGGAGGCAGGCGCAAGGAGGGTCGCCATGGGCGCGGCGACGCTGGCGTTGCCGGTGCTGACGTCATGGTAGCCCTGGTACCAGTACCAGTAGCCGATGGCGGCGGCGCCCGCCAGCACCACGAGGATGACGAGGTTGATCAGGAGGATACGGGCGACACCCTTCATGCGTTGGAACCCCTTTCTGGATGCACAGCCCATCCGCACGCGGCGTACCAGGAGCCCCGCGGCGATGGATCGGATCGGGAAGACGCATGCGATAATTCGAATCCGAACAATTCCTAAATCTAGAGTCGTCCCGCCTTCCCGTCAAGCCCTGCGGGTGTACGCCCCGCCTGTCCCATGAGCGGGCGGGCCGGGGTTGCCCGGCTGCCGCCTCTCCCCACGGGTCCTGGCCCTGGTCGGCGCCGGCGGAAGGGACGAGGCGGCCTGAGAGGCCTGCCCGGGAGGGGCGGTCCTGTCGCCGGCGAGCGTCGCTATCCATGCGTCCGATGCCTCTTCCATGCGGGAAACCTCCTCGGGCGGCCACTTGCCAGAAAGGTCCCGGATAGTGCGCCGGGCGGCCCAGGCGAGGAACACAGGGAGATCGGCGACCGGGCCAAGGATCTCTTCATATCCTCTCAGCCAGGCGTGAGAGAAAGCATCGAGTCGAGGGCTGAGTCCCGGCGACCCTGTCCGGGTCAGGGTCATGACGAGACCCACGACGCTCAGAGACCTGGCGAGATCCTGACGGGGATCGCCCGCAGCGGCGTTCTCCCAGTCGATCACCCCGACGACGGTCGGCCCCTCGGTGAGGATGTTCCCGGGATGGAGGTCGAAGTGGACGAGTGCCTTGGCTCGGCTCGCTGAAGCGCGCGCGAGGATCTGTTTCTCTTCTGCCGTGGGCGTGGCCCAGTCAGTCCGGTCGGACAGTTCCGAAGGGGCATCTATCGCATGGAGGTGCGCCTGGACCGCCCCGCAGGCCCTTCCCAGGGCGAGCGGATCGACGTCCCCGGCGACGAGGGTCCGGGCGACCGGCGTTCCCGGGCACCAGACGGTGAGCATCGCCGCCCAGTCCTCGCTGGAGCGGACACCGACGATCTCCGGCGTGGGGATGCCCCCCCTGCGGGCAGCTTCGGCGGCCGCCACTTCGCCGTGCATGGGCCGGGCCGCCCAGGCAGGCCCGAGGCGCAGGGCATAGCGGCGGCCGCCGGACTCGACCCGCCACACCTCGTACCCCGATGTTCCGCCCTGGGGCACGGATGGGACATCCGGCACAAGGTCGAAGGCACCAAGGACCTCCTGCGGGATCCTGGCCATGCGCACTCCTCCTGGCGGGAAGTCGGCAACCGTGCTGGATCAGGCGCTGACGGCGGGCGAGGATGCCGCCTGCGACCTCAGCAGGAGGCCGGGCACGGCCGCGATCGAAAGGGCGAGGTAGGCGAGGACCACCCAAAGTCCCGAGAGGATGGAGACGTGGTCGGCGACAAAGGTGATCGGAAGAAGCAGGAGTGCCCCGATGGCGTTGCCGGCACCGAGGGCGAGCCCCGAGCCGAACCCCGGGTTTTCGGGGAAGGTGTCCTGCCCGAGGATCATCGTGACGGGCGAGGTGGCGAAGAGGGCCATGCCGAGGACACCCAGGACCGGCCACAGCCACAATCCGTGCACCCGGAGGAGGATGAGGACGAGGAAGGCGCTGACGGTGGACGTGCCGTAGAGGATGCTCTTCGGGCCGAAGCGGTCGCGCAGGATGCCGCCGGCGATGTTGCCGGCCATGCCGAGACCGAGGAACGTCGTCACGAGTGTGGCGGCGACGACGAGCGATCCGCCCTGGTCGCGCCAGTAGATCGGCAAAAGCACGCTCACGCCGGAGATGGCCGCAGCCCGGAGCCCCGTGTAGGCGAGAAGCGAGGCGACGGCCCCCAGGCGCTGGCGCAGGTGCAGGGCGGCGTGGACGACAGGGCGCGGCCGGGCCCGCGGCACGGCCCGAACGAGCCAGGGGAGCCCGATGAGCGGCAGCCCGACCAGGACGGCGAGCCAAGGCATGCCGCCGGCGGCCACGAGGGCGCCGGCAGCCAGGGGGCCCATCGCCCTGCCGAATTCGCCGCCGATCATGAAGACCGACATTTGCGCGCCGGTCCGCCTCACGGCGAGAGTGCGGGCGGCAGTGAGCGCCTGCGGGTGGAAGATCGAGTTGCCTATGCCTGTGAGAAGGGCGGCCACGAGGAGCACCGGATAGTTGTGCGAGAAGGCGATGCCGAAGACGGCACAGGCGGAGAGGAGCGGCCCGACCATGACGAAGGTCCGTCCGCCGCGCCGGTCGGCGAGGATCCCGGTGAACGGCTGCAGCGTCTGGCCGAGCGTCTGGACGGTCGCCATCACGCCCAGGAGGAAGACCGGGATGCCGAAGGCAGAGAGCGCAGGCAGGATCCCCGGCAGGTAATTCGCCATGGCGTCGTTCACAAGATGCTGCCAGACGAGCGCCGCAAACGACGGGATCGAAGACGGTGCGGCAGGCTCGGAGGGTGCCTGTGCCAAGGAGAGAACTTCCCTCACGCATGAAAGACTTGATGAACCGGCTTCGCTCCTACGGTAGCCGTTTTCGGCCGCAAGCGACAACGCCCCTGACCCAAAGCCCCCGACTGGCGACCCGGACTGGGGAAGGGCCGCCCGTGCGTCCTTTCCGGGAAGGCAGGGACCATGGCGACCGCGCACCCGATCTCGTTTCTGGATGGCCATTCCTCTGCGCCGCGGCCGCCTGGCCCATCGCCCGGGCGTGCGGCGCGTCGGGCGGTTGTCCGGCAGGGCCAATTTCCGTTGGCACCACGCCACCGACGTGTAGAATGAAGGAGTGAATCGCGGCAGCGGGCTCCGATCCCGTTGCCGGATGCGGAAAGCGGGGGTGCGCGGATGGGAATCGAGCTTGAGAAGGCGCAGGGGATCTCCCTTGAGCAGATCGCGTCTTTCAGGAACGGCCTGAAGGAAGACCGCATGCGCAAACTCATGATGAACGCCGTTCGCAAGAACGGCATCCAGAAGGTTGCCATCGACCACGACGTGGTCGTGGCCTCCGACCTCACTTTTTCCCACGAGATCAAGACCGGCGCCGTCACCAACCAGAAGCAGAGCGGGCGCTGCTGGATGTTTGCGGGGCTGAACGTCCTTCGCGAGCGGGTGGCCAAGAACATCGGCGTCGAGGAGTTCGAGCTCTCCCAAGCCTACACGTTCTTCTACGACAAGCTCGAGAAGGCGAACTACTTCCTGGAGTCGATCCTGGAGACGCTCGAGGAGCCACGTGACGGTCGCCTCGTCGCCTGGCTCCTGACCGCGCCGGAGAACGACGGCGGCCAGTGGGACATGTTCGTGAACCTCGTCGACAAGTACGGTATCGTGCCGAAGTCGGTCATGCCGGAGACCTTCCATTCGAGCCAGTCGCGGGGCATGGTGAGCCTTTTGCACCTGAAACTCAGGGAGGACGCCCGGACGCTTCGCGAGGCGCACGAGAACGGGGCGTCGATCGGCGAGCTTCGTACCCAGAAGGAAGCGATGGTGGGCGACATCTACCGTATGCTCACCATCTTCCTCGGCGAGCCGCCCGAGAGCTTCGACTTTGAATACCGCGACAAGGACAAGAACTTCCACGCCGATCGGGGGATCACGCCGCAGGACTTCGCGAGGAAGTACGTCGACATGAACCTCGACGACTACGTGAGCGTCATCAACGCCCCGACGGCCGACAAGCCCTACGGGCGGACGTTCACCGTCGAGTACCTCGGCAACGTGAAGGGCGGCCGCGACGTCCTCTACCTGAACGTCGATCCTGAGACGCTGCGCGAGGTGGCGCTGAAGCAGCTGATGGACGGTGAGGTCGTCTGGTTCGGCTGCGACGTCGGCCAGAAGTCGGACCGCGAAAGCGGCATCATGAACGATGCCCTCTACGATTACGAGGGCGTCCTCGGCGTGCCGCTCACGCTCGACAAGGCCGGGCGGCTGGATTACGGCGAGAGCCTGATGACGCACGCCATGGTCTTCACCGGCGTGAACGTGGTCGATGGACGGCCGAACCGGTGGAAGGTCGAGAATAGCTGGGGTGACGAGCCCGGCAAGAAGGGCTACTTCGTGATGAGCGACGAGTGGTTCGACCAGTACATGTATCAGGTCGTGGTGAGAAAGAGCTACCTCTCGCCGGAACTTCGGGAGGCGCTCTCGGAGCCGCCGATCAAGCTGCCGCCCTGGGACCCCATGGGCTCGCTCGCCCGCTAGCCGCCGCGGGACGCTGGCGGGGCGAGCCATTCGCACAGGTCCAAACGGTCGCCATCCCAGCCGGGATGGCGACCGTGCTTCTCGGCGAGAGCGGGCGGGAGGTGACGAGCGTGATGGACGCAGCACGCATCCGGGCCGTTGTCTTCGATATGGACGGCACCCTGGTCGACTCGCTGGGGGTGGCGCCCGAGGCGTACGTGAGGACGGTCCGTGACCTGGGCGGGCGGGAGATTGGCATCCGTGACGTCGTGACAGCCTGGCACATCGGGCCGGCGCCTATCATGCTCAGGCATTTCCTCGATCGTGCAACAACGCCGGACGACCTCGAGCTGTTCTTCCGCCACCTCGCCTCCGCCGTCGTCGGGATCAGGCCGTTCCCCGGCGTTGGGGACCTCCTCGGAAGCCTCAGGTCACGGGGCATGGCCCTCGGGGTGTACACCTCGGCCATGCGGCGGGTGGCCGAGGTGACCCTCGCAGAGGCGGGCGTGGGGGCGTTCTTCAGCACCTTTGTCGGTGGCGACGACGTATCCCGGCCGAAACCGTCGGGCGAGGGAGTCCTTGCGGCCTGCAGGGCCCTCAGAGCAGGTCCGGGAGAGACTGCCTACGTGGGGGACTCGGCGGGCGATCTGGCCTCGGCCTGCGATGCCGGGGCTCTCGCCGTCCATGCCATGTGGGCCACGAGCGCCCGGGACATCCCGGGAGATCACCTGAGGGCGGGAAGGCCCGGCGAGGTTCTGCGGCTTGTGGAGGGCACGGGAAAAGTGTGAGCGTGTCGCCCCGATGGAGGGACGCCGCCTGGTTGGGCGGCGTCCCGCTTTGTCCTCGGCACCCGCCGCCTTCCCGTTCCCGGCTCCGGAGCCTCGGGCCCATCCCTTGGGGGAAGGACCGGCTCGTCCCGAAGTTCATCCGAAGCATCCGGCGGTGATCCTGCGCCTCGGTCCGCCCCGACAGGATTTCCACCGCGAGGGAACCCGGCGGGATGGAGACGGCAGGCGGTGACCGCCCTGGGACGCCGGTCGGACGCCCAGCGGCTCCCGTGTGAAGCCGACCCTCGAACCAAGAATCCAGGCCTCGAGCGCAAAGACCCCCCTGTCATGGGAACCAGGGGGCCCGGGCCCGATCCTGCCCTTCCGCCCGTTCATCATCCCTTCATCCGTTCCTGACCCGATGAAAATCGGAGGTGCGCCTGTCACGGCGCCTCCTTGGCGGGTGGTGTACTGGACCTGGAAGTGCCACAAGGAGGGGGTTCATCATGCTGGATCGCATGACGAGAACCGCGCTCATGGGGATCGCCGCCGCAGGACTCATCGTCGGACTTGCGGGCTGCGGGCAGCCGGCGCAGGCCACGGCTGCGACGCCGACGCCCAGGACCGTGCACATCTCGATGCAGATCAAGTCGGGAACGTTGAAGGGGCAGGAGAACCCGTACTTCACGAACGCCGCCTGGAAGACGGCAGGCGGCAGCCAGCTTCAGAAGGGCGACACCGTCGACCTCACCATCGTCTCCTACGACGACGGTCCGGCCCCGGCCCCGCCCGGCTTCGGCAAGGTGACCGGCACCGTGGGCGGCAAAGAGACAGTTGACGGCAAGACGGTCACCTCGGTCCCGATCGCAAGCATCTCGCACACCTTCACCATCTCGAGCATGGGCGTGAACATCCCGATCCCGGTCGCTCCGACCGGCGGCTCGATCACCGTCAGCGCCCAGATCCACCTCACGAAGTCCGGCACCTTCTCCTGGCAGTGCTTCGCCCCGTGCGGCACCGGTTCCAGCGGCTGGGACGGCGCCATGTCGACCGACAACTGGATGAAGGGCTACATCAGGGTCCAGAGCTGACCTGAAAGGGAGGAGGAGTCCCGATGGTGACCGGTAAGGTCTCATCGAGACGCCTCGAGCTCGGCTCCTGGTCCTGCTCCTGACGATCCGGGACACACCGGGTATGATTCGACTGAACCACCTCTGACGGTACGGGGCGGCCAAAGCGGCCGGCCCCGTACCCGTCCGGGCTCCCAATGAGGGGAGGGCGCCCCATGTTTTGGCCAACACGCATCCTCACAAAGACTCTTCCGCTCGCCGTGGCCACGCTCATCGCCGTGGCGGGCTGCGGCACGTCGCCCGTGGCGAAGGCGCCTAAGGGCGCTTCGTTCGTCGGGGGAGGCGGCGTCATGCTCGCCGTCTCCTCCCACCAGACAGCGCCGGACTTCACGCTCACGGACCAGTTCGGCCGCACCGTCTCGCTCTCTGACTACCGCGGCAAGGTCGTGCTCCTGGCCTTCATCGACGCCGTCTGCACCAGCATGTGCCCGATCACCTCGAGCGCCCTCTTGGGAGCTCAGGAACGCCTCGGGCCGGCGGCCGCGAACCTGCAGCTGATCGCCGTCGACGTGAACCCGTCAGCGCTCTCCGTGGCCGACGTGCGCCAGTACTCCGTCGCCCATGGGCTTCTTCACCGCTGGGAGTTCACCACCGGCACCGCCGCCCAGCTCAAGAAGGTCTGGAAGGACTACGGGGTCGTCTCGGAAAGCATGGGCGGCGGGTCCGTCATGCACACCTCGGTGGTCTTCCTGATCGGCGCCGGCGGCCAGATCCGGGAGGCCTTCCTCACGAGCCGCTTCTACGCCGACACCACCCGTGAGGCCGTCGCCTTCGCCACTGACGCGGCCTCGCTCATGGGGCGAGGCGTGGCGGTCAACACCGCCGACACGGTTGGCGTCTCCGATACGCCCCCCACCGAGACCACGACGATCTCCCCGCTCATCCCGGGCGGGAGCCCGATCTCGCTCGGCCCCGGCGCCGACCGGCTCACCGTCTTCATGGCCTCCTGGATCCCGGGCCTCGCCGGCCAGGTCGGGGCGCTCAACGCCTACCAGCAGGCGGCGGCGAAGGACGGTCTGCCACCCGTCGTGGCCGTTGACGTGGCGCCGGTCGAGATCAATAGCGCCTCCGCCGAGGATGCGTTTTCAGCGACCCATCCGGCCATCCCGCTGGGCGTCGATGCCACAGGCGGCATCGCCGACGGCTACGACGTCAACACGGACCTGCCCTGGGAGACCCTCACGAACGCCTCCGGCAGGATCATCTGGTGGCACGACGGCAGCATCGGTGCATCGGCTCTCTTGAGCGCCGTCGCCAAGGTCGTCGGCAAGTAGGCGGCTTGCGTCCCACTCCTCCCAGGGAAGGCCGCCCTTGCGGCGAAGGTGGGAGAATGGGGGAGAGTCTGAACAGGTGGAGGCTTTGCACGAGACTTTCGTCAGGACACCCTGCGGCACGCTGAGGGTGGTCGCCTCCGGCCCGCCCCGGGAGGGGGCGGGCCTCCTCTGCTGGCCGGGGCTTGGTCTCACGGCCCTCGAGTTCCACCGTCTTTTGCGCGAGGGACAAGAACGTGGCGTGAGCGTCGTCGCCGTCGACCCGCCCGGGCATGGCCTGAGCGAGCCCCAACCGCACGTCGCCTTCAGCGACATGCCTGCCATCCTGGAAAGCCTGCATCGGAGCCTTGGGATCGGGCGCGTTCTTCTTGTGGGGCATTCGGCGGGGGCGACGGCGCTTTTGTTCGGCGCATGCGCCCTGCCGGATCTGGCGGGCCTCGTGCTTGCCGACGGTGGCTTCCATGAGGGAGTGGTCACCGGCGATGACGAGGCGCTCCGACGCGATAACGACACGTGGATGGACAGCATGACCTTTCCCGACTGGGAGACCTGCCTTGCCGATGCCAGAGGTGAACTGAAGGGGTGGGACGCGGACGTCGAGGCGGGCGTCCGTGACCTCTTTGCGGAGGAGGCGATGGGCGGTGTCCGGGTGCGCGGCGATGCCGGGACGCTCACGGCGTGGGCGATCGCCCTTCGCGACTACCGCATCGCGGATGTCCCCCGCCTCGATGTCCCCGCCCTCGCCCTGTGGGCCGCCCCTGACCCTGGGGTGGAGCCGGCCGGGATCGCCCCCTTGCGTCATCGCCTCCCCAGGCTTTCGACGGCGTGCCTTCCAGGAAGTGGCCACGAGCTCTTCTGGGACCAGCCGGAAGCCATGTCGCGCGAGATATGGGCCTTCGCCAGCCGTGCGGGCGCTACGGCATGAGGCAGGCGGAAGACGCGCCCACGCCAGGGGAGCGCTCTGCAGGCCCCCGTCCCCGCCGCCGGGCGGGGACAACCCCGTGGGCGTCGCCGGCCTGGGGATGCTTTGAAAATCATCCCCTGCGCGGGATGGTCATCCATCGGGACCGGCTGCGCCAGAATGGCGATCCTGGTGAGCACGTCTCGTGATCAGTTCTCCGGAAGTGCCCTCCCGCGGGCGAGTCGCCGCGGCTTCCAGACCCGCTGGTATTCCGCCACGCCGTAGGACCCCAGCACGACGAGGGCCGCCGCGCCTTGGGCGATAAGGCTCTCAAGGCTCGGGTAGACGGCGAACCACATATTCAGCCACGGGGCCCAGTGGGCGCCTTGGATCATGGTCGACGCCAGCCAGCCAGCGGCCTGCAGCTCCTGGACGCTCTCGCCCACCATCACGAGGAGGACGGCGCCCAGCATGACGCCGGTGAGGACCAGCATGCGCCGGTACGGGAGGTGCTGGTGGGCCCGGAAGGTGAGGTGTGCCACCATCAGCGTCAGGACGAGGCCCATGGCGGCGCCGATGGCCACCGCCTCACTGCCGACCTGCATGCGGATCGATTGCAGGAACAAGACGACCTCGAACCCCTCCCGGTATACACAGGTGAAGCCGAGCAGGGCGAGGCCGAGATAGGCCGCCCGTCCGCCAACGGAGGACGCCATGATCTCGTTCTTCCTTTGCGTGTGAAGCGAGATCCAGCCGGTCCAGTAGACCTTGTGAAAGAACCAGTTGAGGACGAGGAGCAAGACCAGGATCGCCAGGAGGCCGGTCGCAGCCTGCACGTCGAGTTCGGGGAGCGGAACGGCGGTGAGGAGCGCCACCACGGCGAACCAGGTGGCGATGGTGGCGAGAAACGCCGTGCCGGCACCCGCAAAGACAGGCGGCCAGAAGTCCTGGTCCCTGCGCACGAGGCTCGCCGTGATGGCGGCCAGCACCAGGATGGCTTCAAGGCCCTCGCGAAAGACCAAAACGCCGATGTCGACGATGGCTGCAAAGGAGGAGATGTGCCGCCCCAGAGGGTCTGGTGCCCCGTGGGCGGCCAGCGCCTGCCACAGGAGCACGCCCAGGATGACGACCCCGAAGACGTAGACGAGGCGGTCGCCGCGGGGACGGCGCATATCGGGGCGTGCCGTGGGGAGGACCTCCATGACGGGTTGCGGCGAATCCTGAGTTATATGCTAATGTTTCACAAACCCCGGCGTCAATGAAGATCCTGCCAGTCCGCAGGCGGTCCAACGGGCCCTCACGACACCTTTGAGCCCAGGGCGGAGCGGGTGGCGAGAAGGCGTCCGATGGCCCGGCCCACGGCGTCGCCCTCGATGAGGAAGGCATCGTGGCCGTGCGGGCTTCGGATCTCCTCCGTCCACACGGGGTAACCGAGGCGTTCGAGCTCCTGACCGATGCGGGCCACCTCGACCGGCGGGTAGAGGATATCCGACGATACCGAAAGGCACATCACGCTCGGCAGGTCCGGACCAGCCGACCCTTTTGGGACGAGGAGCCCGGCGTCGAAGAGGTCCATCGCCTGCGTGAGGTAGAGATAGGTGAAGGCGTCGAAGCGGCGTACGAGCTTTTCGCCCTGATAGTGAAGGTAGGTCTCCGCGGCGAAGCGAGGGGCGAAGCGGCTACTTTTCGCGATCTCGGTGGCGTAGGGGCCGAGCCGCCTCGCCACGGGATCGTCGCCTCCGGTCTGCTCCCGGCTGAACTTCAGATGGAAGTTCTCATGGCTGCGGTAGGTGGTCATGGCCAGCATGCGGGCGATGGCGAGCCCGCGCGGGGCCCGGCCGGGACCCGGACGGGCCCCGCCCAGGAAGTCCGGATCATGAAGGATGGCCTGGCGGCCGATGGCGTTCCAGGCGATGGCGAGCGGGGGGCTTGCCCAGGGGGCGGCCGCCACCAGGACGTGATCCACCGAGGCCGGGTGCAAAAGCGCCCAGGCGAGCGCCTGCATGCCGCCCAGCGACCCTCCGGCGATGAGGCGCAGGCGACCGACGCCCATCTCCTTCAGGGCGGCGGCCTCCACGGCGACGATGTCCTGGACCGTGATGTCCGGGAAGGAGAGACCGTAGGCACGGCCGGTGCGGGGATCAAGGGAGAGGGGGCCTGTCGTTCCCCGGCAGCCGCCCAGGATGTTCATGCCGATGATGAAGTGGCGCTCCGGGTCGAGGGCACGGCCGGGCCCCACGACCCCGGGCCACCAGGAGGCGGCGTCGGCGTCGCCGGTCAGGGCGTGGCAGACGAGTATGGCGTTGTCGCCCGTGGGGTGTCCCCAGGTCTTCACCGCCACCCGCACCTCCGGCAGCATCTCGCCGGAGGAGAGGCGGAAGGGCGCGCCGCTGAGAACCACTTCCGTGACGCCGTCGGGAAGGACCGTCACGCCGAAGCCTCGGCGAGGCCGGACAGGGCGTGCTCGAGGTCCTCGATGATGTCGCGCACGTCCTCGATGCCCACCGACAGGCGGATCATGTCGGGCGTGACGCCGGACGCCAGCTGCTCGGCCTCGGTGAGTTGCGAATGGGTCGTGGAGGCGGGGTGGATGACGAGGCTCTTGGCGTCGCCGACGTTGGCGAGGAGGGAGAACAGATTGAGGCCTTCGATGAACGCCTTCGCCGCCTCGAAGCCGCCCCGCACTCCGAAGGTGAGGATGGCCCCCGCCCCGTCCGGGAAGTAGCGGCGGGAGCGGGCGTAGTCCGGGTGTGTGGCAAGACCCGGGTAGTTCACCCAGGTGACGTCCGGATGCGTGGCGAGGCGCTGGGCGACGGCGAGGGCGCTTTCCGAGTGGCGCTTCATGCGCAGGACAAGGGTCTCAAGCCCCTGCAGGAAGAGCCAGGAGTGGAACGGCGAGAGGCAGGGGCCGAGGTCCCGGAGGAGCTGCACCCTGGCCTTCACGATGTAGGCCAGCGGACCGAAGGATGCGACGTAGCGCACACCGTGATAGGTGGGGTCCGGATCGATGAGGGCGGGGAAGCGTCCCGAGGCCGCCCAGTCGAAGTGGCCGCCGTCGACGATGGCACCGCCGATGGCGGTGCCGTGCCCGTCGATGAACTTGGTGGCGGAGTGCACGACGATGTCCGCCCCGTGCTCCAGGGGGCGGAAGAGCGCCGGCGTGAGGAACGTGGAGTCCACGATGAGGGGAAGGCCCTGGGCGTGGGCCAGCTCGGCGATGGCGGCGAAGTCCGGGACGTCGAGGCGGGGATTGCCGATGGCCTCGACGTAGACGGCTCTGGTCTTCTGGTCGATGGCGGCACGAAGCGCCTGCGGGTCACCCGGGTCGGCGATGCGCACCTCGATGCCGAGCCGCGGCAGGGTGTGGGCGAAAAGGTTCCAGGTGCCGCCGTAGAGGGAGGGCGAGGAGACGATGTTGTCGCCCGCCCCGGCGAGGTTCAGGATCGCCAGCGTGATCGCCGACTGGCCGGACGCCACGGCGAGCGCCCCGACACCGCCTTCGAGCGCCGCCAGACGCTCCTCGAAGACGCCATTCGTGGGGTTCATGATGCGCGAGTAGATGTTCCCGAACTGCCTGAGGGCGAAGAGGTCGGCGGCGTGCTCCGTGGAGTCGAAGGTGTAGGCGGTCGTGGCGTGGATGGGGACGGCGCGGGCGTGGGTCGCAGGATCGGCCGTCTGGCCGGCGTGCACGCAAAGGGTCGCAAGTCTCGACAAAGGGGTCCCTCCTCCCAGATTCGCCGCGCTGGCCTCTTCGGTCGGTCCCTCTCCCTCCGGATGGCCGGAAAAGAAAAGAACCTCTTCCCGATGGAAGAGGTGTGCTCCGCGTTCTGGGCGGGCCGGGCCTCCTCTCATCTCGCGCTCCCTCTCGGGGCGCCGGAATTGGCACCATCTCCAGGTCCTGCGACCGGGAAGGTTGCCGGGCATCATCGGGCCGTTTCCCTCTGCCTCTCTTGATAAGAGAATCCAGCTATGCGGTTTGAGGCACATCCTACGGCGAGAGGAGGACCCTGTCAACGGGATGGGATCTGCTGCAAATCGTCAGTGACTATGTCATCCCATAACTCGTCTGTGAGAATGTCCCCTCATGAGTGAGGAGACGATCACGGTGACCAAGGACGAGGTGAAGCGGCTGGCCGTTCTGGTGAAGGTTCGGGCGGGCCTGCCCGCGAGGCGCTATGCGGCCTCGGCCGTCGCTGCGACGAAAGGCCCGGCACCGCAGGAGCGGGCCGGGCCTTTGGTCGGATCGTCCCCCGGGGATCAGAGGGGGATGTTGACCCCGAAGGTCTGGGCCAGGAGGTAGACGTTCAGGAACAGGATGATCGAGGTCAGGAGCCAGGCCGTCCAGGTGACGATCCGGCTGTTCACGAGCACGCCCATGATCCTCCTGTCGCTCGTGTACCGGGTGAGTGTGATGAGAGGGAGGGGCAGCACGAACGACAGGATCACCTGCGAGAGCACGAGCGCCCAGGTCGGGTTCACGCCCACGGCGATGATCACGACCGTCGGAATCATCGTGACCACCCGCCGGACCCAGACGGGGATGCGAAAGCCGACGAACCCCTGCATGATCATCTGGCCCGCCATGGTGCCGACGGCCGAGCTCGAGAAGCCGGAGGACATGAGCGACGTGAGGAAGGCCGCCGCAGCGAAGCCGCCCAGAAGGGGCGTGAGTGTCCGGTAGGCGGTCGGGATGGAGGCGACGCCGGGGTGGCCCGTGAAGTGGAAGGCCGCCGCCGCCATCATGAGCATCGCCATGTTCACGAGTCCGGCCATGCTCATGCCGATGATGGCATCGAACTTGGCGCCCCGGTGGATGATGCGGGCCTCGTCATCGCTCCTTGGCACGATCCGGCCCTGCTGGAGTCCGGAGTGGAGGAAGACGGCGTGCGGCATCACGGTGGCACCGATGATGCCGACCGCCAGGAGGGCGGCGTCGGTGTTGCCGATCCAGGGGGTCACGGACCCCAGCACGACCGGACCGGCGGCGGGGTGGCTGAGGATGGTCTCCACCAGGTAGCAGGCGGCGATCACGAGGATCATGCCCGCAATCGTGGCCTCGAGCTGGCGGAACCCGCGGTTCTCGAGCATCAGGATGGCGTAGGTGACGACCCCTGTGATGAGGGCGCCGTAGAGGAGCGGAATGCCGAACAGGAGATTGAGACCGAGCGTGGCGCCCAGGAACTCGGCCAGATCGGTGGCCATGGCGGCGATCTCAGCGCCGATCCAGGCGACATAGGCCCATGCCCTCGGGAACCGCTCGCCACACATCTCGGCGAGGTTCTTGCCGGTGGCGATGCCGAGCTTCGAGGAAAGCGTCTGCATGAGCATCGCCATCAGGTTGGCGAAGACGATCACCCAAAGCAGCCTGTAACCAAAGGTGGCGCCGGCCTGGATGTTCGTAGCGTAGTTGCCGGGGTCGACATAGGCCACAGCGGCCACGAATGCCGGGCCCAGGAACGGGTAAAGCGCCTTCCACCCGCGGGTGCGGCCCTGAAGGGCGTCTTCGGCCCGCTCTCGGAGCCTCCCCGTCATTCCTGTGCCGGGGCCCATCGGGGGCATCCTGAGGTCTTGTGCAGTGCGAGCCATCGTCCTTCTCTCCCTTCCGCACACGCTGGTCGTCTGGGACATGCTCCGCCATCTCCTGACGGACCATCGGCGGCCGTCCGTCTCGATGGAGGTCCCGTGCCTGAAGGAGGGCGATCCGCCTGCCGGCAGACCCGTGGCAAGCAAGCCACATGGCCGTCCGTTTCGGGACGTCCGCCGGCCATATGAATCCGCGGCGTTGAACGTGAGGACAGCCGGGGGCCCTCGAGGGGGGAGAACCCCGCCCTACGGACGGGGCTCGCACTCCCGGGGCCCGGGCGCACCCGCGCCACACCACACTCACGGGCGGTTGCCGCCCTACAGACGCACGAATCCTTCAGTTGTGAACCCGATCTGCGACGGTCGGCGCCTTCTCCGGTGAAGCGAGGCCTCCGGGCACACCTTGCGATGCGCTATGCGAAAACCGCCAGGAAGTCTGGCTTCCACGGAGAGGGGAACTCATCCGGATCCCGGGACGGGACACGGGAACGAACCCTCGATCCTCCCTTCCGCGGCACCTGATCCTTCCAAAGACTATGAACCGGGAACCGGCGGTGTCAACCCGGCCGACAGAACTTTTTCCGATCCCCGATGGCCCCGCCCGATGCCTCTCGCAGGCGGGCGGTCGGGGGACGCCTCCACCGTCGGCCGGGCGGTCAGGCGCCGGCGATCGCCGGGAAGGGACCCGAGCGCCCGAAGACGAGAGGGCCCCGTTCGAGGGTGCGGGCTGCGTCGAGGAGGTCGCCGAGCCGGCAAGGTTCGGTCATCACCACGATCTCGGCGCGCCTGTCTTCCCCCTCTTTGCTCGTGAGCGTCTGGACGGCGATGCGCCTGTCGGCAAGGGCCAGGGCCACAGCGGAGAGCGCATCCGGGCCCGGTCGGCTCACGAGGCGAAGATAGAACGAAGCCTCCTCCTCGCCTGCTGGCAGGGGAGGCAGGTCCCGGTAGGGCAGGGGGGCGACGGAGCACACGCCCAGGGTGAGGTTGCGCACCGCCTCGATCACGTCGCCGACGACGGCCGACGCGGTCGAGGGGCCGCCGGCGCCCGGCCCGTAGAACATGGCCTCCCCCAGGGGGTCGGATCTGACCATGACGGCGTTGTAAATCCCGTCGACCGTGGCGAGGGGATGACCCTTCGGAACGAGGGCCGGTCCGGCCCAGGCCCCGATGCGCCCGCTCTGCCACGTCGCCTGGGCGAGCGGTTTCACGACACAGCCCAGGCGCCCAGCCGCAGCGAGATCGGCCGGGGAGAGGCCGGCTATGCCTGAGGTACTGACAGCGTCCGGGCGCAGGCGCGTGCCGAAGGCGATGGAGCCCAGGATGGCGATTTTCCTCGCGGCGTCGAGCCCCGTCACGTCGGCGGCGGGGTCGGCCTCGGCATATCCGGCCTCCCGTGCCCGCTCGAGAGCCTCCCCGTAACTGAGACCCTCCATCTCCATGGCCGTGAGGATGAAGTTCGACGTGCCGTTCAGGATCCCGATCACCTCGTCGACGCTGTTCCCGGCGAGGCCCAGCTGGATCGCCCGGATGACCGGGACGCCCGCTCCGACCGAGGCCTCGAAGAGTAGATCCCTGTTCACAGCGGCGGCCGCCCGCATGAGCTCCTCGCCGTGGGCGGCCATGACTTCCTTGTTCGCCGTCACGACCGACCGCCCGGAGGAAAGGGCTTTGGCGATCAGCGTGCGGGCGGGCTCCATGCCGCCCATCACCTCGACCACCACACCGATCTCCGGGTCGTCGAGGACGTCCTCCGGGCGGGTGGTGACGAGACTCTCGTGCCGGGTATGGCGCTCCGGATGGAGGATGAGGGCGCGCGCCACCTCCACCTCCTCGCCCGCGAGCGAGGTGATCTCCTGGCGGTTCGCCCCGAGGGCGGAGACGATGGCCTGTCCGACGGTACCGAGCCCGAGGAGGCCGATCTTCACTTCTTCCCCACCTCCATCTGCGGCATGCGACAAAGCATAGCAGGACGGGGAGGAGGCACAAGAGCGAGAGGGAGCCTCCCGGGACGAACGGGCACCCTACCTTGCGCGCCCAGGCATGGCGTCGTGCCCCCGCGGCAGGGCGACCGGCGGCGCTCCGACAGCCAAACGAGGTGACAGTGTGCCGAAAGGTGCAAGGCCCCCGAAGAACCGCCCCGGAGGCATCCTGATCGCCCTTGAGGGATGCGATGGCTCCGGGAAGAGCACGCACGCCTCCCTCCTTCTCCGCCACCTCCGGCGCCAAGGCGAGGCGGCGCACCTCAGCCGCTGGAACTCGAGCCCCACCGTCCACCCGGTGATTTCGAGGGGCAAGAAGACGAGGCGGCTCTTCTCCACCAGTTACTCCCTCGTCCACGCCGCTGACCTCGCCGACCGCTACGAGCGCGAGATCAGCCCCCGACTCTTCCTCGGCCAGGTCGTCATCGTCGACCGCTACACAGGTACGGCCCTCGCCCGTGACGGGGCGCGGGGCGTGCCCCGGGCGTGGATCGAGAACCTCTACTCCTTCGCCCGCCGGCCGGATGTGACGTTCCTTTTGCGCGGGCCGGTCGAGCTCTTCCGAGGCCGCATCCGCAGTCACCGCGCCGGGATGGCCTTTTACGAGACGGGCGGGGACCTCCACCTCGCCGAGAGCGCCGAGGAGGGCTTTCTGATCTTCCAGAGACGGGTGGCCGCCATCTACGACGAGATCGCCCTGGCGGAAGGCTGGGTCGTCATCGACGCCACGACATCGCTTTGCAGGCAGCAGCGTCTCGTGCGACAGACGGTGGAGGCCGTCCTCGAAGGCGTCCTGACCGGGGTCTCATGAGGGGACTCCTGATCGCCATCGAGGGGGCGGACGGCTCCGGTCGCACCGAACAGGCGCAACGGCTCGCCCGGTGGTTCGCGGCGTCGGGGCAAGAGCATGCGGTCCTGCGCCTGAAGGGAAGTGCCTTCTTCCGGGAGCCCCTGCGGCAGCTGAGTTCCCGCCTCGACATCTCGGAACGGGCGCTCTTCCTTCTCTATGCCGCCGACCTCGCCGACCAGCTGAACTTCGAGGCCGGGGGGGCGCTCGCGGCAGGGAGGAGCGTGATCTTCGACAAGTACGTCGTCACCCTGGCCGCCCGGGCCGCCGTGCGCGGCATGGATGCGGACTGGGCGGGGGAGGTGCTCTCCTTCGCCCCGCTGCCGGACGTCACCATCCTGCTCGAGGCCCCCGCCAGGCAGCGGGTCCTTCGCCTCCTGAGCCGAAGGCGCTCGCTTCGCCCGAGGGAGACCGGCATCCCCGCCCGCGGCAGCGAGCACGCAGTCAGGCGCACCATCGCCTACCAGCGTCGCCTGGCAAAGGCCTATGCCGCCCTCGCCCCCCAAGACGCCGTGCGCCTGCCCCCCGCCCCTGCCGATGACATCGAGGAGGCCATCCGCCGCCGGGTCGTCGCCGCCCTCGAGGCGGTGGGGCGAGAAGAGACCACGGGTGTGCTTCGGGACTCCCGGACGATCCCGAGGTGAAGAATATGCGGGGCGCCGTGATCGACCTCGGGTCGAACTCGGTCCGTCTCATGGTGGTGGAGTGGAACCGAAGCGGATCCTGGGGCGTGGTCGACGAGGAGCGCCACATCCTGCGCCTCGGGGAGACCCTCCTCGTCGAGGGCCGCCTGTCCGGTGACATCGAACGGGCGGCCTTCGTGCTTGCGACGCTCGTGAAGCGGGCACGGAAGGAAGGCGCCACCCGATTCGTCGCCGTCGGCACGGCGGCGATTCGGAGCGCCCCGGATGGCGCCGCCTTTGGGGTGGCGCTCTCGAGAGCGGCGGGGGTGAGGATCCGCGTCATCGATGGGAAGGAGGAGGCGAGGCTCGGCTTCATCGGCATGCGCCACGCCCTCACGGTGCCGGCGGGGCATCTCGTCGATCTCGGCGGTGCCAGCACCGAGATCAGCCGCTTCGAGGGCGGGCGCCTTGCCGGCACCGTGAGCATCCCAGTGGGGGCGGTCACGCTGGCGCGGCGCATGGCCGAGGGATCTCAGAGGGAGGCCGTGAGACGGGCCCTTAAGGAAGTCTCGGGCCTCCTCGGGGCGATGGTCCCAGACCTCGGAGGGGGACTGCCCATGGTGGCGATCGGCGGCAGCTTCCGCTCCATCGCCCGTGTGCACCGGGCCGAGGTCGGCTACCCCTTCCCCTCGCTCCACAACTACCGGTTCCTCCCCGCCGTCATCGGGGAGATGCTGGAGAGGATCTCCCGCCTGAAACCGTCCCAGCGCCCCCTCGTGCCGGGACTCACCGCCCACCGTTCGGAGACGGCGCTGGCGGCGCTCGTCATCGCCAGGGCCGTCATGGCGAAGCTCGAGCCCTCCGAGATCGTGGTCTCCGGTACGGGGGTGCGCGAGGGCCTGCTCTACGAATGCCTGCTGCCGCCGGATGCGGGGCGCCAGCAGATGTTCCAGACCTCGGTGAAGAACCTGCTCTTCCAGTTCGGAGAGGAAGTGGACGGCGACCTCACCGCCAGCGCCGGTCGCCTGTGGGAGGCGCTGTCGCCCATCGTCGGACCGCCGCCCCAGGATCTCGCCTGGGCGACGGCCGCCCTCAGGGGGATCGGCAAGCGGGTCAACTGGTATGACCGCCACCCGCAGACCGCGGGGATCATCATGGGGGCGAGGCTCTTCGGCGTCTCGCACCGCCAGCAGGTCGTGCTGGCCGCCGCCGCCGGCTACACCGGCCCCAGGCTGGTGAGGGAGATGCTCCTTCCCTTCCCGGGGCTCGCGGGGGACAACGAGGTGACGCTGGCCCAGCGCCTGGGGCTCGTCGCCGCTCTCGCCGACGGTCTCGCCCGGAAGTTTCCGGCGACCGCCCTCGGATTTCTCGCAAGGGATGCCGGCGGGCGCATCGAGATTGGTGTCGACGGCGCCGAAAGGCCGCCCGAGATCCCCTTCGACGAAGTCACGAGACTCCAGCGCCAGTTCGGGAAGGTCTTCGGGAAGGAACTCGTCCTCAGCTATCGGGAGTCGGTCCATCCGGGCCTCTGATCCGCGGATGGATCCCCTGCCATCCGGCGGGGCATGCAGGCGGTTGACAGGAAGAGTATGCTTTCTGGTGAAATGATTCGGATTCGAATGAAATGGCCTGCGGTGGGGGAGAGGCGTGGTGACACATCCAGGGCCGACGCTCGTGGTTGGGGTGGGATCCGGCCTCGGCGCAGCCGTGGCGAGGGCTTTTGCCGGGGCGGGGGCACCGGTGGCCCTGGGCGCCCGTCGGCCGGAGTTCATCTCGGGCCTCGCCAGAGAGATCCGGGAGGGGGGTGGCCGGGCCCTCGCCGTTCCCTATGACGCGACCGACGAGGGGGAGGTGGCAGAGGCCATCCGGCGGGCCACGGGCGAGGTCGGGCCCATCCGCCACCTCGTCTACAACGTCGGGCAGGCCGCCTGGGGGCCCCTCGAGGAGGTGACGCCGGAGGCCTTCCTCGCCTCCTGGAAGTCGGGGGCCTACGGGGCCTACCTCCATGCCCGGCACCTCATCCCGGCGATGGTGCAGGAGGGCGGCGGTTCGGTGATCTTCACCGGCGCCACGTCCGCCGTTCACTCCCCCGGCCACAGCCCGGCCTTCGGCAGCGCCAAGTTTGCGCTGCGGGGGCTTGCCATGTCCCTCATGCGCGCGTGGGGGCCGAAAGGCGTCCATGTCTCGCATGTCATCATCGACGGCGCCATCGGCGGTGAGGGGGTGCATGCCGACGAGGAGGAGACCCTCTCGCCGCGGTCGATCGCCGACGAATGCCTGCACCTTGCCCTGCAGGACCCCTCGGCATGGACCTTTGAGCTCGACCTGCGGCCCTTCACCGACCCGTATCTCGAGAACTAGAGGGGTGACAAGGTGAGCGAAGCCGCTCCGACGCCCAAGGGGCTTCCCCTTCCGGATGCAGACGAGGACGTCATCGTCGTCCGGGATCTCGTGAAGACTTACGACCGCATCGAGGCCGTGCGGGGCATCTCCTTCTCGGTGAGGGCCAAAGAGGTCTTCGGCTTCCTCGGGCCGAACGGCGCCGGCAAGACGACGACCATCAAGATCCTGGCGACGCTGCTCGGTCCGACCTCCGGACACTGCGAGGTGGCCGGGATGGACGTCGTGACGCACCAGCGCGAGGTGCGTGACCGGATCGGGCTCGTCTTCCAGGATCCCACCCTCGACCAGCAGCTCACGGCCGAGGAGAACCTCGTCTTCCACGGCATGCTCTACGGACTCTCGGCCGCCGAGGTGCGCCGCCGGGCCGGGCCCCTGATGGAGATCGCCGGCCTCGCCGAGCGCCGGAAGAGCATCGTCAAGACGTACTCCGGCGGCATGATGCGCCGGCTCGAGATCGTGCGGGGGCTCCTGCACGCCCCCGAGGTGCTCTTTCTCGACGAGCCGACGATCGGGCTCGACCCCCAGTCCCGGGCGCAGATGTGGGAGGTCATCCTGTCCATGGGGAAGGAGCAGGGCTGCTCCATCTTCATGACCACTCACTACATGGAGGAGGCCGAGTTTACCCAAAGGATCGCCATCATCGACCACGGCGGGATCCAGGCGATCGGCTCACCGGCGGAGCTCAAGCGCCAGCACGGCACGGACATGATCATCGTCGAGGCGGACGCCACGCCCGAGGACCCCGGCTGGGCCAAGGCGCTTGGCGCCACGGTGCGGGGTGCGTCGCCGCGCTTCGAGATCACCCTCCCGGACGCCGAGACGGCGCTGCCCAGGGTGATCGAGGCCTTCGGGGGCCACGTGAGTCGGGTCGAGGTGAGGCGCCCGACGCTCGAGACGGTGTTCCTCCAGATAACCGGGCGGGAGATCCGGGAAGAGGGACCGGCGGACCAGATGGCCCAGATGCATCGCATGTGGAGGCGAGGCCGGTGAGGACCCTGCGCGGAATCTACGTCATCTGGTACCGGGAGATCCTGCGCTTTCTGAGGGACCCCTCCCGCATCATCGGTATGTTCGCCCAGCCGCTCCTCTACCTGCTTCTCATCGGCAACGGCATATCCCACGCCTTCTCCCTGAACGCCGCCCACGGGGCCAACTACATGTCCTTCATGTTCCCCGGCATCGTCGGCATGTCGGTCCTCTTCACATCGATCTTCGGCGCTGTCTCGATCGTGTGGGACCGGGAGTTCGGCTTTCTCAAAGAGGTCTTCGTGAGCCCGCTCCCCCGCTGGGCCATAGCCATCGGGAAAGCGGCGGGCGGTTCCTCCGTGGCCCTCATCCAGGGCGCCGTCATGCTGCTCCTCGCCCCGGCGGTGGGGCTCCACCTCACCATCCCGACCTTCCTCGAGATGCTGGGCGTGCTGCTTCTCGTGTCCCTCGCCCTGGTGGCGCTCGGCATCGTGATCGCCAGCCGGATGTCCACGATGCAGGGATTCCAGATGGTCATGAACTTCATCATCATGCCGCTATTCTTTCTCTCCGGCGCCCTCTACCCGCTCAGGGGAATGCCCGGCTGGCTCTACACCCTGATGCACATCGACCCCCTGACCTACGGCGTCGACGCCCTGCGCCACATCATGTACGGCATCTCCCCCCTCGCCACGCTCCTGACGAGCTTTTCAATGGGACTCGACCTCCTGGTCACGGTCGGGGTGACGGCGGTTTTGCTGGTGGTGGCGGGCGTGCTCTTCAACGGGGCGAAGACCGCCTGAGATCGATCCGGGAAGCGTCGTCAGCAGGACTCCCCAAGCACCTGTGTGAAGGCTCTGGACATGCGACAGGGCAAAAACGTCTGGGACTTCCGGCGGGTCCCTGCCGAGGGAACCCTGGAAAAGGCTCTGGCCGTCCAACCGGACGCCGCCAGTCGAGATGAGCCGTGACCGGTGGGACAAGGCTGGGGTCCGCTCGGGGCATGTGCCATGGGGATCATAGCCCGGTCCCCGTCACGGGCGCCCTGTCCCGGCACGGATGACGAGCGCAAGGTCATGGTCGACATAGTGTTCCCATGGCTGGCGTGGGCCAGAAAGGCATGGGTGCGTACGGCAATCGGGGCGCGACATGTGAGGCCCGCCAAGGCTGGGCTCGGCACGCCTTGCTCGTCCCGCCAGCCTTCTATGACAACGCTCTTTGGGCCCTCGGAGAACACGAGGCGGACAATGGACCGGGGGGCCACGACGTGGGGCGTGAGGCCCGCCGCCGGCACCGATGGCGTAAGGGAGGCGTCGTGGACGATCCGGGACGGGCGGCGGAAGGGCGGCCGCTCAGCTGCCGGGCAGGAAGAATTCGACGTGCCCGCACTTGGGACAGCGGAACATCTGAAGGGCCAGGACGTCCTCCATAAGCTGGTTGAGGCTGCCCAAGAGCATGCCGGCGAAACCCACCTGTCCTCGGATGCGGAAGTCCTCCTCCCCCACGAGCTCGATCGGGACCTGGCAGCGAAGGCACTGCATCTGTTCGGCCATCACGCTCTTCCCTCCACATCAAGGACGCCACGGGGGGAATGGGGGTTCCCCGCACATGCGGAACGTCCGGAGTGCGCAGTGCTATACGAGGCTCTCATCCAGAGCCGCCATGCGCCGTCGGATGTCATCCCTCACCTCACAGAAGCGCTGAAGGCGCTCCTCTTTCGTGCCGCTCGCCTTCGCCGGATCGGGGAGGGGCCAGTGCTGCCTTTGCACCTCGGGCGGCGTGACGGGACAGGTCTCTCTGGCGTCGCCGCAGAGCGTGACCACGAGGCGGGATGCCCTAAGCCGCGCCTCGTCGATGGGTTTGGCGAACTGGGACGAGATGTCGATCCCCACCTCGGCCATGGCCCGCACGGCAAGGGGGTTCAGGACGCCCGGATGCGTGCCTCCGGAAACGATCTCGAAACGGTCGCCGAGAAGCGTCCGAGCCCAGCCCTCCGCCATCTGGCTGCGGGCCGAGTTCGCCGTGCACACGAAATAGATCGTCGGCTTCATGCGGGGCTCACTCCTTTCGGCATCAGACGATGGCGGCAAGGGCCAGAAGCGTCGCGGCGAGGACCGGAAGCGTCAGGACGAGTCCCATCCGCATGTAGTAGCCCCAGCCGATATGCACTCCCTTCTTCCCAAGTGTGTGCAGCCATAGCAGGGTGGCGAGCGACCCGATCGGGGTCATCTTGGGCCCGAGGTCGCTTCCGACCACGTTGGCGAGCGGCAGGGCGAGGCCCTGCGAGGTGGCGTGCACGCCGTGGATGGCAAGGGCGTTCACCATGACGGTCGGCATGTTGTTCATCACGGCCGACATGCCGGCGGAGAGCGCGCCCGTGGCGAGCGTGCCCGCCAGGCGCCCGTGCCCCACAGCTGATGCGATCCAGCCCGTCACGATGGCGGTGAGCCCCACGTTCCTGAGCCCGAAGACCACGAGGTACATCCCGATCGAGAACACCACGACCTTCCACGGCGCCTCCGGGATCAGGCGGCGCACCTGGACGTTCGGGCTCATGGCGGCGAACAGCGTGAAGAGCACGGCGGCCCCGCCGGCGAACAGAGAGACCGGAAGGTGGAGGAACTCGCTCGCCGCGTACCCGGCGAGGAGGAGGCCCAGGACAGGCCACATCCAGACGAAGAGTGTCCGGTCCCGGATGGCGGAGGAAGGGTCCGGAAGGTCTCCCGTCCCGATGGAGGGGGGGATCGCCCGGCGGAAAACCAGCCACACCATGCCGAGGCTCGCAAGGAGGCTCACGACATCCACGGGGATCATCCGGACGGCGTAGGACACGAACCCGATGTGGAAGTAATCGGCCGAGAGGATGTTGACGAGGTTCGAGATGGTGAAGGGCAGCGACGTCGTGTCGGCGATGAAGCCCATCGCCATGACGAAGGCGAGCATCGTCTCGCCGGAGGAGCGAAGGGCCCGCATCATCTGGTAGACGATCGGCGTGAGGATGAGGGCGGCGCCGTCGTTGGCGAAGAGGGCCGCCACCATGGCGCCGAGAAGGAGGGTGCCGAAGAAAAGACGCCGCCCGCTCCCTCGGGCGGCACGGGCGATGTGGAGCGCCGCCCATTCGAAGACGCCGGCGGCGTCCAGAATCAGCGAGATGAGGATGAGAGCGACGAAGGTGAGGGTGGCGTCCCAGACGATGCCGATCACCGTGCGCACGTCGGCCACGCTGACGACGCCTGTGGCGAGCACGGCGATGGCGCCGGCGGTGGCCGTCCAGCCGATGGAGAGCCCTCGTGGCTGCCAGATGATGAGGATCAGGACGGCGACGAAGACGAGGACGGCGATGGCCGTTGCGGTCGGCATCACGCCTCGTGGAGCCTCGGTTCGCTGGCCGTGAGGCAGAGGGGGCCTCTGGCGGCCGCCTCGAGCCACCTCCGGTCGTCGGGAAGCGCTTTGAGATCCGAGAGGGCGGCAAGAGCGACGGAGCCCTCGTCCATGGGGGCGAGGGCATAATAGGTCCACTTCCCCTCCCGGCGCTCTGCCACCAGTCCACTCGAGCGCAGGACGCGCAGGTGATGGGAGACGGCCGGCTGCGTCATCGGCAGGCGCTCAGCCAGTTCGCAGACGCACACCTCGCGTACCTTCAGCATGGCGAGGATCCGAAGGCGTGTGGGATCGCCAAGCGCCCGGTAGAGGGATGCAGGAGACCCGAAGGGCTGCTTGATTCTCATAAATAAAGTTTTATGTGAGAGCCGGAAGAAGTCAACCGGTGGCGGGATCTGTCAGGCGGACTTCTTCTTGCGGCTGGCGTAGGCCTTGGACTGCCCCGACGTCTCGAACTCCAGCCATGACTTCTCGATGGCCGCCTCGATCTCGCTCGCCGTCAGTCTGAGGCCGCGCCTTGAGAGCCAGGTGTTCACGAGCCTCGTCGCCCGGGCGAGCTTCTCCGCCCCCACAAGCTGTGGGAACTCCCTCTCGACGAGGGGGACGACGAGGGTGGCAAGGTCCCTGACGATCGTGAGGTCGCGCTGGGGCAGTCGGGCGAGGAGCTGCTTCCACAGGGGAGTGACAAGGCCCAAAAGGAGCCCGGTGAGAGCTGTGATGAGAGAGAGGATCCAGGGATCCAGTTCGGCGTCCATTCGGTCCACCCCCGCTCCTGTCTTATGTCAAGGAGATGGCAGGGGTGCAGCACGGTGGCTCAGTCGGGAATGAGGGTCTCCTGCGTGAGGTCGGCGAGTACGGTCATCCGGCCGGAGGTGAGATCGCCCAGGGAAGCGAGCAGGGGGGGCATCGAGCGGGACTCGAGTGCGAGGCGGAGAAGAGGGCCTTCGGCATCTGCCGATTCACGGGAAAGCGCTTGAGCCCTCTTCGCCTCATGGCGGACGGCGGCGTAGACATCCCAGGGGACGCGGACTGTAACTTCCCGGATTTCTCCGAGACGCCCCTTTGGTGACGCCGCGAGCGCATCTCGAGCGGTGTCCCGATAGGCCCGGAGGAGACCCGGGCGACCCAGGAGCCTGCCGCCGAAGTAGCGGGTGACGATGATGCCCACCTGCGTGAGATCCTGCCGCTCGAGGAGGTCGAGGAGGGGTGCCCCGGCCGTTCCGTGAGGCTCGCCGTCATCCGACGACCTCGCATGACCGGCGTCGATGCGCCAGGCCCAGACATGGTGGCCCGCACCCGGGTGCTCCTCGCGCCGCCTTTCCAGATGGCGGACGAAGGAGGCTTCGTCCATGACGGGGAAGGCCACGCCGAGAAAGCGTGAGCGGTTGATCACGATGTCAGAAGTTCCAGGCGAGAGAAGGCAGATGGGCACGGGAAGGGACCTCCCGACAGACGGCATGGGACTGGGCAGGCTGGAGACGGTCCTTCGCTGGGCTGTTCCCGCCCGCGTGGTCGCGGACATCGGGGCTGGGGACGGGCACCTTGCCCGAATGATCTCCGCTGCCGGGGTGAGGGTCGTCGCCACGGAGGCCAAGGAAGGACCGTACAGGAGACTTCGGCAGCGCCTCGCCAACTTCCCCGGCATCGACCTGCGATTCGGTGACGGGCTCTCGCCGCTCGCACCGGGGGAGGCCGACGTGATCGTGGTCTGCGGCATGGGGGCGAAGACGATCTGCCGGATCCTGGGGAAGGGAGAGATGGTCGCCAGGGCGGCCCAGAGGCTGGTCCTCCAGCCGATGCAATCGGCGGACCCCATCCGCAGGATGCTCGTGGAAGGCGGATGGTCCTGGTCCCACGAGGACCTGACTTACGACGAGGGGCACTTCTATGAGGTGCTCGTCGTCGACGCGGGCGGAAAACGGCTCGTCTGGGATCCGGGGCGACAGCCCCTCGGACCGGAATTGTCGACGAGGGACGACCCCCTGGGGCGGGCCTACCGCAAAGCGCAAGTTGAGCGCCTCGAACGTCTCGTCGCCGCCCGCCAGGGGGCGGGGAGGTCCGTTCTTTATCTGGAAGGAACCATCATGAGTATCCGGGATGCAGTTTCTGCTCCCACGAATGCCGGAAAGGCCGGGACCTGATGACAGACGACTTCGACCTCATCATCCAGACGGATGGCGCATCCCGGGGCAATCCAGGGGACGCCGGGACAGGGATCGTGTTTCTGGCGCCTGACGGGCAGGTTCTGCGGACGTTCGGTCGCTACCTTGGTCAGACCACCAATAACGTCGCCGAGTACACAGCCCTAATCGATGCCCTGAAGGAAGCGCGCTCCATCGGTGCTCGGCGTATCCGCATTCTGTCGGACTCCGAGTTGATGGTCCGGCAGATCAAGGGGGAGTATCGCGTGAAGAACGTCGGTTTGCAACCGCTGTTCGAGCAGGCCCAAGCCCAGCTGAGAGGCTTTGTCGGATGGGAGATCCAGCATGTGCTCCGGGGGCGGAATGCCGCTGCCGACGCGAGGGCTAACCAAAGCATCGATGAGTGCGCCCCTTAAAGGGGGAGCCACATCACATTGCGAAAGGGGGGGTATCCGGGATCCGAAAGGGGTATGGCTGACGGGATTTATGATGGATTCTTACGAGACTCGCCTTCGAGAGGCGGCCATGACCTGGCTCGACGAGCATACGCACTACGATGGCCAGACGTTTACCCGGGATGACCTTTCGGCGTTTGAATTCGAGGGCGAGCGCGTTGCCCTCATGGATCACCAGCGCGGTATTCGGAAGCCGGCGAAGCTGAGGGCTGCCCTGTCGATAAGGACGACCTTCACGCCCGAAGGCCAAGCGCCGCCCTATGAGGACCGCGTGGGGCCCGACGGTTTTCCCAGGTACAAATACCAAGGTGTCGACCCGCTCAACTATGACAACGTGGCGGTACGCCAGGCACTTGTGCTTCATCTTCCACTCATCTGGTTCGTTGGCGTCGCCCGAGGGCGGTATCTTCCGGTGTATCCTGTCTGGGTCATCGGCGAGGAAGTCGACCGGCTGCAGTTCACAGTGGCGCTTGATCGAGCAGAGCCGTTGCCATCTGCATCTGATTACCATGAGAGCAGCGTGGAACGCCGCTATGTCGAGCGGTTGACGAAGCAGCGACTCCACCAGCCTGTGTTTCGGGCACAGGTCCTCGAAGCGTACGATAACAGGTGTGCTATCTGTCGGCTTCGCCATGTCCCGCTCCTCGATGCGGCACACATTCTTCCCGACTCACATCCGAACGGGCTTGCGGTCGTACCGAATGGGCTCAGCCTGTGTAAAATTCATCACGCAGCGTTTGACCAGAACCTCATCGGTGTCCGCCCCGACCTGATCGTCGAAATTCATCCTAGAATCCGCGGGGAGAGCGACGGGCCGATGCTTTTGCACGGCCTGCAAGAGATGCATGGCACCTCACTCAGCGTGCCTACAAGGGTGAATGCCCGACCAGATCAGGAGAGACTGGCAGAGCGATACAAAGAGTTCTTGCGCGCAGGATGAACCGCCGATTGGTCATGGCTTCCTTTGACGTTGGTTGCGCTGCGCAGTACGATCGCGAGACGAGTAGGCCAGACGATCGCAGGCTTCTTGCCTGAGGAAAGTCCGAGCTGCATAGGGCAGGACGCTGGGTAACGCCCAGTGGGGGCGACCCCGAGGAAAGTGCCACAGAGACATACCGCCGGAAACGGTAAGGGTGAAAAGGTGGTGTAAGAGACCACCGGGAGCCGGGTGACCGGTTCGCCAGGCAAACCCCGTCCGCAGCAAGACCAAATAGGGGAAGGGTGAGGCTGCCCGCTGATCTTCCCGGGTTGGGTCGCTTGAGGTGGCGGGTGACCGTCATCCAAGAGAAATGATCGTCCACGACAGAACTCGGCTTACGGCCTGCTCGCTCGTCCCCAATGAACACTCTGTCGCCCCGGCGCACGTGCAAGCGTGGCCGGGGCTGTATGATGTCCAAAGAGGAATTCTCATTCTCGGGGGTCACACGTGCAGGCAGTCAACGTCCAGAACCTCCATAAGACGTTTCGGGGACAGGTCAAGGCGCTTCAAGGGGTTTCCTTTTCGATTGAGGACGGCGAGATCTTCGGGCTCCTGGGCCCGAACGGTGCAGGCAAAACCACCGCCGTGCGGGTGCTCGCCACGCTCACGATCCCGGACTCCGGGCGGGCCGAGGTGGCCGGGGTCGATGTGGTGGCGCAGCCCGCCCTTGCCCGCACGAAGTTCGGTCTCGTGGCGCAGGCCAGCGGTGTGGACAAGGAACTGACGGGCCGAGAGAACCTGCTCCTGCAGGCGGAACTTCACGGCATCACAGGAGCCCGTGCGCGTGAGCGGGCGGACTATCTCCTCGAACTGGTGAGCCTCACCGATGCGTCGAACCGACTTGCCCGCCAATACTCCGGCGGCATGCGGCGAAGGCTCGACATCGCCGTCGGTCTCGTCCACGAGCCGAAGATCATCTTCCTCGACGAGCCCACCACGGGCCTCGATCCGGAGAGCCGGGCCGCCCTTTGGGACGACATGGCCCAACTGCGCGAGGCGGCGGGCGTCGCCATCCTCCTCACCACCCACTACCTCGAGGAGGCGGACCGTCTCTCTGACCGGGTGGCGATCGTCGACCACGGGAAAGTCGTGGCGGAGGGCACGCCCGACGAACTCAAGCAGCAGATCGAGGGGGACACCGTCACGATCGAGCTGCCGGAGGGGGAGAGGGCCGAACCTCAGGTGAGACTGCCGGCGGTCAGGGAGGTCCGAAGGGACGGGCGTTTCATCCACGTCACGGTCCCGAACGGAGCCGAAGCCGTGCCGCCGCTCCTCAGGGATCTCGATGCCCAGGGCGCCCGGGTCAGGTCGGTGAGCGTGGCCCGCCCGACGCTCGATGACGTGTACCTGTTTCACACCGGCCACACGATCGCGTCGGCCGAGGAAGCGGCAAGAGGGGGCCAGACGTACTGATGGACGCCGTCTATCTTCTGGGAAGGCTCCTCAAGCACAGTTGGCGCGAGCCGATCTGGCTCGCCATCGAGATCATCCAGCCCATGGTCTGGATCGTGCTGTACGGACAGCTCTTCGAAAAGGTCACCCTCATCCCCGGCTTCGGGGCCGCCTCCTACATCCAGTTCCTCACGCCCGGCGTCATCGTCATGACGGCGCTCTTCGGATCGGCTTGGGCAGGCATGACCTTCATCGAGGATTACCGCGAGGGCGTCATGGACCGCCTGCTCTCGGCGCCCATCCGCCGGCAGTCCATCGTGCTCGCCAAGGCCCTTCATGCGGCGGCGGCGGTGGCCGTGCAGACGGTCATCCTGATGTTCGTCGGGGCCCTGCTCGGGGCGAGATACGTGGGAGGCATACCTGGGATCCTTTTCATCTTCCTCGCCATGGTCCTCGTCAGCGGCGCCTTTTCCGCCGCCTCGAACGGGCTCGCCCTCCTCACTCGCACCGAGGACACCCTGATTGCCGTGGTGTCCTTCGTCACGCTGCCGCTCACGTTTCTCTCGGCATCCCTGATGTCGAGCACCCTGATGCCCGCCTGGATGCAGGAGGCCGCCAGGTTCAATCCCATTAACTGGGCTGTCGAGGCCTCCCGGGCCGGACTGAACGGCACGATCACCGGGGCGTCGTGGCTCGCCATCGGCTACCTCGCCATCTTCCTCGTGGTCGGGGACCTGTTTGCCGGATATGCCCTGAGGCGCTTCCAGGCCCGGAGCTGACCCGTCCTGAAAGCGGGGACCGCCCGGCCAGCCGCCGGGCAGTCCCTGTGTCGTCCGCTCCGGAGGGACAGGCCGAAGACGGTGAAGGCGGCGCCGTGGGCCGGACCGTTCGCCGGAGCGCTGCCGGTCGGCGTGGTCGTGAGCGATCCAGGACCCGAGTTTGGTGCGCCGGGATAAGCCGACCGTTTCGAGCGGGTGAGATTCCCGCCCACGAAGGCCCAGCCAGCCACGTGGAAGCGAGTCTTGGGCGGATGCTCGTGAGGGCGGCCGTCAAGCGTAGACAGCGCGACGTCCGGGCCGTAATCCGCAAGGGTGAAGGGATAGAGCCTCGATAGGGTCGCAATCCGGGAGCCGACGGCGTCAAAGTGCCGGAA
>Ga0078972_1003201_pt1 | contig 50008 bp, 58 predicted proteins | sample YelNatPaOPGAMG01_FD_67568 | JGI IMG/M metagenome (GOLD analysis project Ga0078972, IMG submission 67568) | Hot spring thermophilic microbial communities from Obsidian Pool, Yellowstone National Park, USA - OP-RAMG-01 (SPADES assembly) (version 2) | ecosystem: Environmental > Aquatic > Thermal...
GCTTATTTAAATATTTTATTAAAAAGTGAAATCGAACAATCAAGACTAGACTTACAAATCTCTGAAATTAAGGAATTGGGTAGCATATTTTGCAAGTAAGCAGAGATAAAAAAAGAACAAGAAAAGAAATATTGTAGGTCAAGATATACAAACTACTTGGCTTTAACTTTATAGGGCTTGAACAAAGTAAGCCTTGAATACTTCTTCTATAATAGCTGGCAAGAAAGGTGAATCAATATGGAAGAGATTGGCCACCATGATCTACATCCGCTAAAAAATGATTCGAATGCATACGTTTGGATATCCTTAGGGAAGAATATGATAAAGAAAGAAAACATTTTGTACTTAAAGATGATTTGAAAAGGATTGATATCAAAATAAAAGAAATTGAGAAAGTAAGCTAATGTAGAAAGCAATCATGAAGTTTTAAGATTATTTCAAATAAATTGCTCAATTTCTTCTGAGAAGTACAACATTGTCACTTAATTTGTTGGACCTTTCAAGAGGTTTATCTAAATGCCAAGAATCACAATTACCTTTCCACCACCCTAAGAATTCAAATTTTCCATTTAGTTTTATTAGTGCTTTAAATTCCTGTGGAAAAATAAACTTTAAATCTTCTTTCTCCATGAATTTCTTTCTTACTCCATTGTCATTAACTTCAAGAGTTATTTTCTCTGTATAAATCTGGTTAATTATATTTTTAAAATTCCATTCAAAAATTGTTTTGACTGTTACACTATCTCGTTTTCTTGTCCAACTTTGCTTCTCAGCTTTTGTCCAATCTAAACCCATGTTTTGAATTAAATAAATGCCTCCTTTATTCAAAGAATCTGCTACTGAGTCTAAATGACTCAAAAGATTTTCATTTGACTTAAAACAAAAAGAGCCCATCATGATAAATGCAAAATCCACTTTTCTTTTTAATTTGAATTTAGTCATATCTGCTCTTATGGTTTCTATTCTAAGTCCTTCTTCCTCTGATTTTTCTTTCAAATATTGTAGCATTTTAGGATTTATGTCTAGACCAATTGCTTCATATCCTCTCCTTGCTATCTCTCTTAATTGTAATCCTGGTCCACAAGCTATGTCTAAAAATCTTTTAACTTTTATTTTACTAAATTTTTTGATTAGTTTTTCAAAATTATCAACTTGCTTTTTAGGATTAATAAAACTAAAAGCAATTTCATAATACAAAGGATAATCATAAATTCCCATATTATAATATTTCTCGTTTACTCAACAAATTTATAACTTAGAGGAAACAATTGCAAAAGATGGAAGTAGCTAATAAAGATAGTTTTTTATACTATGTCATTTTCATGTCACATGACATTGAATTGATATAACACCCCAATCAAAAAGTATAAATTCTTTTAGATCTATAGAAAAAAAGAAAGAAGTTGTATTCAAAGGTTTACACTATTTTGCCTTTACTACATCCAAGCAAACTCCAGCAGCTACTGTTATTCCCATGTCTCTAATAGCAAACCTTGCCAGTTCTGGAAAGTCAGATTGTTTTTCTATTACCATTGGTTTAGTTGGAACTACTCTAACTTTTGCTGCATCTCCAGTTTTTATGAAATCAGGCTTTTCTTGAATTACTGCTCCTGTTCTAGGATCAATCTTTGCAATTATTTCAGCAATAGTGCAAGCAACACTTGCTGTATGACAATGGAAAACTGGAGTATAGCCTGCACTAATTACTGTTGGGTGTTGCAAAACAACAATTTGTGCAGTAAATTCTTTTGCTACAGTTGGAGGATTGTCAGGATGGCCTGCTACATCCCCTCTTTTCACATCTGTCTTGCTTATTCCTCTAACGTTAAATCCTACATTATCTCCAGGTTTTGCTTCAGGGATTTGCTGGTGGTGAATTTCTATTGATTTAACTTCACCTTTAACTCCAGAAGGTTCAAAAATTAAAGTATCACCCACTTTTAAAACACCAGTTTCCACTCTTCCTACTGGTACTGTACCAACTCCTGTTATAGTGTAAACATCCTGTATAGGAATTCTCAAAGGTTTTCCTACAGGTTTTTCTGGCTCTTTTATGTAAGTGTCTAAAGCTTCAACTAAAGTAGGACCTTTATACCAAGGAGTCTTATCAGATTTTTTTGTGACATTATCTCCCACATATGCTGAAATAGGAATGAAAGGTATTTCCTCAACTTTATAGCCGATACTCTTTAGTAACTTTGTTGCTTCCTCTTTAACTTCATTAAACCTCTTCTCAGAATAATTCACAGTATCCATTTTGTTCAAAACTACAAGAATTTGTTTTATACCAAGAACTTTCATGAGCCAAGCATGTTCTTTTGTTTGCTCCTGAACGCCTTCACCTTCTTTTGCAGATATGACAAAAATAGCAGCATCTGCCTGGCTTGCTCCAGTTATCATATTCTTAACAAAATCTCTATGACCTGGGCAATCTATTATGGTGAAAAACCATTTTTGTGTTTCAAAAGGACGATGCATTATATCTATTGTTAAACCTCTTTCCCTTTCCTCTTTCAGCTTATCCATAACAAAAGCATACTCAAAAGTTTCTTTTTTAAGTTGAGTAGCTAAATCTTTCAATTTTCTTAATTCTTCATCTCTTATAGCTCCTGTTTCGTATAGCAACCTTCCTATAAGAGTTGATTTACCAGCATCTACATGCCCAGCTGTCATTATGTTTATGTGCGGTTTTGCAGGCATCGATTCACCCCCACTAACTTAAATTTATTATCAGTATTTAAATATATTTAAATTTTTACACTTCTGGCTTAGGAATTTCTTCTGGCAAACCTTTTCTCTTCCTTATACTCTTAATTACCTCATCTCTTAACTCATTTGGCAATTTTTCAAAAACAGTTTCTATCAAGCTATAAAAGCCTCTTCCAGAAGTTGCAGATTTAAGTGAAGCATCGAAACCAAACATATCTGATACAGGAATCTTTGCTATTATCACACTAGCTCCTCTTTCTTCCTTCATATCTAAAATTTGTCCTCTTCTATTTTCAACTTCTCTTGTAGCTTCACCCATAAGTTCTGTAGGAACATCTATTCTTATTATCTGCTTTGGCTCAAGCAATGTTGCGTTAGCTTTAAGCATAGCTTGTCTTATAGCATATCTTATAGCAGGCATTATTTGTCCTGGGCCTCTATGAACAGGGTCTTCATGAAGTTCAGCGTCTATAAGCTTTACTTTTACTTTTGTGCAAGGTTCTCTTGCTAGTGGTCCATCGTCCATAACTTCTTTAAAAGCATCTTTAACCATTTCTATTACTTCATTCATAAATTGCACTCCCTTTGTTAGGTCGATAAACATATTTTTGTTATAAATCACAACTATCCTCTTTGCTTCATCATAATCCATCCCAAGACTAGAAAGTTTTTTGAACAAATCTAGCATTTTTGTTTTTACTTCTACCGTGCTTGGAACTTCACCTTCCTTCATAGCTTTGTATATATTTTCTTCTAAAGGTTCAACTAACAAGTAAAATTTGTTGTGTTTATTTGGACTTTTACCTTCAACTTCAGGAGATTTTTCAAAAATTGTTTCTCTATACACAACTATAGGTTTACTCATTTCAACCTCTATTCCAAGTTCTTTTAACTTGTTTTCGACTTTAGCTTCTAAGTGTAGCTCTCCCAAACCAGAAACAAGGTATTCTCCTGTTTCTTGATTTATTTTCACTTGTAAAACAGCATCCTCCTTTCCAATTCTTTTTAAGGTTTCAACAAGTTTTGGCAATTCCATAGGGTTTTTTGGTTCGATAGCTTTTGTTACAACTGGCTCAAACAAATGTTTGATTTCTTCAAATGGTTCTATTATTGCATCTGGTTCGCAAACAGTTTCACCAGTAAAGGCATCGGGAATTCCAACTACTGCAGCAATATTTCCAGCAGTTACTTCATCTACAGGAATCCTCAAAATTCCTTTGTAAACAGCAACTTGCTGTATTTTTTCTTGTTTGTGTTGATTAATTAAATAAACATCTTTTCCTTTGTAAATTTTTCCTGAGAAAATTCTTCCAGTAGCTACAAAACCCACATGAGGGTCGGGAACAACTTTTGTTATTATCATTGCTAATTTTCCGTTTGGGTCACAAGCTAGCATTTGCTTTCCTATTTCTGATTCCAAATCTCCTTTCCAAATTTTCTGAAGTCTATACTTCTGGGCTTCCAAAGGATTTGGTAAATGTTTGATAATCATGTCAAGAACAACCTGATGCAAAGGAGCTTTTTTTGCTAACTCATCTTCCTTTCCTTGAAGAGTTAAATCAATAATTTCTTTAAAAGTTATTCCAGTTTTTTTCATGTAAGGAATAGAAATTGCCCATCTTTTATATGCAGAGCCAAAAGCTACACTACCGTCAGCCACACTAACAAGCCATTTGTCCTTAAATTCAGGAGGAGCATATTTTTGAATAAGAATGTTTACATCTCTAATAATATCTTCAAATCTTTTTTGCATATCTTCTGGAGGTAATTTTAATTCTTTTATTAGTCTATCAGTTTTGTTTATAAACAGAACTGGCTTAACATATTCTCTCAAAGCCTGACGAAAAACTGTTTCTGTCTGTGGCATTATGCTTTCAACTGCGTCAACTAAAACTATAGTACCATCTACTGCTCTCATTGCACGGGTAACATCACCACCAAAATCGACATGGCCAGGGGTGTCAACTAGATTAATTAGGTAATCTTGCTCTTCATATTCATGAACCATTGAAACGTTTGCTCCATAGATTGTTAGTTGTCTTCTTCTTTCTTGTTCATCAAACCATGTGTACATTACTTTACCAGCCATCTCTTCTGCTAACATGCCTGCACCAGCCATTAAGTTATCTGTTAAAGTTGTTTTCCCATGGTGAACATGGCTTGCTGTTGCAATATTTCTTATTCTTTCTGGATGTTGCATACACTCTTTGATTCTTTCTATCATCTCTTTTTTGGGCAATTTTTCACCTCTTCTTTAATTTATATTCCTAAATTTTGTATTTAGTGTATTTATTTTTGATTTCATCTGCTAACCTTTCAAGTTTCCTGCTTTTTTCCTTCGTTTTGGCTTTTGTTTTATATTATTATCTACTTATCAAGAGAGGAATCGATAGAAAATTTAAAAATATCTACACATAATAAGATTTTTCTTCTTCAAATGTCAAAGGTTTTATATCAAGCTGATCTTCGGGGATTCCTAAAGAGCGACCATACTTTTTAACTTCTTCTAGTTTTGAAGAATTTGTTCTAAAAACTTTCTTTGGGAAGATTACAATTACTTCACTTCCATCTTCATCGTATAAATGGGCATAATAGCCTTTTTCAATTAGTTGCTTTTGGGTTTCTTCTATAACTTTCTCTAATTCTTCCTTTTTAACAACAACTAAATAATGAGTCCAAGGATTAGTTTTACTTTTTCTAGTTTTTAATACCTTAAACTTTTTAAGAAAGTTAGAATCTTTAAATTCTGTATTTAAAAAATTCCCATGATATTCCATTATCTTGCCCCTTCAGCTTCCCTTTCTATTCTTTCTTTTTCTTTTATTGCTTCACTTTTAGAAGCATCATTATTATAAGCAGCAATTATTTCAGAAGTTAGAGCGTCAACCATATTCTCTTTTTTCCCAAAAGCTTTTCGATAAGCTGCTTGCACTATATTTTTTATAGCTAGATCAACTCTTCTTTGCGGGCTAGTAACTACTGCTCTTCTAACAATTATTCCTCCAAGCTGGTAAGAAGTTATTTCTTCCCTTAAAGCAGCATTTTCTAGTGCCCCAACCAAAACTTCTATCGGGTTTTTCTTAGTTATTCTTTCGATGTTTTCAAAAGTTTTCTTAAGTATCTTATATTGAATTGAAGTTTTACCAACACATCTTCCAGAAGTATAAACATGTTTTTTGCTTCTATGACCAGGAACCATAAGTTTATTCATAAATCTTTCAACAATATTCATCTTTGATTTGTGAAATTGCTTTTTTGCGTGTTTTCCTCCAGAACGGGGAACTAACACTGGTTTAAGGTTGATATACTTTGCTAAGCCTGAATCCTTAACTTCTATTCCCTTTGTATCCCATTTTCCAAAAATTTTTATTTCCATGGTTTTACCTTGTTGGTTTTTGTTTCTTTCCTGCTAAAATTTCACTTAAAGCAACACCGTTAACAGCAACAACTTTGTATTTAATTCCCCACATACTTCCTTTTGGTCCACCTTGAGCTCCACCTATACTTTCTATCAAAACTTCATCATGTTCATTTATTATATCTATAGCACCTTCTCCAGGAACGTGCGCAGTAACCTGAACGTTATTTTTAAGCAATTGAACTCTCACTGCTTTTATTAACCCTGAAGCAGGTTTTCTTTGTTCAACCCCTCTTTTATCTATAACAATTCCTCTAGCTTGAGGGGCACCTTCTAAAGGATCTTTTTTCCATAGCTGAAGTACTCTTCTTTTATAGTGTATATCTTTCCACTTCATTTTCTTTCTTGTTTTTTTCAACTTTCTTGCAGCAAACAAACCTCTTCCCATATTTTCACCATACAATTAAGTTGTTAACTTTGTGATTTCTTTGAAATAGTTGTTTTAATATTTTTAAGTTTTTCTCATCTCTTCCTATTACAATCGGTTTCTCTTTTTTATCAACTTTTACCTCAACTGTAATTAAATTGTTATCATTTTTTATTTTCACTTCATTTGCTTGTGGAATAAGTTTTTTGACAAAAGTTTTTAAGTCTTTGGAAAATTCAAATATTTTTATGTTTTTTCCTATTACCTTTTCTGCATTTTTAACAACACTCCCATTTTTCCCTATAGCTATTCCAACCATTCCTTCTTCTATAACAAAATAGACAGTATTGCTCTCCTTGTCTATAAGACAATCTTTAACTCTTACTCCAGTAAGATTTTCAAAAAGTGTTATAAGTCTTATTGTTTCTGTGTCAAAAGTCAAACTCATAGCTATCCTTTAATCACTAAGGTAGTTACTGGAAACGGCTTCCCGCACATAACACCTAACTCTATGCTGTCTTTAACAGTTTCCAATTTTATTCCGTCAGTTTTTGCAATATGCTCAATTTCTTTTTTTATTTTTTCAGGTGAATTTTCAGCAATAATAATCAATTCTGCTTTATTCATTTTTAAATACTTAACAGATTCTCTATAACCTATTATTGCTTTTTTATTTTTTATTGCTTCTTGAATCATTTTTGCTAGACTCATTGTTCTTCCTCTTCAAACTTTGCTACTAACTCGAACATTCCTGTTCCAGACGGAACTACTTGTCCAATCATAACGTTTTCAAAAATTCCTTGGAAGTTATCAACTTCATTTCTTACAGAAGCCTTAACCAAATGTTTGATTGTTTCTTCAAAAGCAGCTCTTGCCAAAATAGAAGATTTTGCGCCCGCAACTCCATATCTTCCTATAGGTTTTATAACTCCACTTCTTGTCATTATATCTCCAACAAGCATGAGATGGCGAACATCAACATTCAAACCTTGCTCTTGTAAAGTTTTAAGTGCTTCATTTATTATTAGATTTCTTGCAGCTTCTATTCCAAGAACTTTAGCAGTTTCATAAATATCGTTTGTTATAGTTTTTGTAGCGTCAACTTCCTTAATTTTTAAAACCTCTTCTAAATTTGAACCTATTGTTGTAATAATCCAGTCATCGCCTTCTCTTCTAACAACTAGGTTTGAAATTCCTTCGATTCCACTAACTCTTGTGTTCAAAATTTTTTCTCTTATTTTTTGCAATTCTCTTATTTCTATTTCTTTTTTTGGTTTGACTATGATTTTTTCTCCTTTTATCCAAACTTTAAAATCTTTGAAGTTTTCTTTAATTGATTGAAGAATAGTCTTGCTTTTTCTTTGGTCAATAGGTTCAATTTCAATCAAACCATCACTTAAATTTATTGAAGTTTTTTTCATTAGCTTTAGAATATTTTTTTCTAAAATTTTTTCTGCAACTTTTCTTGCTTCATCTCTATTGTTAAATTCTTTCTTAAGATAAATTGTCATCATAGGTGTTTCTGGTTTTTTCTTTGCATCAAAAATTTCAATTAGTCTAGGCAAACCATAAGTTACTTTTATTCCAGCAGAACCAGCAAAATGAAATGTACGCATGGTCATTTGGGTAGCAGGTTCAGATATACTTTGAGCAGATATTATACCAATAGCTTCTCCAGGTTCAAACCTTCCTTTCAGATATTCTTTCTTTACTTCCTCTTCCAATTTTTTAATTTGTTCTTTGTTTAGCTTTTTTTCTCTTGCTACCTCTTCTATTTCTTTAACAATATTCTTTGGTAAAATTATTTCATCCAAAAAGTTTTTCTGCAATTCCTCTGACATCTATACCAACCTTTTTAATTTTTGACGGGTCAAGCCCATCTTCACCTGGTAAAAATTGTACGATTCTCTTAGCACTATCCCTAACAGTTCCATCATATTCTATTTTCAAATCTTGTAAAGCTCCAACAAGTCTTCTTTCCATATAACCAGAGTGTCTTGTTTTAAGAGACTTGTCCATCAGAGATTCTCTGCTATTAATTGCGTCAAAGAAAAATTCAAAGGGAGTTAAGCCATTTTTAAAACCTCTTGCAACAAAACCTTTTGCTTCTAAGCTCATATCTCCTCTTTTGAAATGGGGGAATGTTCTTTCATAGTAACCTCTTTCCATTCTTTCTCCCATAACAGTTTCTTGGCCTATAACAGCGGCAGTTTGAACAACGTTTACCATGCTTCCTTTTGCCCCACTTCTAGCCATTATAATCGTATAATTTTCTTTAATGTGTTCGTCAAGAATTTTCCCAACTTCGTTCAAACCATTTCTTAGCTTGATTTTGATCAAATGTTCCAAACTTTCTTTTGGTGTTCTTCCAGCCAGAATTTTAATTTCTCCCTTTTCATAAGATTCTATAAGTTCATCAACTTCTTTTCTTATTTTTTCCAAAACATTTTTAATTTCTTCTCTTGCCTTTTCTGGCAAATCTTGGTCTGAAATGCTTATTGAAAATCCGGACATCATCAAAACTTGAATTGCAAGTTTTGTTATACTGAACAAGAATTTCTTCAAGAACATAGCTCCATACTCTTTTTCTATTTTATCAATTATCTTTCCATCTTCATCTCCAACAGCAGCTTTATCTATAGTACCGCATAAGAGTTTTCCATTTTTAATTACAACATAAGTGTCATAAGGGCATTTTTCCTTCAGGCATTTCTCGCAACCTTTACATGATTTTGCTTTATGCTCTATAGAAAAGTCTTTTGGCAAGAAAAGACTAAAGATTTCCTTTCCAGTCATGTAATCTTTTTGAGGTATTTCTATATCTTTATCAACAGCCCTTATAAGCTGAACAAAATCTTCCCTTTTAAACTTTCTATTCCCATGAGTCAAAATATACAAACCTGTTATATGGTCTTTTACAGCACCTATTATTGGTCCAGAAAATCTTGGACTACGAGTGTTTTTTGGAACAATCATCAATTCCTCTGCTTCAACTTGCGCTTCTTCTGTCTGTGGTATATGAAGGTTCATTTCATCTCCATCAAAATCTGCATTATAAGGAGGGCAAACACAAAGATTAAGTCTGAATGTCTTAAAAGGCATTACTCTTACTCTATGTGCCATCAAGCTCATTCTGTGCAAGCTTGGTTGTCTATTAAAAAGTGCTATGTCGCCATCTTTTATATGTCTTTCAACAATATAGCCAGGAGTTATTTCTTTTGCTAAATCTTCTCTGTTTTCATTAGTTATTTTTTTCCTTCTACCATCAGGTCTTATCACATAGTTTGCTCCAGGCCAGTTTGTTCCGTTTAAAACTATTTTTCTCATTTCTTCAATGTTTTTTTCGTTCACTCTTACAGGTACTGTCAATTCTTTAGCTACGATTTCAGGAACACCAACTTCATCTACATCAATCATCGGGTCGGGACTTATAACAGTTCTTGCAGAAAAATTAACTCTTTTACCTGCAAGATTTCCTCTAAACCTTCCTTCTTTTGTTTTCAACCTTTGAGATAAAGTTTTGAGGACTCTTCCAGAACGATGTCTTGCAGGAGGAACTCCAGTTATTTCATTATCAAAAAATGTTGCAACATGGTATTGTAAAAGTTCCCAAAGGTCTTCGATTATAAAATCAGGAGCACCAAGGTCTATGTTTTCTTTTAACCTTTCATTAATTCTTACGATATCAACAAGCTTATGAGTCAAATCATCTTCAGACCTTTCTCCAGTTTCGAGGGTTATGGAGGGCCTAACAGTAACTGGTGGGATTGGTAAAAGTGTTAATATAAGCCATTCAGGTCTAATTTTCCTAAACCCTAAAAGCTCAAGGTCTTCGTTAGTTATTTTTTCAAGTCTTTCTCTCAATTTTATTGGATTTAAAATCTCGTTATCTTCAAGAAAAGTATAAGGTTTAATAAACTTTATTTTTCCTTGTTCAGCATTACAATAAGGACATTTTTTTCTTGCAAGTTTAACTATTTCTTTAAAAGGTGTTCTTTTTGCTTTTATTTTTTGAATATCCTTTTCACTAATTAAAATTCTTCCACATTTTTTGCAAAATATTTTTAAAAGACTTAAGATAATTTTTGCATAGTGAACATGAACTACTGGACGAGTTAATTCAAGATAGCCAAAATGTCCATAGCATTCACCAACACTTCCTCCACATGTTCTACATCTTATTCCAGGGTCAACTACTCCTAATCTAGGGTCCATTAGTCCTCCTTCTATAGGATAACCTTCTTGGTCATAAAGCTCAGTTTTTGTAATTTTTGCTACGCTCATCTTTTTAATCATTTCCGGGCTTAAAATCGAAAACTCTAGTTTATCTACTAGCATTTTATTCCTCCTTAAGAACTATTTTTGGATAAATAAGCATGCTTTTAAGTTCATCTAACATTAGCTTGAACGCATAACTTATTTCCACATCAACAATTTTTGATTCTTTACAGACAGGACAATACTTCTTGTTTTTAATTCTATCGTTTATAGCAACCAAACCACATTCACTGCATACTGATATAGTAGTTTTATCAGAATCAAACCTCTCCTTAAGTGCAAGAGCAGCTCCATGAGCAATTAAACAGTCTTTTTCCATCTCTCCTAATCTTAAACCCCCTTCTTTACTTCTTCCTTCTGTTGGCTGTTTAGTTAACAAGGTAACAGGTCCTCTTGACCTTGCATGAATTTTATTAGAAACTAAATGGTCTAGCTTCTGATAGAAACAACTTCCTATGAAAATTTGTGCTTCAAATTTTCTTCCAGTTATTCCGTCATACATAGTTTCTTTTCCATCATTTCTAAACCCATAAGCTTCTAACATACTTCTAATTTCTTTTTCTGACACTGGATTAAAAGCAGGAGCAAAGATGTACTTTCCTGAAAGAGCACCAACTTTTCCAGCTATTATCTCTAAAAGTTGTCCCATAGTCATTCTTGAAGGTATTCCATGAGGATTAAAAATTATATCAGGAACTATCCCTTCTTCAGTGAAAGGCATATCTTCTTGAGGAACTATTAGTCCTATTACACCTTTTTGTCCATGTCTACTTGCAAGTTTATCTCCAATTTCAGGGAATTTTAAATCTCTTACTACAACTTTTACGAGTTTTGTTCCGTCTATAGTTTCAGTTAAAAATACTCTATCTACAATTCCAGAATCTCCATGTCTTAATCTTACAGATGTTTCCCTTATATTTTCAATTCCCGTAACAAATTGGTCCATTGAGCCCAAAAATCTCAAAGGTGAAATTCTTCCTATCAAAACATCATCAGAATTGACCAAAGTTTCTGGGTTTACTATCCCATCTTCTGGCAAGTGTTTATAAACATCTTCTCCAGCATAACCTCTAACTCCAGGCTCTGGTATACTAATTATGTCTTCTTGTCCACCCATGTATCTTTTCTGCTCAGCTTCATAAGTTCTAAACATGTAAGACCAAAGCAAACCTCTTTGTAAGGAACTAGCATTTATTACTATTGCATCCTCCATATTATAACCTTCATAAGAAGCTATAGCAACTATAACATTTGTGCCACTTGGATGTTTTTCGTAATTTATAATCCTATGCCCATAAGTTTGAGTAATAGGAGTTTGTGGATAAATTAAAACATTTGATTTTGTGTCTACTCTGCTAAGATAGTTTGTGATGAATAAACCAATAGATTGGCCTATCATTTTGGCCCCATAATTTACTCTATCCCCTCTGTTGAATTCTGGGTATGGTATAAAAGATGCTGAAAGACCAAGAATTAATGAGGGGTCTATTTCTAAATGTGTATGCTCAGGAGTTAATTCTTCTGGTTTAAGTGCTATGTAAGCATTTTCTTCTTCTTCTGCATCCAAAAGTTCAATAATACCATTTTTAATTAGGTCATCCCATTTCATTTCTCCTTTTTTCAATTTCTCCACGTGCTCTTCAGTTAGTTTTGGTTTTCCATTTTCTACGATAATCAAAGGTCTTCTTACTCTTCCTGAGTCTGTAAGAATTCTTATTTCGTCCAAATCTTTATAATAAGCAACGTTTATTTGGCTAGAGATTATACCATTTCTTCTCTCTTCTTTAATTTTTCCAATAATTTTTTCTGGTTCGTTTGTTGAACCAACATACTTTCCATCTAAAAATATATCAGTCATTTACCCACCCTTCAAGATATTTAACACTTGTTTCTTTTCTTTTTCACCTAACCCGCTTGTTACTTCAGCCATTAAAGCTAGGTATTTTCTTAAACCTATAGTTGCACCCTCAGGTGTTTCACTTGTGCATAACTTTCCCCAATGGGTTGGGTGAAGTTCTCTTGCTTCAAAATGTTCTTGGGTTGAAGTTAGGGGTGAGAGCACGTTTCTCATGTGAGAAATTGTTTTTGTATAACTTCCTCTTTCAAGTCTTTGACTTACTCCTGTTCTTCCTCCAACCCATGAACCTATAGCTAGAGCAGAAACAATTTGATTTGTTAATACATTAGATTCAACTATTGCTTGAAGTGGGGGTAATCTTCCTCTTTTTGTTAGCTTTTGATAGTTGTAAGTGATTCTTGTTATCAAACCCCATTTTCCAAGCAGTATAGACCTAAGTAAAATTTCTAAAAGGTCGCCAGCTAACTTAAGTCTTTTGTTTGAATAATGGTCTAAATCATCCTCTTCAATTTTACCTGTATGCAATTTAATTAGTTTAGCAGCAGCTTTTGCTAAAAAGATGGCTTTTTCCATCCTATTTTCAGGATTTTGACCAAGATGAGGGAGTAAATATCTATCTATAAGCTTTGTCGCTCTATCAATTCTGTATTCTTTTTGTGGTATTTTTAAGTGTTTTCCAATTTCGTCTAAAGCTTCATTTTTTGTTGAAACTCCACTTTCATAAAGGTTAACATAAAATTCTTCTTGAACTTCTGGGTCTGGAGAAAGTGCTGTTATTATATCTTTATCAGACTCTAAACCTAGAGCTTTTAAAAGTATAACTATAGGCAATCTTGTTATGTTAGCAAAACTTACAAGAATTATCCCATCATTTTTTCTTTCTAACAGGTGTCTTTGAATATAACCATCTTTTTCAGAATGTATTCTTGCAATTTCTGAAATATTTCCTGTATCAACTTTTGAAACAATTATTCTATTTGGAGCAATTTCTTCAACAAGGACAAGAATTCTTTCTGTCCCGTTGATTATAAAATATCCTCCAGGGTCTTCTGGGTCTTCGCCAGCTTCTATAAGTTCTTGTTTTGACATTAAAGAAAGCGGGCAAATTTTTGATTTAACCATTACTGGCATATCTCCAAAATTAACAACAACACTTTCACTTTCTATATTGTTGAGTATTGGTGTCATTTCCACGTACATAGGGGCTGCATAAGTTAAATTTCTTATTCTTGCTTCCATTGGTAAAATTGGTCTAGTTGAACCATCAGCTTCTTTAACCATTGGTTCGCCGATTTTAAATTCCCCAAGCTTTATTTTAAATTCCCCAAGCTCTGGAACTTCTGGCTTGATAACGCCTATTTCTGAGAGGACTTTTGGTATTCTTCTTGTTATAAAATCGTTATATGAGTCTATCTGGAACCTTACAAAACCTTTTTCTTTAGTGAAAACATCTAGCAATGTAAGGAATGTATCGTTCAAAAATTCACCCCTTTACAACTACCCTATAATATTCGCTAACTTCAGCTGTAGGACTTTTCCTTATAATTTTAATAATATCTCCAACCTTTGCATTTAAAGCTTTTGCCATAGGGTCTGAAGATAAAATTCTTGGTAAATCCTTAAGTGTTATGCCGTATTTCTTTAAAACTTCTTCTTTTTCTTTTTCATTCAATAAAATATGTTTTGGAACAAGCTCATGTTTTTCTATTTCCATATTTTCACCTAGCGCCTCGGACGGGATTTGAACCCGTGTCGCGAGCGTGACAGGCTCGTATGCTTAGCCTTTCCATTAGGCCGCTACACCACCGAGGCAAATTATTGGTTATCTCATCGAATTCAAAAGAAAAGTCATCATCCTCAATTTTTGTTTTAATACAGACACCAACTTTTAAATTGTTGGCAGCGTCCTGGAGTTCCCTTCCTTTCGGAAAGTACAACCCAGATCGCTAAGGGGCTTAATTACTGTGTTCGGAACGGGAACAGATGTTTCCCCCTTGCTTTGGCCGCCAACGATATATTTATGATATTTGGAATTTAAAAACTTTTAAGTTTTTCGGTTTTTTTCTTTAAAAAATAAAGTCCCCGCTGGGAGAGTTGAACTCCCAACCTACCGGTATGTTCCGAGCGATAGCTACCAGCAAGTGCCATAGCACTCGCCTACAGCCGGTCGCTCTACCATTGAGCTAAGCGGGGTTATATAAAAAATGTTTTTAAGGTTTTTTAAATTTTTATGCTTTGATTAGAATAGATTTTGAGACAATACTTTTTACTTCTTTCTTCCTATCTAAATATTTTACATAAGCGTTTGGCAATTTAAAAGTTCCACTAATTTCCATTTTTGGCTTAATTTTATAAGTTAAAACTCTCTCTTCAAGAGGTTTTAGCAAATTAAACTTCCATGTCAGTACAGTGCCACCTTTAACTTTTTTTATCGATTCTGGCCTAACTGTATCAAACCTTTCGCTTACTTCGAATAAAGCTGGAACAAAATCTTTCACTTCAACGTTTTCTATTTCATGCCTACTTTTATTTTTAATCTCTAAAGCAATTGTTATCTCTTTTCCTAAGGTTGGAGTTATTGGTTTGTATTTTTTCACTACTGTTGGGCCATAAACAAACTTGAAAGCAAGTATAACAACGATTACAGTACCTAAGGCAAATAACCAAACATAGAGAAGTTTTATCTCATATTTTATCATCACTTCATCTCCAGGTTTAACACTCTCAAAATCCCATTCATACTCTATCCATCCGTCTTTTGATGTTTCAAGTGTTGGTTCAAATTCTGTGAAGAAAAGATTTTTAACAAAACTTGGAATTGAGGTTGTTATTTTTATCGGAACTGGAACATTTCCTTCATTCTTAACTTTAATTGTTGTTACTGCAGAAAGAATTCCTACATCTGTCCAACTTTGGGTAGAAGTCTTATTAACTATTTTCATGTTGATAGTTTCTTCCTTTCTTGCTTTTAGGTTGTTTAGCTCATCTTTAAGCAAAACTTCTATTCTATATCTCCCTGGACTTGCATGTTCACTAAAGTTATAAACATAGCTTACAATTTTTGTCGATTTTTGTAAAATTGGTTGAATTGTTTCATCAAAACTTCCAACAGTTCTGTTTTCTAGTTTGATGTTAACTTGAATGAAAAATTGAGGTGAAAGTTTTGAAGTTGGATTTGTAAGGTATGTTGTTATTTTTAAAGATTCGTTCGGTTCAATTTCTCCATATTTGTCGAGCTTAAAATCAGAAATGCATACTGTAAAGGCTCTAAGGACACTTAGCAAAATATTTTGAGATGCTGATGCATTTGTTGTTGTTGAGCTAGCAGAAACTTCAAATTGAATTGTTGATTCATCAGCACACTCAGGAGCTGAAAATGAAATTTTTGTACTTTCATTGCTTTTTGCTTTTATCCTAAGGTTTGGGTTCTCGATGCTAGTTGTTACATCACCCAGCTGAGGAGGCCATACTGTTATAGAAAATGTGTCGGTAAAGTTTTGGTTGTTAAAAACAGTTACTTCTATAGAGCCACTTTTTCCTGCGTATATTTTTGTTTGTGTTGTTTCTAGGAAAATTTGAACATCTTGACCAAGGACCGAAGGAACTAGTAAAAAGATTAGCATTACTGATAAAAGGAGCAACTTCTTCACATCTCTCAACCTATAATAATTATTTACATTTAATATTTATTTAGCTAACTTTTTGATAAATTCTTCAAAACTAACTTTTTTTACAGGTTTTTTCTCTTTGGTTTTGAGCTTTTTCAAGGCTTCTCTCAAATAACTTTCTAAAGGTTTGAATTCAATTTCGTATTTTCCACCGAATTTATTGAGATAGGTTAGATTTTCGAACGGAATTCTTGGCGGAGCTTCTGGTTTTTCGTCAGGGTATCCTACTGGAATTATAACTAAAGGTCTTATGTTTTCTGGTAATTCAAGGATAAACTTAACTTCTTCTTCATCAAAAGCACCAACCCAACAAGAGCCTAAGCCTAGAGCATAAGCTGCTAACATTAGGTTTTGGGTAGCTGCTGCTACATCTTGAGCTGAATAAAGTCTTTCTCCTCTTTCTTCATACCTTAAGCTTATTTTTTTCAAGTCAGAGCAAGCAACTATAACTACAGGAGCTTCTGCTATAAAATCTTGGTCCAAAGCAGCTTTTGCCAGTTTTCTTTTTATTTCTTCATCTTTTACAACTATGAAAACCCAGTCTTGTGTATTTCCTGCTGATGGGGCTTGAGTCGCACAAAACAACATTAAACCAATAAGCCTTTCGTCAATTTCTTCCTTTTTAAATTTTCTTACACTTCTTCTCCCAAATATTGCCTCAAAAATGTTCATATTCTCTAATTAGAAATTTTAAATCAGATATAAATCTTTTTAGTTGTTATAATCTTTTAGTTGCTCCACAAACAGGGCAAACCCAAAATTCTTTTGAATATTTTCCTTCAGGGTCTCCAGAAATAATTTTTTTTCTAACAAGTTTTACTTTTTCATGGGAATTTTTTAGACAAATCTCACAAATAGAGAAGGTCCAAGTCCACTCACTCATCATTTCATCCTATAAAATATTTAAATAATTAATAATTTAATGTTATGGATTACTCGATATTAGTCAAAGCTTATAAAGAATTAGAGTCTGTCTCAGCAAAACTTAAGAAGACAGAGATACTTGCAAGACTTTTTTCTCAAACTCCTTCAGAAGAGTTAAACAAGGTTGTATTATTAGCTCAAGGTTTGGTTTATCCAAAATATACTGGTTTAGAGCTTGGGATTGCAACTCAAATGATGATAAAAGCAATATCAAAAGCAACAGGGTTAAAACCAGAAATTATAGAAGGAAAATTTAAAAAAACTGGTGACCTTGGACTTGCAGCAGAAGAGTGTATAAAATCAAAAAAGCAAGTAACACTTTTTACAAAAAAATTGACTGTTGATTTTGTTTTTAAAAATTTACAACAACTAGCTTTGGTTACTGGTAAAGGTTCTCAAGAAAAAAAGTTGAAAATTATAGCAGAGCTTCTTGCTTCTGCAAAACCTGAAGAGGCAAGGTATATTGTTAGAACAATTCTTCAAGAGTTGAGAATAGGTGTTGCAGAAGGAATAATAAGGGATGCTATTGTTGATGCTTTCTTGCTTAAAGAAGGAATGAGTAAAGAGGAAAAGGAAAAAATGATAGAAGCTGTTGAGTATGCTTGGAACATTGTTTCAGATTTTGGTGAAGTTGCAAGAATTGCTAAAGAAAAAGGTGTAGATGGTTTGAAAAAAGTAAGTGTTAAGCTTGGAAGACCGATACAAGTAATGCTTGGTGAAAAAGTTGAAAGTATAAAAGAGGTTTTGGATGAATTCAAAAAAATTGCAGCAGAGTATAAGTATGACGGAACGAGAGCGCAATGTCATAAACAAGGGGATAAGATTTGGCTTTTCACAAGAAGGGAGGAGGAAGTTACAAAACAATTTCCAGATTTAGTAAAATATTTGAAAGAAAGTTTAAAGGCGAATGAATGTATAGTTGAAGGAGAAGCTTTAGCTATTAATCCAAAAACTGGTTTACCTTTGCCCTTCCAAGTTCTTTCTCAAAGAATTCACAGAAAGTATGATATTGAAAAAATGATAAAAGAGATTCCTGTTCAAATCCATCTTTTTGATATAGTATATCTTGAAGGAAAACAACTTTTTGACAAACCTTTTAAGGAAAGAAGAAAAATTTTGGAAAAAATTGTAAAAGTTATGCCTGGAAAAGTAGAGCTTGCAAAACAAATTGTTTCAGATAACTTGAAAGAGTTAGAAGACTTTTACCAGGAAGCTTTAAACGCAAAACAAGAGGGTTTGATGTTAAAAGTTTTAGATTCTCCTTATGTTTTTGGTAGACATGTTGGAACTATGTACAAGATTAAGCCAATAATGGAAACTTTAGATTTAGTAATAGTAGGTGCAACTTATGGTGAAGGTCTAAGGGCAAAATGGTTGAGTTCTTATGTTTTAGCTTGCAGAGACCCTGATACCGGTGAATTTTTAAGCTGTGGAATGATGGGTACAGGCTTGACAGAAGAGCAATTCCAACTTATGACAGATGCCTTAAAAGATTTAATAGTTGAAGAAAAAGGAAGAGAAGTTAAGATAAGGCCAAAAATCGTTGTTGAAGTTGCTTTCCAAGAGATTCAGAAATCGCCAAACTATAGTTCTGGATATGCTCTTAGGTTTCCACGTCTAGTTAGGATAAGAGAAGATAAAGGACCAGAAGAGGCAGATACTATTGAAAGGTTGATAGAATTGTTCAAATCTCAAGGTTTAAGGGGCTAAACTATTTAAAATTAACTAATTCTTTTAAAATAGTAAGGTTTAATAATTTATATATTAAATCACTACATAGTAACAAGGGGAAAAAATGATAGCCTCAACAAAAGTTTTAGATGCTTTGAAAGGAATAGGTTTAAACTTGTATGAAAGAAAACTTTGGATAGCTTTGCTAGCAAGAGGCAATTCAACTGCAGGTGAGCTTTCTGAGATTGCTGATGTCCCAAGAAGCAGGGCTTATGATGTATTGCAGAGTCTAGCAGAAAAAGGTTTTGTTGTTGTCCAAACTGGAAAACCAATAAGGTACGTGGCGGTTTCTCCAGAAGAAGCTTTAGAAAGAGCAAAGAGAAAGCTTGAAGAAGATTTCAAAACTACAGTTGAGAGAATAAACGCACTGAAGGAGTCGCCAGTAATGAGAGAACTTATGGATATTTATTCTCAAGGTCTTAAACTCGTTTCCCCAGAAGAGCTTACAGGAGCTTTGAAAGGCAAGTTTTCTGTTTTTCAGCAGCTAGATTCGATGTTCAAAGGAGCAAACCAAAAAATTAACATAGTAACAACTCCAGAAGGTTTGAACGACTTATTCTCAAATCATTTTGAAACTTTGAAAAAGGCAAAAGAAAAGGGAGTTGAGATTAAAATTGTCACAAACAGCAGTGAAAGATGTTCTGATGCAATAAAAGCCTTAAGCAGTATTGCAGAAATTAGGGTAGCAAACGATAAAGAAATACCGATTAGCGGAAGGTTTACAGTTGTTGATGGGAAACAATTAATCTTTGGTTTAACTGACCCAAAGAGTGTGCATTCCACACAAGACTTAGTCATGTGGAGCAAAAGTGAGCATGCAGCTAGTCAAGTGCTCGAACCTTTATTCAACTTAGTTTGGAATCATTCAAAAGCTGTTAGCTAACAAAGATAGCACGCTTTGACAAGTATTTGGGCAAAGAAAGAGGTTTAAAGGGTTTTTCTTTTATTTCTTCTTTAATCATTTCTATCAATTTTTCTAGTTTCATTTCTTTCACTTCTTTCCTTTCTCTTATTCTAGCAGTTATTATTTTTTCTTTCACTTCTTTACTTCCTATAACACAAATTATTGGTACCCATTCAATTTCTGCTTCCCTTATCTTTTTACTTACGGTTTCCTCTCTGTCATCTATATCAACTCTTATGTAATTTTTCTCTAGTTCGCTAGCTATTTTTTCAGATTCTTTTAGAAACTTGTTCGAAACTGGAATAATTCTAACTTGGGTTGGTGAAAGCCATAAAGGTAATTTTGGAATTTTACCTTCCTGCTGTTCTGAATAAGCCTTTTCAAGAAGTGCATATATACACCTTTCTATTGCTCCGCTTGGTGAACAATGTAAAATTATTGGGTATTTCTTCTTCCCATTTTTATCCGTGTAAGTTATTCCATATCTTTCCGCATTTTCTATGTCAATTTGATCTGTAGAAAGTGCAGCTGCCTTGTTCAGATTGTCAACAAAGTTGAACTCCCATTTCAAAACAAAGTAGAAAAATCTTTCTGGCCAAATTTCTACTAATACTGGCCTTCCAAAAAGTTTAACAAGAGAAAGAACAAACTTTTTATTTTTCTCGTAAAACTCTTTTGTAAATCTTATAGCAAGCTCATAATCTTCTTTTTCTAGACCAATTTCCTTAAGTACTTCCATGCAAAGCTTAAACCTAATTATAAATTCGTCCATAGCTTGCTTCATATCTTTACAAAAAGCATGAACATCTGGCATAGTGAACGCTCTTAACCTTTTCAAACCAACTACTTCACCGCTTTTTTCTCTTCTAAAACTGTATCTTGTTAGCTCGTAAATTTTAAATGGCAAGTTTTTGTAAGAAATTTGAGCATCTTTACTCATTAGAAATTGACCAAAACAAGCTGAGAACCTGAGAAAAAGTTCTTTATCTTCAGATTTGACTATATACTGTCTTGCTGGAAATCTGTTCAAGTAGTTTGCTAAGGCTGGATGCTGAAAATCGTACATTATAGGAGTTTCAACTTCCATTCCACCATACTCTATAACTTTTTGGGTTACAAAATTTTCAAGCAAGGATTTTATTAACCTACCTTTTGGATACCATCTTAAATTTCCAGGGTCTGAGCCTTCTTCATAATCTGCAATTTCTAATTTCTTCATAAGAGTAACATGAGGAGGAATTTGTTGAACTGCTCTAACTTTACTTATTTCATAATCTGAAAACTTTTTAAGTCTTGGATATTTAGAAAAATTAAACTTGTTCACTTCTGTTAGCTTGCCATCTAGTGAAAGAATAAACCATGAAGATTTGATTTTTTCCTCAACTTTTACAGCTTCTGATACCTTCTCCTCTTTTTTTAAAGGAGAAATAGACCTTGATTGCTCAGCTAAAGGATGTCCCTTTACTTTAATCTGTAAAGCTTTATTCCAACCAAAAGGTGCTCTAAAAGTTTCTATTCCAGATTTTTTTGCAAAATTTTCCATTTCTCTTATTACTTTTAAAGCATCGTTTGGCCTAGCTATATTAGAACTAAGATGGGCAAAAGGATAGATTAAAATTCTATTCGATTTTATCTTTTGAAGAAAATCTTTAACTTCTTCTATAGCCTTTCTTCCTACTTCTTCATTATCCCCTTCTTCGACACAAGTAAACAAGACAAGAATATCTTCAAGTCTATATTTCTTTTTTTCAGCTTCTTCTGCTTGAGCAATTTCTTTTTCTATAGGTTCATACTCAATAAAATCTGTGTGCAACTGTAAAATTCTCATTTTATCCTCCTTTCGACCATACTTGGTCTTCCTAAGTTTTCTCTGATATTTATTTTTATGCCTTGCTTTTCTATTAATTCTAATATCTTTTTATCGCATCTTCTATATGCATATCTTGACATTGAAATAACTTTTATATTTCTATATTTTTTAATAACAAGATTCATCATCTTTTTGCTCAAAAACTTGCGAAAGTGTAAAGAGTTTATTGGGTTTGAGACTTTCAATAAATCAGAGTAAGAAGAAATAACCAACTGTTTCTAACTCACCTTTCATCTCACTCACTTAATTAATTTGAGAAAAATAAATTAAAATATTTTTCCAAATGTCACATTTTTAAAATTCAACTTTAAATTATTACTTAGAGCCCCGTGGTGTAGTGGCCAAGCATACGAAAAAAGTATAAGGCTCTGGTCACTTGGAAGAAACCTCGTGACAGCGGTTCGAATCCGCTCGGGGCTATTTAAATTGATAGAAAATTTTTCTTAAGAGAAAAAGAAATAGAAAATTTTAGATTAAACCTAATTCTTTTGCTCTTTTTCTTAAGTATTCAATTTTATTTTGCAAGAATTTTGCTTCTCTTACTGTCTTTGCCCTAAATAAAGCGTTTTGAGCTTCGTAAAGCTGTTCTTCTATCATTGCTATTTCTTCAAGGTTTCTTTTCATGTGTCACTATTTGTAAGTGATAATATATAAAGATTTCGCTACTAAAGAATAGTAATTATAAAAACCATAGGTCTACAGCTTTTTGTTCTATTATCGAAATTTTATCTCTAATCTTGTTTCCTAATTCTTCATAGCTCTTATCACAAACTACAACACAATTAGAGTGGTAAGGATAAACTAGAGCAATTACTGTTTTATAATTTCTTATGCCAAAAAAAGTTTTTTCTTCTCTTACCGTTATTTCTCTTTCTTTAGCTGCATGCTCTCTTGCTTCTTCTGGTAAAGAATAGTTTTGCTCAATATTTTTGATTGAAGAATGATCGCTAATTATAACTCCTAAGTTTTTAGAATAGGCTCCTGCAACTTCTTCTATTTCTTTTCTTAAAAATTCTAAAGGACCTAGCACACTTACCATGTTTTTTAAATTGTTTATAAAAAATAAATAGGAGTTATATGGAAGAAAAGAGGCTTTTGAAAGAAATAGTGGAAGAACTTAAAAAAGAGAAAAAGCTTACAAGAGAAAAAGTGTGGAGAATAGTTAAAAGAATTTGTAAAAAGTATAATGCAAAAACTATCCCAACAAGCATTCAAATTCTACAAGCTTGCACAGAAGAAGAAAAAGAAAAACTGAAAGATTTTCTTTTGATGAAACCAGGAAGAACAATTTCTGGAGTTTCTGTTATTACAGTTGTTCCAAAACCTGCAAAGTGTCCGGGAAAATGCATTTACTGTCCAAAAGGTGAGAATGCACCTCAAAGCTATGTTGGATTAGAACCAGCTATTCAAAGAGCTATTCAAAACAATTATGATCCGTTTTTGCAAGTGAATTACAGAATAAGGCAGTATGAGCTAATGGGACATCCTGTGGATAAAGTTGAACTTATAATAATAGGAGGAACTTTTCTTGCTTTAGAAAAAAGCTATCAGGAATGGTTTGTCAAAAGACTTTTTGATGCTTTGAACGGAAAGGAAGCAGGGAGTTTAGAGGAAGCGATTAAAGCTAATGAAGAAGGGAGAATAAGATGTTCAGGACTAACGATAGAAACAAGACCAGACTTTTGTTTTGAAGAGCATATAAACCAAATGTTAAAGCTTGCTACAACAAGAGTTGAAATTGGTGTTCAATCAATCTATCCAGAAATTTTGAAGAAAGCAAACAGGATTCATTCTTTGGAGGATGTAAAAAAAGCAACTCAACTCTCAAAAGATTCTTGTTTAAAGTGTACTTGGCATATAATGCCAGGATTGTTTACTAGTTTTGAAGAAGACTTAAAACAATTCAAAGAAATTTTTGAAAACCCTGATTTTAGGCCAGACTCTTTGAAAATTTATCCTACTCTTGTGATAAAGGGAACAAAGCTTTATGATATGTGGAAAAAAGGTGAATACAGGCCTTTAGAAGAAAAGAAAGCAACAGAGCTAATAGCAAAAGCTTTAGAATACATTCCAAAATATTGCAGGATAATAAGAATGCAAAGGGATATCCCAGCTTCGCATATAGTTGCAGGAGTTAAAAAAAGCAATTTAAGGGAGCTCGTGGAAAGAAGGGCAGAAGAATTAGGGATAAGGATAAAGGAAATAAGATATAGAGAAATCGGACATAAGATTGAGAAAGGAATTAGCGTTGATTTTGATAAAATTGAGCTTTGCAGGCTTGATTATGAGGCTTCTAAAGGTAAGGAAATTTTCCTAAGTTTTGAAGATTTGAAAAACGATGTTTTAATAGCTTTTTTGAGACTAAGAATTCCTTTTAAACCTTTTAGGAAAGAAATAACGGAAAAAACTGCTTTGGTAAGAGAACTTCATGTTTATGGTCCTTTAGTTCCTGTTGGAAAATTTAAAGAAGATGCATTTCAACACAAAGGTTTAGGAAAAAGACTTTTGGAAGAAGCAGAGAGAATTGCTAAAGAAGAATTTAATATGAATAAGATTGTTGTGATAAGCGGTGCTGGTGTCAAAAAATATTATTATAATCTTGGCTATAAACCAGACGGACCTTATGTTTCAAAAGTTCTTTAATTTTTTCTATTTATACTTTTTCGCTCAATTTATAATCTATGAGCGAGAGTTTGATAAAAGAGCTTGACAAATTGCTTGGGCCGTCTTCTCTTTCCTGTCCATATAATATTTTCTTACAGAGCAGTATAGGCCTTATATTAGAAGAAGTAAAAGCTTTAACAAAGGAGAAATTTTTAGCGGTTTATAATCACTTGAGAGAAAATTACAGAAACTATGAAGAGGTTTTTTACAAGGAAGTTATTGGAAAGTTAGAAGAGCATCTAAAAAGATTAAAGGGTTAGAATTAAGCTATTCTAAAAGAAAATTTAATTGATGAACTTTTCTGATTTAAGCAAAACTTTATACGAGGAAAAATTAAGTAGTGAAATTAGTTCTAAGGTTATAGAAAGTTTAGCAAAAATAGCAGAGTTATACTGGGAAAAAATACCTTTGGAAAAAAGAAGAAGGGTTATTTTAAGAAAGGAGTTGGATGGAAAAAATACTTTAACAATAGAGTATATGCCAAAAACTTCTTTTGAGCTTATGGAATACGCTAAAAAGGATTCTTTCGATTTAAAAAAGAAGGTAGAAATAAAGTTAGAAGAAGAGGCAAGGAAGTTAATGTATGATTTGTATAGAAGTGGGGTTTATTTCAGGTTTAGAACTTATGTTAAAAAAAATCTTATTCCTCCTGAGGAAGTTCTAGTAAGAATGGGCTATGGTAAAAGAATATACGAAATTTTGAAAAATAGTTTGAATTATTTGTTTATCAGACAAGAGCAAAAAATCAAAAAGGCCTTACCAAGAAAAGAAATTCTAAAAATAATGCCGTTCTTGTTTTTGGTTGCATTATTTTTCTTTGTTTCATCTTCAACTACTGGTTTTGTTTCTTTACCATCTCAAGGATTCAACATATTTTTCTTCTTGCTTTTCTTACTGTTCTTCCTACTTTTCTATCTTTTCTTCTACTAACAATTTAAAGTTATAAAAAGAAAAAATAATTATGGCAAAAAAGCCAAAAAAACCAATTAAAAAGATAAATTGGAAGACTATTGTTATTCCGTTGATTTTGTTGATCATAGTTATAATTGTTTTATATTATACCCAAGCTCCAAAATCTTTTGAGATAAGCGCTGAAGATGCTTTAAAACTTGTAAACCAAAAAATAACAAAATGTGGAACAAGTTTTGAAGAGGCTAATAAACTTTCTATTTTGATAGACGATTCTTTCTTCAATTTCCTTAAAAAAACTTGTGACGGTATAGAGAATTATATTAAACCGAATGAAAGCTTGGAATTATGGCAGGCAAAAAAATTTTTGAAAAAAGAGCCAGAAGGTTGTGATATTTCTTTGCCAAATTGCAAAGTTTACTATATTTATGGTTTAGTTGGATTAAAAGGAGAGTTTTCTTGTGCTTATATCCAAGCTGGTAATAAAAGATTGGAAGTAGAGGAGGTTTGTGGGCTTGAACCTGGAGTAAACTTCATAGTTAAAGATACTTACAGGCAAGGGGAAGAAATAGAATTCAAGGTAATAAATAACCTTAACTCTTCAATCTATTTGGATTTTTATGATTGGGACAATCGTTTTCTTTACCTTTACAAAAATGGTGAATGGGTAGAGCAAGAGATTAATGTTTATTGCCCATGTCCATGTGATTGTTTACCATGTCCAATTTGTCCGGCAAAAGCAAAATTATGTAATGAAATAAGTCCTTCAGGTTTTTTCACTTATACTTGGAATCAAAAAGTTTATGAATCTGTAACTATAAATTGTACTTCTGGAAATAGGACTTACTCAAAAAATTGTGATTCTGAAAGAATGGCTGAGCCAGGAAAATATAAGGCAATGTTTTGCTATTCAACTTCTTATAAAGGAAGCTTGCAGTATGGATGCGAAGTAACAGGAAAAGTAAGATGTGTTGAAAAAGAATTTGAAATAAAGTGAAAAAATGGAGAAGTACGAAAAAGTTCTTAAACAGGTACTAGAAAAAATAAAGCCAAAAAAAGAGGAAGAAAAAAGGTTAAAATCTGTTGCTGAGCATGTTTTAAAAGTTGCTTCAGAAGAAGCAAAAAAGTATAACGCAAAAGCTATGCTTGCAGGAAGTATAACAAGGGATACTTGGCTTCCTGAAAAAATGGAATTTGATGTTTTTATTCTTTTTCCTCCAAGCTTGAAAGAAAAAGAACTTGAAAAGTTTGGTCTTGAAGTTGGAAAAAATGTTATAGAAAAGATGAAAGGAGAATATACGATAGAATATGCTCAGCATCCTTACGTTTCTGGCAAAATTAAAGGAATAAGCGTTGATATAGTCCCTTGCTTTGAGGTTGGAAGTCCAGAAAAAATAAAGTCTGCTGTTGATAGAACCCCTTTTCACGTAAAGTTTATAGAAAAAAATCTTTCAAAACCAATGGCAGATGAAGTAAGACTTCTTAAAAAATTCTGCGAAGCTAACGAGATTTACGGGGCTGATGCAAAAACAGAAGGTTTTTCGGGTTATGTTTGCGAGTTGCTTATAATAAAATATAAGAATTTCGTTAACTTGTTGAAAAAAGCAATAAAGTGGAACCCAGGAGAAATTATTCAAATTAAGAACTATTACTCAAAAAAAGATTATCCTAAGCTTATAAGAAAGTTTAAAGATCAAGCTTTGATTTTAATAGACCCTACTGACAGAAATAGAAACACATGTGCAGCTCTTTCCTCTTCAAATTTCTTTAAGTTTAAAAAATTGGCAAAAGAATTTTTAGAAAATCCTAGAGAAGAAGTTTTCTTTAAAAGAAAAATCGAGCCTCTAACAGAAAATGAGCTTATTGTTTACCAGATGAAAAGAAGGACAGAGCTGTTGCTTGTAAAACTTACCCCTCCGAAAGTGGTCCCTGATGTTCTTTGGCCTCAGTTGAGAAGGTTTGCTGAAAGACTTGAAAGCATTTTAGAAGAAGTAAAGTATGAGTTTAAAGTTTTGAGGAAAGATGTTTATACAAATGAAAAAGATTTAGCTGTAGTTTTGCTTGAAATGGAAGTTTCAAAACTTCCGATGGTTCAAAAAAGAATAGGTCCAAGAATTTTCAATTTGGATGATTCTTCAAACTTTCTTGAAAAATATAAGAATCAAGCAATAAATGGCCCTTTTATAGAAAATAATTTCTGGTGTATTGAAGTAAGAAGAAAATTTTTAACAGCAAGGGAAAAGATTTTGGATAGCTTAAGCAAAAGTTTAGAAATTTTAAAAGCAAAAGGAATTCCTAATCATATAGCTGAACAGCTAGTTAAAGGTTTTGAATTAATTTTTGAGAATGAAAAGATAATGGAGCTTGTTAGAAAGGATGAAAACTTCGGGATTTTTCTTAGGAAATACTTTGAAAAAGAAAGCCTAATATAAAGATTTCTATATAATTAGGATTGTGATAGAAATAACTTTTTTGGGCACAGTTTCTGGTATACCAAGCAAGGAAAGAAATCATCCAGCAATAGCTCTTGAATATTATAGTGAGAAAAAGGAAACTTTGCTTTTTGATTGTGGTGAAGGAACACAAAAACAATTAATGCTTGCTGGAATAAGTTTTATGAAAATAGACAAAATTTTCATTACACATTGGCATGCAGACCATTTTGCTGGATTAATCCCTTTGCTTCAAACAATGAGTTTGGAAAAAAGAAAAAAAGAACTTAAAATTTTTGCCCCAGAAGCTGAAAAATTTGTTTCAAACATTTTAAGCTTGGGTTATTTTGGTTGCAGGTTTCCTGTTATTCCAGTTAATGTTCCTTTTCATGGGGATAAACCAACTCTTATAGATGAAACAGAAGATTATCAGGTTTTTTCAATTCCAGTTTTCCATTCTGTACCTTCTGTAGCCTATGCTTTTAAGGAAAAGGATAGATGGAGCATAGATTTGACAAAAATGAAAAAGCTTGGGTTAAAAAGAGGGTATTGGCTAAAAAAGTTAAAAAAGTTTGGAAAAGCTGAGTATAAAGGTAAAGAAATTAAAATAGAAGAAATTGCAAACTTAAAGAAAGGACTAAAGGTTGTTTATAGTGGCGATACAAAACCTTGCGATAATGTTGTTAAAATTTCTGAAGAAGCTGATGTTCTAATTCATGATGGAACTTTTCTTGAGGAAGAAAGTAGCAAAGCACATGCAGACGTTAAACAAGCAGCAAGAATAGCAAAAAAAGCAGAAGTTAAACAATTAATTTTAACTCATATAAGCAGAAGGTACACTGACGCTAAAGAGTTAGAAGAAAATGCAAAAAAAATTTTTGAAAACACAAAAGTTGCTTATGATTTCATGAAGATTGTTTTAAAATAATTAAGGAAAGCAAGTACAACCTTGAGCTTGTAAAATATTTAAACCTATTCTGCTTAAGCCAAAATCTGAATTGAAGCAAAATGCTTTATTTTCTCTTGTTAAACCTTCAATTATACAGTTTAAGTTTAAGAAAAGGAGAAAGGCTAAAATTAACAGGATGATTATTAAAAGCAAGCTTGCCATGGAGCTCTAATAAAAATTTGAGGTTTTGATTATTTATTGTTTTAAGATATAGGTTATGGTTGCAACAATTTAAACAAAATGATATAAATATTTAGATTATATATCAACACTTTGGATATATTTTCAAAATCTCAAAAAAAAACACTTAGAATTTGAAACCAAGGAACTACACAATTATAAAGAGGTGCAAAATAAATGAAGACTGAAAACCTCCTTCATTACATTGCCACAGTAAAGCTTTTGACAATCTTGATGGATGCAAAAATATCTGGTAGAAATCTCGTCCCTGAGAAGGAGATAGCCATGGAAATATTTAAATTCTGTAATCCTGGTAAAGAGCTTGATTCAAGAAGACTTAAAAGTTATATTGGTTATACACATAAAATTGCGGATGATTTCCAAAAGCGCACTGGTATGCTGATATATAAATATAAGAAAATCCTGTACACTTCAGGAAGAAAGAGAGTGCTACATCTAACTTTAAGCAAAGCTGCATCAAAGATAGTTTTTGATGTTATTCTGAGAGAATATGATGAGTATGTTCAAGAACTTAAACAGAAATATGTGATTTGTTCGGAAGTAAGAGACAAATTCCGTTATCTCCTTGATAAGCTTTATGGTACTGAGGCGTGAATATAGCTAAGGATGCTAGTTTTTCAATTCTTAGTTTAAGTACTTGAAAAAAAGTGTGCCCCTGCCGGGATTTGAACCCGGATTTGAAGTTCCGCAAACTTCTATGTTATCCAGCTTACATTACAGGGGCAGCGTAACCTATAAAAATTATTGTTACCAAGCTTAAATAATGTTAAAATGCACAACTTGCAAGGTAAACGTGTTAGCAAAAGAAAATTTTGTTAAGTTTGAATGTCCAAATTGTGGAGAAGCTTTAATAGTTAGATGCTCTACTTGCAAGTCTTTAAGCAATAAGTATACTTGTCCAAAATGTGGTTTTACGGGGCCATAAAAATGGGAGAAGTTATAGTTGGTTTAAAAATCCTTCCAAAAACAGTTGAAGTAGATTTGGATAAGCTAGAAGAGAAAATAGAAAATGCAATAAAGCCAGAAAAAATTTCTCGCGAGCCAATTGCTTTTGGTTTGGTAGCAATTCATGTTGTTAAAATAGTTCCTGATGCTGGAGGAGAAATAGAGAATCTAGAAAATAAGCTAAAAGAAATAGAAGAAGTTGGAGAAGTGGAAGTTACAGGAATAACAAGAAGTTTATAAATTTTAACAAACTTATCTAATTTAGAGAATATGGTGAAAAAAAACTGGAAAATTGTAACTTTTTGGGTTTTAGGAACTGCTTGTATATTGCTTGCTTCTATGATTTCTGGCCATCTTGAAAAAGGTTTGGGAGTAACTGACATGGGTTTTTCCTTGGCTTTGCTAATATCTTTTGTTCTTTTTCTAGTTGGAGGTTTGCTTTGGATTTCGGTTGCAGTGGCAGTTAAAGAAGTAGAAGAAGAAAGTTAGCCTAAAGAATAACCAACAAAAAGTCTGTGTCTATCTTTTCCTTCTAACTCATTCAAAATTCTTTTTATTATCATTCTTTTTGGGTCTGGAAGCATCTCAATCCTTTCCTGCAATTCTTTAAAATTTTCAAAAGGCTTTTTTCTTCTTTCTCTTATAATATCCCAGAGATGCTTTTTTCCTATTCCCGGAAGTAATTCTAAAGCATGCATCCTTGTTGATATCGGTCCTGCTACATTAAAGATGTTTACAAATCTTTTTTCATCCTTATTTATTTGTTCGAGTATAACTTCTTCTAGCTCATTCTTTGCAAAATTTGTAAGTTCGTTATAGCTTATTCTTCCTCTAATATACTTTACCTTATCTCTTTTTTCTTCGCCTATATAGATTCTTTCCTTTGGTTTAACCTCAGTTCCTTCTCTAATCACAACTTCTAGCAAATTAAAAAATTTTTCCCCCAGAGCTTGGGCTATAGGTTCTACTCTTCTGTCGCCAGGTTTTCCGTGCGGGAGAAAATCTAAAACTATTGCGTATTCGTCTTTCATCATTTTAACCACCAAGAAAAGATTAGATGTATTTTTTGACTGTCTCTAGAATAGCGCTTATTTCTTCTTGAGTAAAACTATTATACTCTTTGTGAAGTACGACTCTAAGCTCATCATTATCTTCTGGTAAGAAATTGATTATATCAACTATCTGTTTTTCCCTCAACTTTTCAATTTTCTTAAGTTCTTCGGCAAGCTTTTTAGCCTTTTCAGCGTCAAGCTTAACAAACTTTCTTAAAACCTCTAAAGCATTCTTCTGCTCGTATTTAAGCTCTATCTCTTTTGCTCTACTTTCGAGTATCTCTTTTGCTTCTGCGTTAGTTATTGTTTCTTCTGTTAGTATTTTCATTCAAACCGCCTTTAGATGTTCAGGCTTTGAAATTACCTTTTTCATCTTATTTCCATCTATAATTTCAACAATATAACTTTTACCTCTTCTTTCTATAACCTTTCCTATTTTCCCTTTAAACCTATGATGAGGCATTCCAGAATGAGAAGATGGTTCTGGATTAATTATAACTCTTTGTCCTTCTTTAAATTCCTGCAAAAACTTTGTTATAGTTGGTCTATAACCTGGTTTTTGAGCTAGTTTTTTCCTTGTTTTTGCTCTTATTCCTCTTGATTTTCTAACCAAAACTATCACCAAAACCTTAATTTTTTTACATGTATTTTTATAACATCTAAATTTATCTTTTTAACTTTATTACCTAAGATTTCTTGCACACTAGGTTTTGTCCTTCCTTCATCACCAGTTATCAATTCCTTTATGTACAAGCCAGCTTCAGCCTTAACTTTTAGCATAAGCTTTTTTCTTCCTATAATTCTCCATGAAATTTCTTTCACACTTCTTTTTCTATATTTATCAGCTCTTCTATGCAAAACTCTTAAAGGAGTCTTTTGGAGTATAGGTTCTTTAGTTAGGTTTTTCAATTCTTTTAACTTTTTTCTATCTATGCTTTTTTCAAACTCAACTAAGGCAAGATAAGTTTTATCTAGCCTGGCAGATTTTAAAATTTTTATTTGTTCTTTTGTAGTAAACCTTAATCCTTTAACTTTTACCTTTTTTGATTTGTTTATTTCTCTTTCAATTCTTTTCAAATCAATTTTTCTTTTTATCGGCTTTTCGATTTCAATAATAAATGGTCTATAATCTAAACATCTTGCGTCTATATCCTCTCTACCTGTAGCATGCATGTAGCTTTTCTTTCCTTTTGTTTCCTTTAACAAAGGTTTTTCTATTATTTCTTGAACAGAAGTTTGGTATAGCTTGCCTTTCCCTTTACAATATTTGCAACCTTTCCCTTTACACTTGCTACAAATCCATTTTGACTGAGGAATGTTTCTAACAAACTTTTTATAACCCCCAAAAATGTACAGACTTCTTATTTCAACTTTTACTTTCTCTTTTTCGATGTCAACGATAATAGTAACGTCTGGGTTCTTCATCTTGAATTTCTTTTTGATTATTTTTTCTACCTCTTTACCGATTTCTCTGTTTATTTCTGATTTGATAGACTCAACAAATTCTATGCCTGTTTCTTCCCAAACCTTTTCTTCTGCTTTGAGTATTTCCTCAGGAATTTTTGAGCCTATGAGGAAGGTATCAAACTCTATTCCTTTTAGATTTTCCTTTATTTTTTTGGCAAAAGTTTCTTTTTTTTCAAAAATATTTTTGCATATGAAACATTTTTCTGGTTCTTTTGTTTCAAACTCTATATTCCTAAATTTTATTCCATAAAAATTCGAAGGATTAACTTCTATTTTTTCCCCAGAATCTAACAAGAAAGCGATAAAATATCTAATAATTTTCCCTCTTTCTTCATTACTAAGGCCAGATAAAATTTGCCCAAATAATCTTCCTAAGCAATGATCACACAATACCCATTTCTTTAGTACTTTAATAGCAACGTCTTCTATCTTCATTTTGACCATCTTCTATCCAATTCATAGTTAGCTATAACTATTGCATGGCTTGCTAGATAAATTTTCTTTCCGAGTGAAACCTTTTCTGCTTTTAACCTTTCTATTAACCTCTCAGTTTTTCTAGAAATTCCTATGTGGTCTCCTAAAATAAACGCAACATTTTCTCTTATTTCCAATTCTCTTATATCCTTTCCTTCTGGATGTAAGTATATAAGTTGCATTTCTTTAGATTTTTCTTTAATTAAACTTTCAAAACTTTTTTTAGCAATCTTTATTCCAGGCGAAACCTCTATTTCTTGGTTCAATTCAAGGTTTAAACCAAATTTTAACGCTTTTTTTATGTGTGAGGCAATATTTCTTTCGTCAGGATTAACTCCTTTAAGTGAAAATCCATCAAAAACTATTGTTCTTGGAGGATTTGGAGGTCCTTCCAAGACTACAAAAATTTTTGTATCTCTTCTCAAATCATTCGAAACCCATAAAGCACTAGAAATACATCTGCAAACTAAATCCATTCTTCCTCCAGAGCTTGGTAAATCATTCAGGTTAAAATCTGGCGAGGTTAAAGCTTTTGAGGCTCTTAATATAAACTCTCTCATAAATCAAGTTATAGTTAATTTAAAATTTAATTTAATGAAAAATCAACTATGTTATAATGGTAGAGAGAGTAAAAACTGGTGTACCAGGTTTGGATGACCTTATAGCTGGAGGGTTTCCAAAAGATTCTACGATATTGCTTTCTGGTGTAGCGGGAGCTGGCAAGACAATTTTTTGTTTACAATTTATATACAATGGCGCTTTTGTTTATAACGAGCCTGGAGTTTATTTAACACTAGAAGAAGAGCCAGAAAGACTTATAAGCTATGCTTCAGAAAACTTTAACTGGAATTTTAAGGAGCTTATAGAAAAGAAGTTAGTTTCTTTTGTTTCAGCAGAAATGTATAGTTTTGAAAAACTAAGGGATTTGATAGAGAGCGAAGTAGCGGCTATTAAAGCAAAAAGACTTGTTATAGACCCTTCAACTATACTTGGTTTATATTTTGAAAAAACTTTACAAGTAAGAAAAAGTATTCTTGACTTAAGCAGGTTAGTAAAGAGATTAGGGTGCACAACAATCCTTGTTTCTGAAATAGAAGAAGGTTCTGGAAAGATTTCAGCTCTTGGTGTTGAAGAGTTTGTTGCTGACGGAATAATAATTCTCCATTATATAAAGGAATCTGGTTTTTATACTCGAGGCTTATGCGTAAGAAAGATGAGGGCTACAGACCATGATTCTGGAATTCATCCTATTCAAATAACTAGAAATGGAATTGTTGTGTTTCCAAAGGAGCAAATTTTTACAGGAAAAGTTTAGAGCATCATTGAAAAAATAAAACCTGCTAGCATGCCACAACTTATCCAAGGAATTGCTGGCAAAGCAGTTCCTGGCCTTTTAGTAACATAATAAATAAGTAAGCAAAGAGAAATTATTGACCCAATAATCGAAAAAACTGCTTGAATTAAACCATAAGTTCTGAATGCTGAGATAGAAAAAATCAAAGGTATTGCTATGTCTCCTCCTCCAAGTTGAAAAACATGAAATTTCTTTGTTACTTTTTTCCCCTTCAAAACAACTTTCTTCGGTTTTTCAAACTTGTAAGGAAATGCTGCTGTAAAAGCAGTAGGAGTTTTTGTGATTTCCTTTGCTATATAAACCATATGTTTTGTTAAAAAGACAGAGACAAAATCATAAACAGAAATTAATGCTATGAATATGAGAACAGGAAAAACTCCAAGAGAAGCACCTATTACTGCTCCTGCCCCTGCTATAGAAAATATTAAGGCTAAATTTTGATTTAAAACACTTGGTCTAAGCATTTTCCAGGCAGTTAAAATAGAGGAAAGAATTATCGATACTGGAATGAAAAAGATTGCGACAGGAAAAAGAAAATCAAAAGTTATCATCGAAGCAAAGAAAACAGCTACTGCTTCCACAGCCCTCAAAAGAATTTTTTTGTATTTCACCATCAAGATAATTGCTCCTGTTACTAGAAGCATGTAAACAATTAAAAAAAGAGAATTCTCAACGTTTTCTGGGTTTTCAAAGGCTGGTTCCAATTCTCCAGCTTTCATAAGTTGAATGTATTCATTTCCAACATAAAGCCCTAAAGCTTGAGTTAGCAAGAAAATTCCAACAAAAAATATCATTATTTTCTTTTCTTCCATCTTAAAACCTAAATCCAAATTGTTTTGCAAGCTTTTTTAAATTTCCTCTTTCAAGCCCAGCTTTTCCTCCAAAAGTTTTAAGCAGTTTTTTCATTTTCTCATATTGGCTTAGCAATTCTCTAACTTCAGATTCTGGTCTTCCACTTCCTTTAGAAATTCTTGAAATTCTGCTTGCATTTATAATTTCTGGGTTCTCTCTCTCTTTTTTTGTCATGCTATCGATAACATACTTATAACTTTTCAATTTTTCCTCCTGTTTTTCTAGAAGTTCTTCTGGAAGTTGCATTCCTAAACCTGGGATCATCTGCATAACTTTTGAAAGAGGTCCCATCTTTTGCATAGTTTGAATTTGCTCGTAAAAATCTTGAAGAGTAAATTTTCCTTCAACAATTTTTTCAATCTTTTCTGGTTTGACTTCTGCTTCTTTAGCTTTTTCTAAAAGAGTTTGTAAGTCGCCTAAACCAAGTAACCTTGAAACAAACCTTTCTGGGTTATAAACTTCAAAATCTTCTATTTTTTCTCCTATTCCAATAAACTTGACCTTTGCTCCAGTAGCAGAACAAGAACTTAAAGCTCCTCCACCTTTAGCAGTTCCGTCCATTTTTGTTATTATAACTCCAGTAATACCAACTAGCTTATTAAATTCACTTGCTTGAGGACCTGCAACTTTTCCTATATCTGCTGGAATTGTTAGTAAAACTTCATCTGGTTTTATAATTTCTCCTAGTTTTTTTAACTCTTCTGCTAATGCTTCATTTAAAGCGTCTCTTCCTGCAGTATCAAAAATGATTGCATCATAATTTTTAAATTTTTCTAAAGCATCTTTTGCACAATTATACGGGTTTTTCTTTTCATCAAAATAAACCGGAACATTAATTTGCTTTCCTAACTGAACAAGCTGCTCAACTGCTGCCGGTCTATGATAATCTAACGCAACCAAAGCTGGTCTTAAGCCTTGCTTTTGGAAATATTTCGCAATCTTCCCTATGCTTGTTGTTTTTCCCGACCCGAAGAGTCCTACAACCATTATTCTTTTCTTTCCTATCAAACCAGAAGGTTTTCCTCCAAGCAAATTAACCAGTTCTTCGTATATTACTTTCAAAACATGCTCCCTAAGAGTTAAACCTGCAGGAATTTTTTCTTCAAGACATTTTTTCCTTATTTTTGCTATAAGTTCTTCTGTAAGTTTGACGTCAACATCAGCTTGCAAAAGAGTTACTTTCAAATTCTCTAAGATCTCTTCTACAGCTTTTTTATCTATGGTAACTCCTGTGATTATTCTTCTTATTAAATTGCTAAGATTTTTTCCTAAACTATCAAACATTTTCTCACTATTTTATTCATTTTTTAAAATTATTAAATCATTCAACAAGGTTTGATACAAAAAAGTTTGGGTCATATTCGATTAAGTCTTTTGAGTTTTGCCCATTCCCTAAGAATAGGATCGGCTTTTTAAAAGAATAACAAACTGAAAGTATGTTTCCACCTTTTTCATTTACATCAACCTTAGAAAATATTATTGCATCTATTCCAACAGCTTTATCAAAGAAGTTAAATTGATTAATAACATCACTTCCGCTTAGGCTATCTAAAACTAAAATTTTTAAGTCAGGCCTATTTACTCTGCAAATTTTGTTTAACTCTTCCATCAAATTTTTGTTTGTATGGCTTCTTCCTGCTGTGTCTGCTAGAACCACATCAAAACCTCTTGCTTCTGCAGCCTTTCTTGCGTCGAATATAACTGCACAAGAATCAGCGCCATACTTTTGTTTAATTACTGGAATGTTCACACTTTTTGCATATTCTTCTATTTGGTCTATTGCAGCAGCCCTGAACGTATCGCCTGCAGCAATCAAAGGTTTATAGCCTTTATTCTTTAGCCAAAGAGCAGTTTTTGTTAAGTTTAACGATTTACCAACACCATTAAACCCAAGAAAGACAAGAAGTGCAGGCCTATTTTCTTTTTTTGTTTTTTCAATTATTTCTTCAAGGCTTATTTTCGGCACAGAAAGAATTTCAAGTAAAATTTTTCTCAAACTTTCCTTTATAACTTTTTTTTCTTCACCTTTTTTGACTTCCTTTCCGATAAGGTTATCTTTAAGCTCTTTTATTATTTTTTCAGCAACTTCCAAAGCAACGTCTGCTTCTATCAAATCAAACTTCATTTCGTTAAGTATAGGTTCTAAATCTTTTTCCTCAAGTTTTCTTTCTTTTACTTTTTTTATTATTTTTTCTGTAACTTTTTTTATCAAACTTTTTTTCTCACTTGGTTTTACTTTTTTTATTTTTTGTTTGCTTTCTTCTACTATTTTCTTTACTTCTTCTGTAGGAACTTCCTTGGCTATTTCTTCAATAAACTTTTCTGGTTCTTTCTTCTCGATTTCTTCAACTTTCTTCTCAATTTTTTCGCTAATTTCTTCTTTTTTCTTAAATTTTTCAGAGATAGTTTCTATTGCTTTTGAAAGTTTTTTCTTAAGAATTCCAAACATTCAACCACTTTTTGCTAACTTTTCTATTTCTGGAGCAAGCTCTTGAAGTTTTGAAGATATTTCAATAATATTTCTTTCTACTTCATTTAATGTCTTTTCTATTTCCAACCTTCTTTTATCTAATGTTTTTTTTGCTTCTTCAAATGTTTTTTCTAGTGCAACTCCACTTCCAACTTCAACTATAAGCTTTTCTTTTTCTTTTATCTTTCCAAACGCATAAGCTTCAGAACCTATGGCAAAAAGTATGTTATCGCTTTTTTTAATTTCTTCTATGCTCTGCAAAGTTGTTTGGATTTCAACAAGTTTTGCTAATAGCATTTCTCTTTCTTTCATCAGAGAGTTGAAATTAGCTTCAAGTATTCTATAGATTAGAAGTTTTTCTTGGAGTTCTTTTTCTGTCATACCACCACAATTTTAATTTAAGGTAACTTAATATTAAACATGAAGATTTTATTAGTTTTATCATTTCTTTTATTAATTTTCTTAACTTTGGTTTCTGCCTCTGAAGAAGGAATAGTAAGTATAAACTTAAATTCTTCAATCTCTTGGTGGCAAGATAATATTTTAGCTTATGGTGAAGCAAAATATTTGAACGGTTCGCCGATTAAAGACGCTGAAGTAAAAATTTTTGTTGATAGAGAAATAGTTTGTCCGAGCACAGACTCTAATGGCAAATGGTCATGTGTTTTTGATGCTCCGAAAGAAGTCAAAAAATATCAAGTTTTTGTTGAAGTAAATGGCGTTTCAAATCAAACTGTTTTTCAAGTTGCTCCTAATTATGGAAAAGTTCCTTCTGGCTCTGTAGATAGAGTAGTTTATGAAGAGCCTGTTTTGATCCAGGATTTGAACGGAAAAATAAAGAAAGTTTGGATGAAAATAATGGTTTGGTAGTTACCACTAGTTTAAGTTAAAAATTTATATCAAAAACTAATTCTTTCTTTTAAATTATGCCGACTATAACTATATTTTTGTTTGAAAAATTGGGAAATCCTTTTGAAATATGCAGGGTTTTGAACGATAAAAAATTCAAAGAATCTTGGATACAAGCAAAGATTAGCAAGTATAATAAAAACGAGGTTTTTATTCAATATTTTTACTATGAGAGTTTGGAAGAAAGTTTAAAAAAGGCTTTTTCTGAGGAAGATATGTATGAAATAGTAAGTTTTTTGAAGGAAAACGGGAAAAATAAGATTCTAAAAAGAACTTATTGTTTTATCAACACTTTAACAAAAACTTTAGAAATTTATCGTGGACATGATAAAAAAACTGAAGAAATAGTTTCTATACTTGAGGGTTTGCTAAAGGTCAAGTTTTTACCTCTCAAGCTAGATTCTGAAAAACTTAAGGAAATTTATTCTAAGCACGGGGTTGAGCTTAAACAAGCTATGTTTAGGAATGTAGAAGGCTTGATATATGAAATTTTAAGAGGAAATTATCTTGAAAAAAATGAAAAATTCAATTTTTATTTGGAAAAATTTCCTACTTGCTTAAGAGTTATAAGCTTTAGGCCAAAAATAAAATTTTTAAATTCTAACAAGTATCAGGTAACAATAAATGGTGATAAAGGTACTATTAAGCTTTCTTCAGGATATTTCAACTGGAGACCTAGGTTTGAGATAAGGCAAATTGTCTTTCTGATAATAGCTACTCTTGGAATTATAGCTTCTTAAACTTCAATACCAAATTCTTTTTTCGCAACTTCTTTTAAAAGTTTTATCACACTTGCAAGGTTGCTTTTTTTAATCGCAACTGCTCCTATAGATTTAAACTTACTTGAAGATCTTATAAGAAAATCGTGCTTTGTTTGGTTTATCCTTAAAAATTCCTCTTCCCCAGGATATTTTGGTTTGAAAACATTGAACCATAAAGTGTCCCATCTTCCTTGGTCAATTCTTCCAACAAACTTGCTGGTTCCTTGAGAATAGAAAATTTTTGCAGGACCTTTTTCATCATAGTTAACTTTCTTTTCTATCAACATTCTCTCTAAAAGTTTTGTTACAGTATGTCTGTTTAATTTGAGTTCTCTGGCTATATCGCTTATTGTTAAACCTCTGGGACTTTTCTCAAGCAATTCAAATATTCTCTGAGCATTTTTTGTGTCATATTCTACGTTTATTTTCATAAAATCACCGGAAGTGAACCCCCAAAATATTTAAATATTACTAGTATTTAAATGTTTTCTATGCACAAATTTATAGAAATTGAAAAATTCTACCTAGATTCAAACATAATCTTGAGATACTTTAAAAATTTACTTCGCAAGAAAAACGTACCTTTTATCCTAAAGGTTTTAAGTTCAAACTTTAAATTTAAAATCTTCATATCTTCTTGGGCTTTAGCAGAAGTTTTTGAAGTTATGCAGAAAGAGTTTAACCTAAACCAAAAAGAAATTCTCAAGCTTTACAAAAAATTTTTGAACGACTTTAAAGTTGAAATAATAAACGAACTTCAAGTTGATTCTTCTATAATAAAGCTGGTTAAAAATTTTGGTTTAGAGGCTAAGGATGCTTTACATCTGTTCATCTCTAAAAAGAAAAATCTAGTATTTCTAACGTCAGACAAAAAACTGATAGAAAAAGGGGTTTTTAGTTATCCAGAAATTGTTACTCCTGAAGAAATAATTCTTGAATACTCGGATTTTTTAAGAATTTCAAAACTCTAAGAATTTAAACTTTAGAGTTCTTTTAAGTTTTATGGCTGAAGATTTAGAAGAAATTTACATTTCAACTTTGGATGCAATTAGATTAACAGAATTGGCAAGAATATCTGCTCTTACTCAAACAGAGTTCAGTGGTTTTGTTTATGGACTTAAAGAACAGGATAAATTTTCCTTAAAAGGAATAGTTCCTGTTTTTGAAAAAGGAAATAGTAATGAAGTGGATAATCAAAGAACAGAAATGTACATTCAAATGCTTAAAAAATCAAACCCAGAATACTTATTTTTTCAATATCATTCTCATCCGAATGGGTTTAGTGAATTGTCAAAAGAAGATTTGGATGTTATAAAAGGTTTAGAAATAATTTTATGGGCTGAGGCAGAATTTGAAAAAAACTTTTTAAGAAAAAAAGTTTCTAGAGTTAACTATGGTTTAATAAAAGCTTATAAAGTTTTGGAAGAAAATGGAGAAAAGAAAATAAAGGAAGTTCCTATAAAGATTGAACATTCCCATAAGCTTTAAGGAATTTCAACCATTAGAAATAAATATAGGGCCTGTAGTCTAACGGCAGGACGTGGCGCTTACAACGCCGAGAACCAGGTTCAATTCCTGGCAGGCCCATATTTTACGTTCAATAGCATATAAATTTTAATTTCAAATTAGTATTGATAGATAACATGAAGTACGGCGGAAGAGGAAAGCCATATCAGTTTGTAGCAAATGGGTATATTGTGCATAATCAAAAAGTGTTGTTAATACACCATAATGAATTGAATAGATGGCTTCCTCCTGGTGGACATATTAAACAGGACAAAAAAGGTTATTTTATAGAAACCCCCGAAGAGACAGTAATAAGAGAGGTAAGAGAAGAAACTGGTTTGGATGTAGAAATCATTGGAAGAAAAGTCACAGTAGAAAACTCCAGAATAAAAGCATTGTTTCTACCAGAGAATATGCATATCCATGAAATCGACAAAAAGCATGATCATCTAGCTTTCGATTATTTTTGCAGGCCAATAAGTAATACAAAATTTAAAGACAGTAAAGAAGGAAAATTGAGATGGTTTTCTGTAGAAGAACTCAAAAATTATCCAAACAATTCTGATATGTCGGAAGAAGTAAGAATTCGTGGTATAGAAGCAATAGAAAAGTTAAGTGGTAAATAACATGGAGAAAAAGTACGAGTTTTGGATTGACAAGATTGCTAAGCAAATAGTTGAAAGAGAAAAAAAACTGAAGAGAGGAATAAAGGTTTTTAGAACAGAGTCTGGCTTAGGGGCTTCAGGTTTTCCTCACTTAGGAAGTTTTGGTGACGTTCTTAGACAGTATGGAGTAACCTTAGCCTTAAGGGATTTAGGTTTTAAGTCAGAGTTTATCGCTTATTCTGATGATAGAGATGGTTTAAGAAAAGTTCCTTTAACCTTGCCAAACTGGTTGGAAAAATATATAGGAGTACCTGTTACAGATATTCCAGATCCTTTTAATTGCCATTCAAGCTATGGCGAGCATATGAGTTCGTTGCTTATAGAAGCTATAGAAAAGGCAGGAATAGATTTTGTTTTCAACTCAGGAACAGAAAACTATAGAAAAGGGGTTTTGGACAAGCAAATTGAAGAAATACTTTTGAACGCAGATAAAATTGGAAAAATAGTAAAGGAATTGCTTGGTCAAGAAAAATTTGTTGAAATGCTTCCTTACTTTCCTGTTTGTGAAAAGTGTGGGAAAATTTATACAACAAGAGCCTATCAGCTAATTCCAGAAGAACATAAAGTTCTTTATGTTTGTGATCAAGAGTTTGTTGGAAAAAATCTAAATACTGGTAAAGAGATTATAGTGAAAGGTTGCGGTTATAAAGGTGAAGCAAGTTATTTCAAAGGAAATGGCAAGCTAAGTTGGAAGGGTGAGTTTGCAGCTAGATGGAAGGCTCTGGGGATAGTTTTTGAGGCTTGTGGAAAGGATATCCAAGATTCTGTTAAAGTTAACGATAGGATTTGCAAAGAAATTTTAGGGTTTGAGCCGCCGCTTCACATAATTTATGAGATGTTTCTTGAAAAAGGTGGGAAGAAAATTTCAAAGTCCTATGGGAATGTTTTTACACCTCAAGTTTGGTTTAAGTATGGGAGTATTCAGAGTTTGGTTCTTCTTATGTTCAAAAGATTTGAAGGAACTAGGGAGCTTGATATAACAGATATACCAAAATATATGGACGAGCTAAACAAACTTGAAAGAATTTATTTTGATATTGAAAAGATTGAGAACGAAAGAGATTTGCTCAATGCAAAAAGGCTTTTTGAATACGTTTACTTTCTTAAACCACCTAAAAGACCTTCCTTGCAAATTCCTTATTTTAGGTTAGTGGAAATCGTAAGAATGTTGCCAGAAAAAAATCAACTAGAGTTTGCAGTTGAAAAATTGAAAGAAATGGGGTTAGTTAAAGGTGAATTAAAAAAGGAACTAATAGAGGATTTGAAAATAAAGTTGGAATTTGCTAAAAATTGGATAGAAGAAGAAAAAGTAGAAGTTAAAATTTCTGAGGAAGAAAAGGAAGCTATAAAAGAGCTTATTGAAAAATTGGAAAAGGAAAAAGATGGTGAAAAATTACAGGCAGAAATATTCGAGATTTCAAGGGCTCATGGTATAAAGCCAGCAGAGTTTTTCAAGCTTCTTTATAAAATCCTTTTGAAAACAGAAAGAGGGCCAAGACTTGGTCCTTATATGGTTGAAATAAAAGATGAGGTTATTAAAAAATTAAAGGAAGTTTTATGACAAATTTCTTTTCAGAAATTCATGAATCAAAAATTTTTAAAAATGAAGAAGTTTTATCTCCAGATTATCTACCAGATTTTTTGCCACATAGAGAAGATAAAATTAAACAAATAGCAAGAAACTTGATGCCTGCAGCAAAAGGAGGAATAGCTCAAAACACTTTTATATTCGGACCTCCCGGAATCGGGAAAACTCATGTAATTAAGTTTGTCTTTCGTGAGTTAGAAGAATTTAGTGAGAATGTTAAGACAATATACATAAACTGTTGGAACTATAACACACCTATTTCAATCCTTTCTAAAATTGCTACAGATTTAGGGGTATTTGTTCAAAGAAGAGGAATAGGAAAAGATGAAGTTTTTGAAAGAGTTATTGAGTTTTTAGGAAAAACTAAAAAAGGTTTGGTTGTGTGTTTGGATGAAGTAGACCAATTAATTTTTAAAAGCGAAGAGGTTCTTTATGATTTGTTAAGAATAAACCAGTACGTTAAAAATCCAGTTTGTCTTGTTTTTATTTCAAACTTTAAAGATGTTTTTGTTAATCTTGACGCGAGAATTAAAAGTAGCTTGAGAATAGAAGAGATCGAATTCAAACCATACTCTGTTCAAGAAATGAAGGATATACTTGAAGAAAGAGTAAAGAATGCTTTCCATTCTGTTGAAGAAGGGGTAACAATTCTGGTTGCGAATTTTGCAGTTCAAAAAGGAAGTGATGTTAGGGTTGGATTAGAATGCCTATTAAAAGCTGGAAGGTTGGCTGAGGTTGAAAATTCAGATATGGTAAAAGTTTTTCATGTTAAAAAAGTTTTGCCAGAAATAAAGCCTGTAAAGCCGAAGATTTTGGAGGAAAATATAAGCGAAAATGAAAGAACTATTCTTGAAATTTTGAAAGAAAGAAGTTTTTACTCTGGCGAATTGTACAAAGAGTATTGTAAAAGAGTTGAGAATCCTGTGAGTGAAAGGGCCTTTAGAGATTTTATAAATCATCTTCTTCAAATTAAGATGATTAAGGTTAAAGAAGTCAAGAAAGGTATGAAAGGGAAGACTAGAATCATTTCAAGGGCTAAATCTGCCTAAATTCAAAGGTTTGGCAACTTTCCATAAAGTTTTTGCATAATTATCAAAAAGTTTAACTAATGATTTGTTTCTAGACCAAACAAATTGAAAATAGAAATTCTTTTTTGAAAAATTATTTTCAAGTCTTATAGCAGCTTCTTTTCCGTCTATTATTAAGACTCTTGGGTGGTTTTCTGTTTCGAAAACTTTAATTTTTAGACCATTGTCATAAAACCATTTCACTCTATAAAAATTTTCTTTATCGAATTTAATCGTGCTTATTGACATCATTTTTACTCCGTTTCTTACGCACTTTCTTATAGATTCTTTTAGAGGTTGTGTTAAAGAGAAATCTCTTGTGATATCAAAAGCATATTTTTCGCAGTTATTCAACATTTCTGAAAATCTGTTCAGGACTTCCCAGTTTTTTTCGTTTTTTTGTACCCAAATTCCTTCAAAAAAATCCTCGTCTCTTTCTAATGGTTTAAGAGCTTTTGTTATAAAATCAATCCTACTTTTCAAAATTTTCAAGTCTTCCTCTTTTTTCTGTAAAAGATTTTTAAAGGCTAATTTTGGCAGAACAGCTTTAAATTCTTTTGGCCTTCCGTCAAAAACTTCAACCAATTGTTTTTGTACTAATTCTTCTAAAACACCATAAATTTTTGATTGTGGAACTTTTGAAGCTTTACTTATTTTTCCAACTTTTGAAGGGCCAAGAAAGATTAAAGCATTATAAACTCTTGTCTCATACTCACTTAAACCGAAATCCTTGAAGGCGTCAAGAATTTCTTCTCTTTTAATTATGTCATCAGTTTTTGATTCAGTTGTTATCGAATCCATTACTTCACCTAAAAATTTTTTTCAGAAAAGAGAGAGTAGATCTTTCTATCCTTCTTGCTAAGAATAAACCAGCAATTCCTCCGACAAAAGCTATTTTTCCAGCACCATCCCAGTAGTTTGAATAAAGAAAAACACTTAAGTTGCCAGTTTGGATTGCTTGTGGTAACTTATTTGTTATTATATCATAAAGGGAAATTGCGGTCAAAGAACCCCAATAACCTACTGCTGTTCCAGCAGCACCTCCTAACAAAGATGGTAAGGTAAAATAACTTTTCACGTAATTTTTTGCTCTTTTTAAAATGCTTTCTTCTTTATACATAAACTCACAAGAAAAAGGTGAAATTTTTCTAAATAATTAAGTTTGTAACTTTCCAAGTAAGAAAAGAATTAGAAAATACCACTTTTAAAGTAAAAATATATAAATAACTCTTTAAAATCAAAATTATATACTTGGAAAAGCGGGGTAGAGCATAGTCTTGGGGTAACTTCCAGGACTCTCGAAGCCTGGAGTGCTCGTCGGGCTCATAACCCGAAGGTCGCACGTTCAAATCGTGCCCCCGCTATTAATCGTTAAATGGCTTAAGAAATTCTTCATAAATTTCTTTTAATTTCATTTTTTTAATGTTGTAAGTTACTTCCATCTTTCCTTGAAGAAGCCATAATTTTTCAGCAAATTCTTTATAGCCTAAAATTTCTGAGCTTTTTCTTGCGTCATCCAAATATCTTATGACTTTGTTTTCCTTCCCCAATTTTAAATTTTTAATAGCTCCATAAAGATTTTCAACAATTTCGTTAGCTATTTTCATTTTTTCATAATTTTTGTTACTTTCTTTAAATTCAACATCTTTCTTTATTTGATGGTAAAGAATTTCAGCTTCATTCATGCTATTTCTCAGTTCTTCTAAATATTTTGATAAACTATACTGGTTCATTGCTTCCTTTAATTTTTTGTTCATTTCTTCATCTCTGATTTTCTTTAAAATTCCTACTTTTTCTGCAAGTTCTCTTTCATTCATACCTAAGAGTATTAGAAGAAAGAATAAAAATATTATCGAAACAGAAAGAGGAAACCAAAAATTAGGATTAACCTGAGAAACGCTCATAGCAGTAGGATTGTTAAGAAACAAATAAGAGAGAAAAGAGAATAAAAATATTGCAAAAATTACTAAAAATTTCTTAAGCATAATTTAAGATTATCCTCAGAAATATTTAAAATCAAACTTATAATTATGAAGATTTTCTTAACAGGAAAACCTGGCTCTGGTAAATCTTTTATTGTTGAAAAGGTAGCAGAAAAGCTAAAACAAAAAGGGAGAAAAGTAGGAGGTTTTATAACTCCTGAAATTAGAGAAGGAGGAAAAAGAGTTGGTTTCTGTGTTAAGGACATTTATTCAAACGAAGTTGGAATTTTAGCAAGTAAGGATATAAAAATTGGCCCAAGGTTTGGAAATTATGGTATAAACCTAGAAGATTTTGAGAGAGTTGCACTTAAGGCTATAGACTTTGCTTTGAAAGAGTGTGACGTAATTATTATAGATGAAATAGGAAAAATAGAATTCTTTAGTAAAAATTTCAGGGAAAAACTTACTCAACTTCTTCTTTCTGAAAAACCTTTAGTAGCAGTCTTGCATAGAAGTTTTGTGGAGAAATTCAAAGATTTTGGTGAAATAATAGAAGTTACAATCAAAAATAGGAATGAATTGCCAGATTTAATTCTCGAAACTTTAGGTAAAAGCCTTAGATAATTACCTGTTAATTTCAAGTTTTAAGTTAAATATAACCAGTATGCGTTCTTTTTTTGTTATTTTCAACAATTTTTTTAAGAACTTCTTCACTATTTACGCCAAGCATTTCACATAAACCTAAACAATAAATCATCAAATCTCCAATTGCGTCAATTATCTCATCTTTATTGTTTATTTCTCTGGCAGTTTTTTTGTTACTTTTTTTATACGCTTTTGCTAATTCTCCTAGTTCTTCAGTCATTAGGATGATTTCTTTTCCAACATCAGTAACATTAAAACCTCTCTTTACCTTGTTTTGAAAAATCTCTTTTTGTAATTTTTCTAAATCTATCATACTCTCTAAAACATGTTTATTTTCTTAAATATTTTTCTTTTAATTAGTACTTCTAGAAATTCTATAGAAAGTTATACAGACTATTTATGTTGAATAATTGCCCTAACCAATTCAGAACTAGAAACTCCAAAAGCACCAAGTCTTATTTCAAAATCTTTTTTTAAGATTTTTGTAGTTCCCAAAAGAATAACCATAGACTTAAACTCAGAATTTTTCTTAACACTTTCCAACAGCTTTTTGCTCCATTTTTTTGGAGTTAGGTAAAGAACAATTTGGTTCGAATCAGGCTTATAATCTATTATTATATCGAAATTTTTTTCTTGAAGCAAGAATTTTTTATTTTTTATATTTTTCTCTATTTTTTCTTTGCTCAAGTTTAAAGTTTCAAGTGATTTTTCCAGGCTTTTGTGAGAAAGGTTTACAGCTTTCCCAAAAATTTCTTTTATTTCCATACTTTCTTTTTATTTTTTCAATTTTAATTAATTTAAGAAAACTTGTTAAATTAAGTGGGGGGATATAGATATCTCTTTGAAATTTGGGAATTTTCATAAAAAATCAAAACTTCACTCTATACCTTCTTTTTGGCTTTCTCCTTGCTTTAAAACTAACAAGACCGTATTTTGTCATAAAACTTACAGGTCTTTTTGTTTTTGTTCTCTTTCTCCTTGCTAGGAATTCTACCATATAACATTCCTCATATTCCTAATTTAATGGGTTTAATTTTTGGTATGTTGTGAGAGTATAACGAACATAAAAAGATAAGAAAAAAAGAAAGGCGAATAAACTGATAAGAAACCCGTCCATTATTTTCTTCTGAAAATTAATTTTTTCTTTTATTTGTATGTAAATTGATGTCTTTTTCATATCTCTACATTTTTAACTAAAAACATTTATATTTATCCTCTACCATATTACTAATCACTTGGAGGTGAATAGTAACATGGTAGAGTTGGACTTAATTAATAATTTGAATCGTTCTAATAAATTTCTCTTCCTAGATGGTTATGGAATAGACATAAGAGTAGATGATGGAAAACTGATAGTTAGAGATGGAAATGGACTAAGACAAACATACTTTCCCAAAAGGTTTCCATTCAGTAGTGTTATCATCTATGGTACAAGAGGTTCTATAAGTTTTGAGGCTATAAGATGGATGATTAAACACAACACCCAAATCAGCTTCATAAACTGGAATGGGAAGTTACTTACCTCTATTCTACCACAAGAAGCAAAGCAAACTAAACTTAAATTTAAACAATACGAAGCTTACAAATCTCAGAAAAGAATAGAGATAGCTAAGAAGCTAATAGAAGTCAAAATTGAAAGAACAAAAGAAATTCTAACTTGGTTAAAAGAAAGATATCCGAAAATAAATGAGCGTATAGAAAAAGAATCTAAAAGATTGAATGACACGAAAACAATACAAGAAATTCTGATGGTCGAAGGTAGAGTTGCAGAAATCTACTGGAAAGAATTGTCTGGAATTTTTCCTAAAAGCTTTAACTTTGCAACAAGGCAGTATACCAATAGGCCATTCGGTGCTGTAGACCCTATTAATGCTCTGTTCAACTATGGCTATGCTTTGCTTGAGGCTGAATGTAGAAGAGCCATAAATTCTGTTGGGTTAGATACACATGTTGGATTCTTGCACGAAGTAACATTAGGAAAGGAACCATTAGTCTATGACTTACAAGAACCCTTTAGATGGTTGATAGATGTGGCTATAATCAATGCCTTAGAAAAGAAGATGTTTGATAAGAAAGATTTCATCAGAACAGAAAACTATAATGTTAAACTAAGACCAAATGGTGCTAAGAAATTAGTAAAAGAAGTCGAGACTTGGTTCAATAAAACTACAGATTATTTAGGAAGAAAATACAGTTGGTCTTATATTGTATTGCTAAAAACAAGAGAGTTGGCTCAATATTTGTTGAATAAAAGGATGGATATTAACTTTAGTACACCATCTACCAAGCTTACGAGAACAGATAATCATGAAATAAAAAGTGATTTAATGGTTAGAAAAACTAAAAGAAGAGCTGTCCGTAGTTTAGTTACAGGTAAAGTTATATATTATACTGGTACAAAAACAGTAGGGCTTAGAAGTCCACTAACAGGTAAAATTGAAAAAAGGATTTCTAAAGAAGAAGCAGAAAAAAGAGGTATGGCAAGAAGAACTTGGACTGTGTGGGATGAATCCGAAAAGATAACAAAAAGAATGAAGAAAAAGAAAAGTCCTTTAGATTTCGTTTAGTTTGTTCTAATTTCAAATTATGTCTGGTATCTCTATATCAAAAATGCTTTTTGTGTGTTTTTTTAGAGTTGGTTTAAATGTTTTAATTATTATTTTTACTAACTTTCCACCTAATAATGTTAGTTGTGAATATTCACTTAATAAATCTCTTAAATATTCTAGTTTATCTCTATCAGTTCTCCCACATAATACAATTATAACACCTTCATAATACTCTCTTAGGTAACCTTTTACTTGTCCAATAAGTCTATCAGCATCAGCTTTACTTTTTAAGTTACGCTTAAGTTCAATTCCAACTCTTCTATCAATACCAATATCAGCTAGATGTCTCCCAGATTCTTTTTGAATTGAATGCTGTCGTGACATTCCCAACCAATCTGGTTTATTAAGCTCTCTCCTTAAAAATTGTAAGAGGTCATCTCTATAACCTTCTTCTACAGGGTATTCTTTTCTTGGTTGCCAACTTTGTACAATTGAATATACTTCATCAAAAATGTTCCCAAATAAATCTACCATTAACTTCCTCCCGTTATTTTTTTATAGTTAATTGTTAAAGCACCGACAATAATCATAACAATAGACAAGTAAGGTAGCCAATCTATATTTAGATAAGCTGAGAATATCAGCATTAATACTCCGACAACAAGAATCAAAAATCCTATAGCTTGAATATTCATAATTTACTTTAATTTTTTTCAATTATTTAAATCTTGATTTTTTATGAAAATTCCCAAATTTTGAAGAGATATCTATATCCCCACAATTAAGTGGGCCCGGAGGGATTTGAACCCTCGACCTATCGCTTTCTCACGAAAGCGAGCCATATAAGGCGATTGCTCTAACCAGGCTGAGCTTCCCGGATACCTTACGGGCCCAGTCCTG
>Ga0078972_1003202_pt1 | contig 49999 bp, 51 predicted proteins | sample YelNatPaOPGAMG01_FD_67568 | JGI IMG/M metagenome (GOLD analysis project Ga0078972, IMG submission 67568) | Hot spring thermophilic microbial communities from Obsidian Pool, Yellowstone National Park, USA - OP-RAMG-01 (SPADES assembly) (version 2) | ecosystem: Environmental > Aquatic > Thermal...
TAAAATTTAATCCTTCAAAATAATACAAATTTAAAATTTCTTTTGCTTTTGACGATAATTTCTCAAAAGCTTTTTTAATATCTTCTAATAAAAAATTTTTTTCAGAAATTTCATCTGGCAAGATTTTAGAATCTTCAAAAGAAAACCAGTCATCAACATTGAATGCTAAATCCTTCTTTTTCTTTCTTAAATAATCGTAACAGGTGTTTTTAGCAATAGTAAACAACCAACTTTTAAACCCCGAATCAGAACCTTCGGTTCGGTACGAGATAAGATTTTTATTTCGATCAAATTTTTTTAAATTTCTCCACATTTTCAAAAAAATCTCTTGGGTTAAATCCTCGGCTATTTGTTGGTCCAAAACAAAATTAAAGACAAAACCATAAATTAGCTTCAGATATTTTTCAATCAAGGTCTCAAGAGATTTTTCATCTCCGTTTAAATATTTTTTTATTAATTCTTGGTCAGAAATCATAAATTGAAGTTTATCACTTTTGGATAATTTTTTCTAGTTTTAAAATTATAATTCTAATGTTTTTGAGATTTTTTGCATAGAAAAAAGGACTATTTCGATAAATTTTTCTAAAGGAAGGTTCAAGTATTCTTGACACTTGGTAATCTGTTCTCTGTTTGCTCCCTTGGCAAATGATTTTTCTTTAAATCGACGCAAAACATTTTCTAATTTTAAATCGTTAATTTTTTTTGACGGTAAAACTAAAGTAGCGGCAACGATTAAACCACAAAGAGGGTCAACACAAAAAAGAGCTTTGGCCATTTTTGAATTAGGTGAAATTTTGTGGAATTCATTGTGGCTCAAAATTGCTTGGCAAATTTCTTTCTCTAAGCCCAAATTTTCTAAAAATTCTGCCCCCACCCTAGAGTGCAATCGTGGATTGCCCTTTGTTTCTTCATAATCTATATCGTGCAAAAGCCCACAAATTAACCATTTTTCTTTATCTTCGCCAAAATATTGAGCTAATTCCTCCATTGCCACCCCGACAGCAAAAGAATGCTTTAAAAGATTCTTGTTTTTAATTTTGGTGTAAAGTAAATTTAGCGCTTCTTGAGACGTCATGATTTTTTAGATAACGATCCTTCGACCCAATTTAAAAAATCTTTGTTTCCCTTATCAATATCAAAAGAAATAACGCAAGGCACAGAATAAGAATGAATTTCCTTTACCCTTTTTATTATTTTCTCGACTAAACTCTTTTTCGTTTTTGCAAAAATTCCGTATTCTCCAGATTTTTCAATTTTTCCTTTCCATCGGTAAATTGAATCAATTTTAAAGATGTTACAACAAGCCGCCAATTTTTCAGAAACCAACATCTCGGAAACTCTCTTTGCCTCTTTTTTATTTGAGACAGTAATATAAACAAAACTAAACTTTTTCATTTTAGTAAAAAATGCTTTTTATTTATTTTATCAAAATATACTGTGAATGAAAAATGAATGTCTGAACTGCTCCTTAAAGAATAAGAACCTTTTGATTTCACACTAAAAACGACCATTTAGTGTACAAAAGAAAAATCTAAAACTGTCAAACCAAATAAAAGAATATTCTCATATTCTGTAGAATGCGAGAGTGTTTTTTAGTTTTTACAAAAGCGATTCTTTCGTGTTTGAAAAATTTCGCAAATATGTAAGTTCCGGATTAAATTTTAAAGATTGAAATTTTAGGAATTATAAAGTGTGATTTTTAGCGTTGTTTTTGGCAAAGATCAATTTTAAAACTTCAAGCAAAAGGGTGGTTAAAGTTCCAATACCAAAAACAACGCCCCAGTGCCAGAGTTTCAATGGTGTGGTGTTTAAAATTTTTTGCAAGGGTGGAAAATAAATGGCAAAGAATAAAAGCAAAAACCCGTACAAAATTGCTAAAAACAGAAATTTATTTTCGAAAAAGTGTTCGGTTTTAATGATGAGTTTTCTTAAATTTTTAAAAGAAATGACGTAGATTAAATCGATGGCACCCAAGGTTGCAAAAACCAAAGTACTCGCCAATTTTAAATTCTCGCCCTTTATTCCAAATTTGTAAAAGAAAAAAATGGAAATCACAGAAACAAAAACCGTGATTGAAAAAATCAAAGTAAACAAAAGTTTGTCTAAAATCGGCTCTCTTTTAATGTCAATTGGCTTTCTCTCCATTAAATCCTTTTCTTCTGGTTCAAAAGCAAAAATCAAATCTGGAGGACCATCGCAAATTAAGTGTAAATATAAAATTTGAGGAATGGTTAAGGGTGGAGGAAATTTTAAAATTCCAGCTAAAAACAAAACTGCAATTTCCAAAAAAGAGTTCGATAATACATAACCTACGCTCTTTTTAATGTTTGACAAAATCAACCTTCCCTCTTTAAAGGTTGAAATTATCGTTTTAAAGTTGCTGTCTAACAAAATTAAATCTGCAGCTTCTTTTGCCACCTCCGTCGCCTCCCCCACCGCAATTCCAATGTCTGCCTCTTTCAAAGCCAGAGCATCGTTCACTCCGTCTCCGGTCATCGCCACTACTTCTCCTTTTTCTTTTAAAACATCGACAATTTTCCTTTTTTGATGGGGCAAAACTCTCGTAAATAAAAAAATTTGATCAATCTTTTTTCTCAATTCTTCTTTTGAAATTCTTTCTAACTCTTCTGATTCCATCACATTCTCTGGCTGAATTTCTAGTCCCAAAGATTTTGCCACTCTTTCTGCCGTTTTTCTGTAATCTCCGGTAACAATTTTCACCGAAATTCCTGCCTTTTTAGCTATTGCTATTAATTCGCGTGCCTCTTTCCTCACTGGGTCTGAAATTCCAACAATTCCCAAAAATTCAAAACCTTTTTTCTCTTTCAAACCATCTCTTTCCTTTTTCGCAAAAGCCAAAACTCTCAATTCTTCCTCTGCCCATTCGTCTAAAATTTTCAAATATTTCTTCTTCTTTTCTTTGTCGATTTGGCAAAAATTAAAAACTACTTCTGGGGCTCCAGTCAAAAGAGAAACCTTTTTTCCTTCAATTTTCCAAATTGAAATTGAGTATTTTTTAGCGCTCTCAAAAGGTTCCTCAAAAATCTCCTCTCCTTCTTTTATAAATTTTTCTCCTTTATCTTTTAAATTCTCTTTTGCAAAATTAAAAAGAGCGACCTCCAAACTTGTCCTTTCTTCATTATTCAAGAGCATAACTTTTAAAGCCTCTTCTTTATTCTCAAATTCAAATTTTAAAACCTTCATTTTCCCTTCAGTTAAAGTTCCGGTTTTATCAAGACATATCACAGAAGTTGACCCCAAAACTTCCGTTGCCAAAAGTGTTTTCACCAATCCTTGCTTTTTCAAAATTCTTTTCATTCCTAAAGCTAAAACTACAGTAATTATTACTGGCAAAGCTTCGGGAATTGCTGCTACTGCTAAAACGATTGAAGTTTTAAAAGCATGGTAAATGTCTCTACTTCTTAAAATTTGAGCTAAAAAAATAAAAAAACAAATTAGCAAAACTAAAATTGCCAAATTTTTTGAAAGCTCTTCCAATTTTTTCTGCAACGGTGTTTTCCCCTCATCGATTTCCACCAAAGCTTTTCCAATTTTTCCAAACTCGGTTTCTCTTCCAATTTTTTCAACTTCCATTATTCCCTTCCCTGAAAGCACTGTCGCCCCCATGAAAACCTTGTCCTCTTCTTTTTTTGCTATCCCCTCTTCCTCTCCCGTTAAAATCGCTTCTGAAACTAAAATTTCTCCTTGAACGAGTTTTCCGTCAGCCGGAATTTTGTCGCCAGAAATCAAAACAACCAAATCTCCAGGAACCAATTCTTTTGCTTCAATAAATTTTTTCTTCCCCTCTCTTATTACCATTGCCATTGGTTTTACTATTTTCCTCAAAGCATAAAGTGTTTTTTTCGCATTATACTCTTGGAAAAAGCCCATCAAAACATTCAAAATAACAACCAACATCACCAAAACAAAATCAAAAAACTCCCCAAAAATTAAAGAAACTCCTCCAACAAAAAGTAAAATATAAATCAGAGGATTTTTAAATTGAGAAACAAAAATTGTAAAAAATTTAAGTTTTTCCTTTTCCAAAATTAAATTTCTTCCGTATTTTTTTCTTCTTTCTAAAACCTCTTTTTCACTTAGTCCTTCAAGATTCATTTTTTAGTAAAATTTTGGCTTCTTTAAAAATTTTTTCTTTTCTAGAAATTTTTATTTTTTCAAATTTTTCTCCCAAAACATCTTTTACTAAAACTATACTTTGGGAAATTAACTCATCCGCTATTTGACGAGTCACTGAGGGCAAAATAGTCACTGGATAGAGTTTGTTTTTTTCGATTAAAAATTCAAGCCCCCTTCCTTTTGGATATTTCCAACCCAACAATTCAACCCCAACGCACTCTGAATATTTTATTGCCTCGCTTGTGAATTTTGTGTTCGTTACTAAAATGCTTTTGTATTTCATTTTTGAATCCAAAAATCTTCCCCTTTCAACGTCCAAAAACCTCGCATAATTTGATAAAGCAACCTGCAAATCTACCCTTCCTCCTGGCTCTTGCCTGAATTTGCACTCTCCAATATAAATTAAACCTTCTTTTTTTGCTAAAAAATCAATTTCATAACTTATACAAAATCCAGGAATGATTTGATTTGTTTTAACCTCAAAACCTTCAAATTCAAAAATTTTTGCCACAAACTTTTCAAAGGGAAAACCAGTCGGTCCTAATTTTTCTATTGCTTTTTTTAAATTGAATTTTATCGCAGATTGAGGAAATTCTTTTAATAAAAGTTCAAAAATTCGGTCAAAAATTTGAGATGTCGGAATTCCATCAAAAGCCTCCTCTTCAATTTTTTTTGCAATTTCAAACGCTAATTCTTTTGAAGCCCCCACCCTTCTTGCAGATTGATAAACTTTTTGGAAAGAGAAAGGCTCTCTTTCGCCTCTTAAATTAACAACAAAAATTTCTTTTTTCATATTAATGAGTAGCGCAAGAAATGCAGGGGTCGTAAACCCGAATTAATGACCTGACCTTCCTAATTCGTTCTTCTTTTTTAAATTTCAAAATTTTTGGCAAAATAATTTTAAGGTCTTCTTCGACGTTATGCAAAAATTGAGCCGTCGGAGTGACAATGTTACAATTTAAAATTCTTCCATCTTTGTCAATTTCGTAATAGTGAAAAAGAGTTCCTCTTGGAGCCTCCAAAGCACTTAATCCACTCGCCCCCCCAAATGTACATCTGGGAGGATTAATTTTTGGTTTTTCTTCTTTAAGTGGCAATTTTAATATCTCTCTTAGTAGTTCTTGAGAAACTTCTAAAAAGTGTAAAACCTCGATCGTTTGAGAAAAAAGATTATGAAAGATATTTTTGAAATATTCCTCTTCGCTAATTTTCTTTTCTTTCAAAAATTCTTCAAATTTTTCTCTCGAATTCTTTGTTAAAAATTTCCCGTTATTTTTAATTCTCGCAATCGCTCCCACCATATAAGCCTTACCTCTAAACCTTACTCTCTTTACCGGCGGCGATTTTAGATCTTCTTCAATCTGAACTGAATAAAAATCGGAGAAAGTAAATTTTTCCTCTCCGATTTTGATAAATTTTTCAACGTAGTAAGGATAATCTTCCCCATTAAAAACTGAGGCAAAAAGAGTTTCTCTTTTAAATTCTGGATATTCAATTTTTTTGAAAGTTTCAATGAGTAAATTCGCATCCTCAATTGCTTGAGGAATTTTTACTAAAATTTCTTTTAATTTTTCTCTTTCTGGAAGTCTTGTAAAGCCGCCTACGATTGGCGTTATCGGATGGATTGCTCTTCCCCCAACCACTCTTGTTATTTCTAAAGCCAAATCTCTTATTCTTAAAGCGGATTTTGATTCTTTTTTAAATTTCTTTAAAAGGTCCAAGTCGTCTTCAATGTTAAAAAAATCGGGCAAAGAAAGAAAAAACAAATGCAAAGTGTGCGAATGAATGATGTTAGCAGCCAAAAGTAATTTTCTCAATAAACTTGTTTGTTCTGAAACTTTAATTTTCAAAGCGTTCTCTAGCGAGGTGATAGCACATAAAATATGAGGCACGGGGCAAATTCCACAAATTCTCGAAACAACAATCGGCACCTCAAAATACCTTCTCCCAACCAAAATTCCCTCAATTTGCCTCAATCCCAAAAGCGTTTGAAGTTTCAATTCTTCAATCTTTCCAGTTTTCGTCACCTTTGCCCAAAATCCTGCCTCTCCTTCAATTTTGTGAATATGTGGAATGGCAATTTTCATAAATTTAACCAATTTTTCATCTCTTCAATTATTTTTTTTGAAACAATTCTACTTCCAAGATTATGAAAATGAATTCCATCGGAAGTTCTGACTAATTGTCTTACCCCTTTTTCATCGTAAAAATAGTCTGCATATCTTCCATTATTACACAAAATGCACCAAGTAGAAATAAATATTGCATTATCAAATTTGGCCAACTCCCTTTTATAAATTTGATTTAAAATAGCTAATTTATTGGCAAAAATTGGATCTTTTACTATCGGCAATCCTACCCAAAAAATAAAACTGTTATTTTCTTTTAGAATCTCGATCATCCTCCTCACCCTCTTTCCGTATTCTTCTTCCCACTCTTTTTGACCAAATTTTTCATAGGAAACAACTATTTCACCATTAGTACTAGTGAGACCTTGGCAATCGTTTAAACCAAACACTAAAATAGTAACAGAAGGTTTAAATTGAGAAATTAATTCTCTCAATCTAGCTTCCCAGTTGAAATAATCTGGCCTTGAAAGTCCGCTGGAAACTTTCCCTTCTCTTAAAATTTTTGCATTGGGAAACTCTTTCTTTAATTCTTTTTCTAAAGTTTCTCCCAATCCTCCCCCCACTACCGCCATCGAATCGCCAATAATCAAAATTCGCATTTCTTTTTCTAAAAATTCTTTTCTTTCTTCTTTAACTCTTAGCTTCTCTTCCGTTTGGATAATGTTTTCTTTCGAAATTTCTTCTGGAAATTTTACGAACACTTCTGAAGAAGTTTGTTCTTTTGGTGTAACACTGGTATTTTGAGTTTCTTTTGAAATTGCTTCTTCTCTTGTTTTTTGATTAAAATCTGTAAATAATACCGGTGACTTTTTAAAATCTATCTCAAAAGAATGTTTTTGGTCGAGAAATTCTTTTAAACCCATTTTCTCTTTTAAATCTTCATAAAAATTAGCGGACAATAAAACCATTTTTTCAAAAATGTTTTTTCCTTTTTCGTCCACCTTCTTTTCCCACAAAAGAATTTTTTTCGATTGAAAAAATATCAAAAGGTTTAAAAGAAAGAAAATAAACAAAATTACAAACGGAAAACTCTTTGCTTGATTGCCTTGAATCATAAAATTAGAAATTAAAGTAAATAAAAGATGGTATCGTATCTGGCGTTAACTTATAAATTATAACAAAAATTAAAAAAAGAAGGGGAATGACTATTAAAGATGGTAAACGGTTCTCAACAAATAATAAAGTATTGAAAATTTTTTGTTCTAGAATGACAAAAAATAGACCGATTAAAATGAGAAAAATAAGATAGAGTTTAATCGGCTCAAAAAGAGTTTGGGGGGAAAATAAGCCTTTAAATACGCCGATACAATTTTCCATATTTTTTGTCCCAAAGAAAATCCAAGCGAGAGAAACAAAAATAAAGGTTAAAACAGTGGAAAATTTTTTCCATTTTTTAAAATTGAAAATTGTAAAATCTTCTAAAAAGTGAGCAAAAACCAAACCCAGGCCCTGGAGAGTTCCCCATAAAATAAAATTTAAAGTTGGACCATGCCATAATCCAATAAAAATCATAGCTACCAATAAATTGAAATACTTCCTTAATATACCCTTGCGACTTCCACCTAGGGGAATATAAATGTAATCTCTTACAAAGTTTGAAAGAGTAATGTGCCATCTCCTCCAAAATTCTTTCAAATTCGAAGCCAGGTAAGGATAATTAAAATTTATCGGCGTTTTAAAACCCAAAAGGCCAGCAAAACCAATGGATAAATCGCTATAACCACTAAAATCACAATAAATAACTAAAGCATAAGATATAACAGAAAGAAAAATGGCCAAGAAAGAATGGTTTTCAGGTACACTAAAAACATCATCCACCAATTCTGTACTTAACCAAGTAGAAATAATGAGTTTTTTGAAAAGACCAATTCCAATTAAAGTAATAAAGGCATAAAAATTTTCAATTTTATCTTTCAGACCTTTTCTCAATTGAGGTAAAAATTCGCTTGCTCTAACGATTGGTCCAGAAAGTAAATAAGGGAAAAAGGCCACAAAGAGAGAAAATTCTAATAAATTGGGATAAGGAAAAATCTTTTGCTCTAAAATTTCAAAGTGAAAAGATAAAATTCTAAAAATGTAGAAAGAAAGGCCCAGGGGTAAAACTATGTTTAAAACGGGTAAAAAAGAGGGGTTTTTTAGTTTTGAAAATAAAATTTCAAACGATGATCTAAAAAAGTCATAATATTTAAAAATAAAAAGAACAAAGAAATTAAAAAAAATAGCTGTCAACAAAAATAATTTTTTTCTCTTTCTTTTTTCTACAACTTGCTGAAAAATTAAAAAACCCAAAAAGTAATTCACTAGGGTAACAAAAATTAAAAGGAGGAGAAAATTTTTACTGAAAAAATAGTAAAAAAGATAACTGACCAAAAGTAGGAATATTTGCCACAGAGTTTTCCATTTTTTAAAGATCCAATTAAAAACTAAAACAAAGAGAAAAAAATAAAGAAAATCAAATTCTGGAAAAAGCATAATTATTTATTCAAAATTTGCTCAATATCGTCTTTTATTCCAAAAATCTCTAAATTATCTTCAATCTCTTCTGGCTTTTTAAATTTTTTTAAAGTTTCTAAAAATCCTTTTGGGTTGACATTTTTCAAAATTCCGCGGCAACCGTAACAAAGCTGGCAATTTTTAGGGCAAATTGCGCCACAACCTGCCAAAGTAATGGGACCCAAACATGGTTCTTTTTTTCTCAAAAAACAAGTTTCTTTTCCTTGATGGGGACACTCTGAACAAACTGGTTTTTGTGGAATTTCGGGAATTTTTCCTTGAATTAATTCTTTTGCGAATTTTAAAAATTCCTCACCGTCAATAGGGCATCCTGGAATGTAAAAATCGACTTTCACAAAATTGTCGATTTCTTTAATCTCCGGGTTTTCAACATTTAGCTTTTTATAAATGTACCTTATCGTCTTTTCTTTTCCTTGATAATTCTTCATTTCTGGAATTCCTCCCAATGCCGCACAATTTCCCGTAGCTACCAAAATTTTCGATTCTTCTCTGATTTTTTTTAATAAATCTATTTCCTCTTTTTTTATTGGAATTCCTTCAACAAAAGAAACATCAATTTCAACTTTTTCTTTTGGAAATGGCATCTCCTCAATTAAAGAAAAATCGATCAAATCAACTTCTTTTAAAAAATCAAAAAATTTCTCTCCCAAATCCAAAAGAGCAAACTGGCATCCTTCACAAGAAGTCAAAGAAAAAAAGGCAACCTTGGGTTTTTCCATTGTTTTATTTTTTCACTTTTTAAAATAATTTGCAAGTTCGAGCGACAATTGAGTGTATTTTTTTAAATTTTCCATCTCTTTTTTTGTTAATTTCTCTAATGCTAAATCCCAATGAAAAGAGATAAAATCCCCTACTTTTAATTTTGGCAAAATATTTTTGAACCAAAAAATTCTCCTTTTTGTTGGCTTTCCTAAGAACCATTTTTTTTCTTTCAAAAGCGGCTGATATTCAACCATCAAATTTGCAATTTGCATTTTGCAATCTTCAATCTTTATAATTTTCCCCCAAGAAATTTTACAAAGGTCTTTCATCCCCTCTGTCATTATTAAATCCTTTTTCATTGGTCCTGCAACTAAAACATGAAAAGAATGATGGGCTCTTGAAATTTGTGGCAAATTTTTTGCCAACTTTGGCTTTTTTAATTTTTTTGCGACCATTTCTCTCAATTTTAAAATTCTCACTTTTTCTAAAAGCTCGTTTCCAATCCAATAGGCTTTAACCACCTTTTCATCAAAATGATTTGAAATATTGTTTTCTTTTGAAATTAATTTGTAATACAAAAGAGAGCCCTCAAAAGTTTCTAAAATTTCTTTTATGTTTGGTACTTTTTCTCCTTTTAAAAAAGCTAAAATTTCATGAGACGATTCCTCTCCCATTCCACAAAGTCCAAACCTTCCCGGAGGAAAGCTATACAAAGCTGCAATTTTAAGCCCTGACATAAATTAGAGACCTAAAATTTTCAAAAATCTTTTTTATACCAAAAATCGTTAAAATTCCAATTAAAATTAAAATCCCAGAAATCATTTCGTGTAAGGAAATTTTTGTTCCCGAAATTAAATTCAAAACCGTAGTTATTGGAGATCCCAAAAGCAAAATTGCGGTGGCTTTTGAAACCGAAATGTACTTTAAGCCAGAATACCAAGTTAAAACATAAAAGAGCAAAATTATCCCTGTGACCAAAACCCAAATTATTTGCCTTGAATTTAAAACAAAAATTTGAGATGTTTGGTTGGTAAATATCAAATAAATCAGAATGAAAATTGCGCCAAAAAACATCCTTCCAAAAGCAACCGTTTTTCCGTCTAAATTTGAAATTGATAGCAAATATTTTGAAAGAGTATTCTCGAGCGCCCAAAAAATGGTGGCAATTAAAATCAAAAGGTCTCCCCTATCTGGCAAAAATGAAAATTTTTTTAGCAAAAGCGCGTTTGCGAATAATAAAATTAAAGCGCCCAAAAGAAATCTTCGGTCGATTTTCTCTTTTAAAAATAAAGTTGCCAAAATGGCCACCCACAAAAACATGCTTTTGTGAATGAAAGAACCCTCGGCTGAAGATGTTATTTTTAATCCTTTAAAAAACAACAAAAATGGAATTGAGCCTCCAACCAAACCGATTAAAGCAAGCAAAAACCATTCTTTCCTTTTAACGTTTCTAATTTTTCTAGAATCGAAAATTAACAAAATCGACCCTAAAATTAAAGCAACCAGAAAAACTCTCAAGAAAGTGTAAATTTCAGAGCTTTTAAAAACCCCGACTCCAAACTTATTGATAAAAACGGAAAAGCCAGAAATTATTGCTGTGAGCACAACTAACAGATATCCTTTACTCATACTTTTTAAATTTTTTCTTTTATTTTCTTTGAAATTCTTTCCATCTCTTTTTTTTCAATTTTGCGAATTAAAGACAAATTAATCAAAGCACCGTGACCATCTTCTGGAAATCTTGGAACCAAATGAATGTGAGCGTGGGGGATTTCTTCGCCAATGATGAAAGAAACAACAAATTCTGTTTTCATTGCTTCTTGAATAGCTTTTGCTATTTTTCCGACTACTTCAAAATATTCTCCCAAATAGGGAACGTCCCAAATCCATCTAAAGTGTTCTTTGGGAATGACTAAAGTATGGCCAGGGTTTCTAGGATTAATATCTAAAAAGGCTAAAAATTTTTTATCTTCATAAACTTCAAAAGAAGGAATTTCTTTTTTTGCTATTTTGCAAAAAACACAATTTTCCATATTTATAAAAATTTTAATAAAAAAATGATAAAATAGCAACAATGAAATTAGGAAAATATATAAAGTGGTTAAAAAGATTAGTTGAAAGAGAAAGAGAGGCAGAGATTGAAATAATGAAAAAAGAAATCAAAAGCCTTTCGGGAAAAGAAAGAGAAAAGATTGGAAGGGCGGTTTTGGGTTTAAAAGGAAAAATGGTGGGAAGAGAATTTTCTTTTAAGATAGTAAAATACGGAAGAGAAAAAGAGATTGAAACCGAAATTTCAGTCGGAGATTTAGTCTTAATTTCAAGAGGAAACCCCCTAAGAAGCAATTTGGTTGGGGTAGTTACTGAAAAAAGAAAAAAATATCTCTCTGTCGCTTTAGAAAAAACACCTTTTTGGGCTTTTAAAAATGTAAGGGTTGACCTTTTTGCCAACGACATTACTTTCAAAAGAGAAATTGAAAATTTAGAAAATTTAACAGAAAGCGGAAGGTTGGCTTTAAAGTACGCTTTGGGAGGCGAGAAACCTTTACCTTCTCAAAAAGTTGATTTTTCTCCAATCGATAAAAACTTAAACGAATCTCAAAAATTGGCAGTTTCTCTTTCTTTGGGAACTAAAGATTTCTTTTTAATCCAAGGACCCTTTGGAACTGGAAAAACTAGAACGTTGGCTGAAATCGTTTTGCAATTGGTAAAAAAAAGAGAGAAAATTTTGGTTTGCGCAGAAAGCAACGTTGCAGTTGATAATTTAGTGGAAAAACTAAAAAATAAAGCAAAAATTGTAAGATTGGGACATCCTTCAAGAGTAGCAAAAGAGTTGATAGATTCTTCGCTCTTTTATCAAATTGAACAGGATGAAAATTTTAAAAAAATAAAAAAATTGAGAGAAAAAATTGAAGAGTTCATTCAAGATAGAAACCAATTTTTAAAACCTACTCCAGAAAGAAAAAGAGGGTTTAGCGATGAAAAAATTTTAAGATTGGCAGAAACAAAAAGAACAAAGAGAGGAATTAAACTTGAAGATATAGAATCTATGGCAGAATGGATAAAAATCCAAAAAAAAATTACAAAAATAATCAATCAAATTTCAAAAATTGAAGAAAAAATAGCAAAAAAAATTTTGCTTGAAAGCGAAGTTGTATTGTGCACAAATTCTTCTGCAAGTCTTGAGATTTTAAAAGATTTTGATTTTAATACTACAGTCATCGATGAAGCAACTCAAACTACGATTCCCAGCGTTTTGATTCCAATTTGTAAAGCGAAAAAATTTATTTTGGCAGGAGACCACAAACAATTACCACCTACTATTTTGTCTGAAAAAGCGAAAAAATTATCTGAGACCTTGTTTGAAAAATTGATCCAAAAATATCCTCAAAAATCAGTTTTACTAAATGTTCAATACAGAATGAACGAAATTTTAATGGAATTTCCCAATAAAGAATTTTATGAAGAAAACTTAATAACCGACGAAAAAGTAAAAAATATTACCCTAGAAGATTTAAAAGTAAAAAAGCCAAATTTTGGCAATTTTTGGGACAAGGTTTTGGATCCCCAAAACGTCATTTGTTTTTTAGATACCCTAAAATCAGAAAGAAAATTTGAAAGAAAAAAAGCGGGGTCCACTTCAAAAGAAAACCCCTTCGAAGTAGAAATTGTAAAAATGATTTTAAATAAAATGTTTAAAATGGGAATCAAAAAAGAATGGGTCGGAGTAATCACTCCTTATAACGACCAATTAGACCTTTTAAGGAAAAATTTAAAAGAAATGGTTGAAATAAATACGGTCGATGGATTTCAAGGAAGAGAAAAAGAAATCATAATCATTTCTTTCGTTCGAAGCAGTAAAGAAAAAATTTTAGGATTTTTAATCGATTTAAGAAGGTTGAACACGGCAATTACTCGAGCGAAAAGAAAATTAATTTGCGTTGGGGACAGTGAAACTTTAAAATCCCATCCTGTTTATGCCAGGTTTGTAGATTTCATCGAAGAAAGAGGAGTTGTAATCACTCTTTAAAAATTTCAAATCTCAAATTTTGAGTTTAAAATTTTAAAATTCCCCGGATGCCGAATATCTACTTAACATTGCCATGGCCTTGTTAAGTAGATTTAATTGAATTTAAAGAATTTTTTAAATTCTTTGGTGTTTCCAATATTTTCAGCAACGATAAGCCGTAACTCTTCTTCTGAAAAACCAAAAAACTCCCTAAGTAATTCTATTTCTGCTTCACAATCGAATGGATGGACCCAAACACTTTTTTGAAGAGGATAAAAACCTAATTCTTTTAGCTTTCCTCTAAAGGCTTCTCGATAAATTTTTTTCAATTGACTGATATCAAAAATTACTATCCGCCATTTTCTGTCCCATTTTTTAGGCTTTTTTATTTTTAGGTCGTTAATTTGCAACCATCCAGCCCTTGCTTTTCCTTTTTCAGTCAGTGAAATGTAAATTTGTTTTCCTTTCTTCTCAATTTTAATTTCTCCTCTTTTTAATAAAACCTGAAAGGCGTTATAAGCTTTCTTTTTAAAATCATTACTTTTTATTTTTCCTTTCAAAATAGCTTTCCATAAATTCCAGCCAAAAGAAGGAGAAGAAGCTGCAATAGTAATTGCCCCCACAGTTAATAATCCATAAAGAATATCTTTTACAATTTCAGATTTTGGTTTCCGAAAGTAATATTTATATTTTCCTATTTTCATGTCTACTTAATATTGCCATGGCTTTGTTAAGTAGATAATAGCAAATTTTTAAAATTTTATTAAATGTTTGAAATTTTGAATTTTTTATTGAATTTTTAGATGTTTGTTTTTTTAATTTTAAACTATCAATGTTTTTTTGTTTTAGTCATTAAAACAAAAGAGTTTTTTTAAAATTTACCAAGGAAGCTCGTTGAACATGATTTTTATTCCACTTTAGCTTTAATCCTTCTAACTCCAGCTCCCGCAGATTCTTCTTTTAAAATTTTAAATTTTCTAAGTTCTGAGGTTCTCTTTACATGAGGACCAGCGCAAATTTCTTTTGAAAAATTATCGATAGTATAAACCGTGACTCTTTCTGGATATTTTTCTTTGAAAAAAGCTAAAGCTCCAGATTTCAAAGCTTCTTTTAAACTCATTTCTTCTTTTTTAACTTCCAAATCTTCTTGAATTTTTTGATTAATCAAATCTTCAATTTGTTTTAATTCTTCTTTGGTAATTTTTCTGTCAAAAGAAAAATCAAACCTTAATCTTTCTGAGGTAATGTCAGAACCCATTTGTCTTACCTTTTCCCCAAAAATTTTTCTCAAGGCTGCGTGCAACAAATGAGTAGCAGTGTGATGCTTTATTGCTTGATAATCAGGTGTTTTTCCAATTCCTCCAAATTTTTTTTCTGCTCCACCCCTTGAAACTTCTTTATGTTTTTCAAATTCAATTTCAAAAGCTTTTTTGTCAACTGAAAAACCTTTTTCTTTTGCAAGCTCTTCTGTTAACTCCAAAGGGAATCCATAACTTTGATACAAATCGAAGGCAACCTTCCCTGAAATTTCTTTTTTCTCTGAATTTTTTAAAATTTCTATTTCAGAATAAAATTTTTTCAATCCTTTGTCCAGTGTTTTTTCGAAATTTTCCGCTTCTTTCAAAATTACGCTGAGAATTTCTTCTTCTTTTTGTTTTATCTCGGGATAAACATTTTCATAAATTTCGCCGATTTTCTTTAAAGGGGAAATTAAGGATTCTTTTGAAAGTCCTGACATTTTTAAATGTTTCACTGCCCTCCTCAAAATTCTTCTTAAAACATATCCTCTTTCAACGTTGGAAGGCAAAACCCCTTCTGAAATTAAAAATGCCGCTCCCTTTAAATGGTCTGCAATTATTTTTTGAGATTTCTCATCTTCGAGGCCTTCTTTTTTTAATTCTTGGATAATCGGAAAAAATAGGTCTGTTTCAAAAACAGATTTTTTTCTTTGCAAAACTAAAGCTAACCTTTCTAGTCCCGCTCCAGTATCTACGTTTTTTTGAGAAAGTTTTGTTAATTTTCCTTTTTCGTCTAAATAATATTCCATAAAAACCAAATTCCAGATTTCCAAAAATCTATCGCAATCACATCCTGGTTGGCACTCTTTTCTTTTACACCCCACATCCGCTCCCAGGTCATAGTAAATTTCTGTACACGGTCCACAAGGACCAAAATTTCCTGCAATCCAAAAATTATTTTCTTTTGAAAGTTTGAAAATTTTTCTTTCTTCAATTCCAAGTTTTTTCCAAATTTCGATCGTTTCTTTGTCTTGTGGAATTTCTCTGTCCCCCTCAAAAACAGTAATGAAAAGTTTTTCTTTTTCTATTCCAAAAACATCAACCAACAATTCTAAAGCAAAAGAAATTGCCTCTTTTTTCCAAAAATCACCAAAAGACCAATTTCCTAACATTTCAAAAAAAGTAAGAGACCTTGAATTTTGTCCTACTTTCTCAATGTCGACTGTCCTAAAACATTTTTGATAGTTTACTATTCTTTTGTGAGGAGGGTTTTTTTCGCCCAAAATATAGGACTTAAAAGGAACCATTCCGGCTGAAACAAAAAGCAAAGTAGGGTCATTAAAAGTAAGAGGAACCCCTGGAATTTTAATATGGTCCTTCCCAATAAAAAAGTCAATAAATTTTTTTCTTATTTCAAAAGAGTTCCACATTGAAAATTAGTATTACTTTATCGTAATTTTCTTCCTTCCTGAAGTTTTTGAAATTTTAGGAATCTTAATTATTAAAAGACCGTCCTTCAAAGAAGCTTCTACTTTTTCAAAATCAACTTCAATAGGAATTTTTACTATTCTCGAAAACCTTCCCCAAAAACACTCTTGAATTAAATAATCTCGATCCTCTTCAGGAACCTTTCTTTGACCTTCAATTACAACTTGGTCTCCCTCAGTATAAATTTCCAAATCAGTGGGCTTTACCCCTGCGACGGGAACTTCCAAAACTACATAATCTTTTGTTTGATACACGTCAACCGGAACTTCTCCTTCTTTTTCTAACCAATCCTCGTTTTGAATTTTTTCTTCCTTTTCTTCTTTTATTTCTTTTTCCTTTTTTAATTTTTCTAAAAACCCCATTTTTTTATTTTTTATTTTTTCAACCTTTGAAAGAGTTGATGAACAACAACTCCTGTTCCTATCAAAAACGAAACTATCAAACAATACCCCCAAAAAGAAAAACTTTGCTCTTTTATTATTGAAATAATAGAAAAATTAAAAATAAAATGCAACAAAGAGGCCAAGAAAAGACCCAAAAATAAAGTTGAAATTTTTCTTTTCTTGAAGTAATAAAGCGAAATGAAAAATCCAAAAATTCCAGAAGACAAAGAATGCAAAAATACAGGGCCCAAAAACCTCAAAAGAGTCAAACCAATTACAGAAGAAAAATAAAGCTGAGAAAACTGAAATTCTTGAGGTTTTAAATTTAAAATCGCAAAGAAATTCTCACAAGCAGCAAAACCCAAAGCAGAAATTATCATATAAATCATTCCGTCTACGGGTTCATCAAATTCTTTGTTTTTGAAAACAAAAAAGAAAATAGGCAAAAATTTAAAAAGTTCTTCCAACAAGGCAATTACAAAAAAATTGTTCAAGAAAAAAAGAGAGTTCTGTGAAATGTTAAAAAAAGAAAAAATTTCTAAAAATAAAAATTCCAACAAAACGGCAGGAAAAACAAAAAGAGCGCCCAAAATGAAAATTAAAATTACCATCCTTTTTGGCTCGGGTCTTTGATCTTCTTTCAAGTAAAAAGAAAGCCACAAAATTGGAGGTAAAATTCCGAAAATAAAAGATAAAAAATAGTGATTTATTTCCTGCATTTTTCAGTTACCCAAAAACCCATGTACCTTTTAAACATTAATCTTGTTTGAGCGTCCAAGGCTGGAAAACATCCAAAAACGATCAAAGTCACTGGAATGAATAACCATTGAAAAAATATAGAAATTTTTTTTAAAAACTTTTTTGGACTAGGTGGTAACAAAAGTAAGCTTAAAAAAGCACAAAGAAAAATTCCAAAAGAAGCAACGAGCATTAAATTTTGAGTGAAGGTTGGTAAATTAAAACCCAAAAAAGTTTTGTTAAAACCTTTGCCTCCCAAAGTTGGCGTTAACCATCCCAAAAGAAAAATAAGCAAAGAAGCAACCGCCCAAGACCAAAATCCTTCCAAAATTATAAAAGAATGGAAAATTTTTGTAAAAAACGAAATTTTTTTATTTTTCAAAAAATTAAAAATTACAAAAGGAACGTTTTCTGCACCCCAGGCCCACCTCCTCTGCTGTTTATATTGATTCGAAATTGTAGAAAAAAGATTTTTTCCCAAAACCGCATCCATGTAAACAGGATAAAACAAAGGAACGACTTGAAAGTTGCCCTCAAAAGCAAAAAAACATTTCCAAAAAATTCTCGAATCATCAGAAACTACTTCTTTTGGAAAACTTACTTTTTCAAAAACCTGCCAAGGCAAAGAGTGCGAAGAATAAGTAACCAATTGTTCTGGTCTCGATTGTTGAATCATTTGCCAAAAAGTATTTGAAGTTGAAACAATCCTTGAAAAAAACGGAGCTTGCCACAGGTTGTTGTTGTAAACTGGTACGGGTTGGAAAGCAAAATTTGGTTTCTTTTTTAACTTTAAATACTCAAAAGTAACTATTGAAAAATAATCTTTTTCGGGTTTGGTATCGACATCAAAAATAGAAAGGAGAGTGTTTTCTTTTTTTAAATTAAGGTTTTCAATCTCTTTTTTTAAATTTAAAATCGCAAAATTCACGTTTGCCCCCTTTCCTTTAACTTCTCCTGGCAAATCTTTAGGGTGTACGAAAACAAAAAATTTGAAAAAATCTTGAGAATAAATTCTTTGAAGCTCTTTTGCCATCTCAATTTGTTTTTCGCCTCCCCTTTCTTCAACTGCTAAAACTAAAATTATTTTATCTTTTGGATATCTAACATAATTTTTCAAATGCAATATCGAATCTTCGATCACTTCCCTACTCTCTTTTAAAAAAGGAAAAATCACAATATGATAAATTTCTTTAAAATTAGGAAAGTATATTTTTAATTTTTCCAACCAATTAATTTTCAAATTTTTTTTCATTTTAAAATAAGAGGCGATTTGATGAAAAGAAAAATAAATTACTCTCAAGAACCAATAAAAATCAAACAAAATAATAAAAACGGCGATTAAAATCGGCAAAAAAACCGCTCCCAAAATCACAAAAATTAAAGTCCCCCAAGACAAAAGCCCGGGTAAAATTTCCAAAGACCTATAAATTATTCTTTCTTTTCTCTTTTCCAAATCGTCAGCCTTCCCAATATCTAAATAATTCATATTTTTGAATTTTAGCAAATTTAAAACAAATTCTAAATCCAAACTTCCAGCTTCCATCTTCCAAAACATATTTATTTTGAGTTTTAAGTTTTAAGTTTTGAGTTTTGAGTTATTTAAGGTATTTTTCTTTTGCGATTTTGTGTTCTAAAAAGGTTTTACTAAAAATTGTCTTTCCATCTGGGGCAGTAAGATAATACCAGTAATCTGTGTCCTTTGGGTAAATTACAGCTAAAATACTTTCTAAACCTGGATTACAAATTGGAGCTGGAGGTAAACCAAGGTATTTGTAAGTATTGTAAGGAGAGTCGATTTTAAGGTCCTCTAAAGGAATTTTTGTTGTCTTTTTCCCAGTAATGTAGATTATCGTTGCACAAACTTGCAAAGGAATTTTTGCTTTCAATCTTTTCCATAAAATTCCAGAAACTACTTCTTTGTCTTCTTTTGTTTTTACTTCTTTTTCGACTAAAGAAGCTAAAATTATCACTTCTTTTAAACTTTTGCCTTGCCTTTCAATTTCTGGTAAATAAGGAGCAATTTTTTTATCAAAATTTTCTTTCATTACTTTGACAACATCTTCTGCTTTAAAATCTATCGGAAGAAAATAAGTATCTGGGAACAAATACCCTTCGAGTTCATTTGGTAAATCAATTTTCAATTTTTCTTCAATTTCTTTTATCGTAAATCCTTCGGGAATCGTAATTTTTATTTTAGCTGTGTCTCCTTTTGTGAACTTTTCAAGAATCTGAGGAATAGTCATTGAAGCGCTTAATTCATACTTTCCTGCCAAAATTTTTTTATGTTTTTCTTTTAAAACAGCGTAGCTCAAAAACAAAAATCTATTTTTAATAATGCCTTCATTTTCTAATTTTTTGGCAATTTCAAAAACACCCTCCCCTTTTTCTATTGAAAAAATTTTTCTCTGGGAAATTAAACTTTTGGGAGAAAAAAGCTCTTTTAAAATTAAAAATAAACTCAAAAATAAAACTAAAAATAAAAAAAGAAAAAATATAGCTTTTTTTGATGGTTTCAAATTTGTTTGAGGTGTTTGGTTCATTGAAGTTGAATTCTAAAAAATTTTTAGGATTTTTTTCTTATTTTGCGAACAAATTATATCATAAAAAATTTTCTAAAACTAAATTGTTGGGCTCCATAAAGAATTATACAAGATTGACTAGCTTTAAATTTTAAATAAAAATTGAAATTCAAATTTGTTGATTTTTTGTCTTTTAAAATTTAAAATTTACCTAAAATGAAATATTTCATTATCACTTTTGGATGTCAAATGAATAAATCTGATTCCGAAAGAATTGCTTTTTTATTGGAAAGAATAGGTTACAAAAAAGCCCCAAACGAAAGAGAGGCTGATTTAATAGTGATTAACATGTGTTCTGTAAGGCAATCTGCGGTTGATAGAGTTTATGGGTTGGCAAAAAAATTTACTCAAATCAAAAATCAAAAGTCAAAAGTCAAAACTTTGTTAACAGGGTGCATTTCTAAAAAAGATTTTTTAAGGTTTCAAAAATTTTTCGATTACGTTTTGCCCATTAAAACTTTAAAAATTTGGCCTGAAATTTTAAAGAAAAAAGGGGGTTATTATTTATCAAATCAAAGAGAAAAAGAATTTCTTGAAAAATTCAAATGCGATTATTTGAAAATTAAACCAAAACATGAAAAAAATTTTTCAGCGTTCGTCCCGATTTCTTCGGGTTGTGATAATTTTTGTTCTTATTGCGTCGTCCCCTACACAAGAGGATCTTTAATCTGCCGACCCCACGAAGAAATTTTAGAAGAAATAAGAGATGCGCTAAAAAACGGAGCGAAAGAAATTTGGCTTTTAGGACAAAATGTTAACGATTATCATTCTAACTCAAAACTCAAAAGTCAAAAGTCAAAAGTAATAAATTTTGCGAAATTGTTAAAAATGGTAAACGACGTTCCCGGAAATTTTTGGTTGCGCTTTACCTCTCCCCATCCAAAAAATTTTTCTGAAAAACTTATCGAAACTATGGCAAAATGTGAAAAATTTACTCCTTATTTGAATTTACCTTTGCAATCTGGAGACGATGAAGTATTAAAAAGAATGAGAAGAAATTACACTGCAAAGGAATACAAGAATTTGGTCAAAAAAATTAGAAGGGTTTTCAAAAAAATTAGAAAATCAATTTACAAAAAAGGCTTCCCAGAAGGTTTTGCTTTAGAAGATACGATTTCAATTTCAACTGATATTATCGTTGGTTTTTGTGGTGAAACAAAAAAACAGTTTCAAAACACTCTAAAACTTTTCAAAGAAATAAAATTTGATATGGCTTACATTGCGCAGTACTCTCCAAGGCCTGGAACTCTGGCAGAAAAATTTGAAGACGATGTTCCCAAAGATGAAAAAGAAAGAAGGTGGAAACTATTACAAAAAATTTTGCAAAAGTTTGCGTTAAGTTTTAATAAAAAGTTTTTAGGAAAAAAGATTTTAGTTTTGGCAGAAGAATTCAAAGATGGATTTTTAATTGGAAAATCAAGACATCACAAAAGTGTCAAATTCGAGGGAAAAGAAAACTTAGTCGGAAATTTTGTTTTGGTAAAAATCGAAAGGGCTTTCCCCTGGGGTTTAAAAGGAAAGTTAATAGAAAAATGAAAAAAATCATTGTCATTTTAGGACCTACGGCCTCTGGAAAATCTGATCTGGCTGTAAAAATTGCTCTTTGGCTTTCTTCAAAAAAGACTAAAAAAGACTTTCTTATTGAAGGAGCGGAAATAATTTCTGCTGATTCAAGACAGGTTTACCGAGGAATGAACATTGGAACGGGAAAAATTAAAAAAGAAGAAATGAAAGGTGTGCCTCATCACCTTTTAGATGTTGCCTCACCAAAAAGAAATTTTACTGTGGCTCAATTTGTAAACTTGGCAAAAAAAGCAATTTCAAAAATTTTCAAAAAGAAAAAAATTCCAATAATTTGCGGAGGGACGTGGTTTTACATTTATGCTTTAGTTAATGATTATTCTTTCCCCAGAGTAAAACCTGATTGGAAATTGAGAAAAAATTTAGAAAAAAAATCTGAAAAAGAGCTTTTTAAAGAGCTTAAAAAATTAGACCCAGAAAGAGCAAAAACGATCGACCCCCATAACAAAAGAAGGTTAATTCGAGCCTTGGAAATTGTAAAAAAAATTGGAAAAGTGCCCCCTTTAAAAAAACAACCGCTCCCCTATCCTGTTTTATTTTTGGGAGTTGAAAAAAATTTTTCTGAATTAAAGAAATTAATTGAAAAAAGATTGCTGAAAAGATTAAAACAAGGAATGATAAACGAAGTAAAAAAATTGAGAGAAAGCGGAATTTCTTGGAAAAAACTTGAAAGTTTTGGCTTGGAATACGAATGGATTGCAAAATATTTGCAAGGGAAAATTAAAAAAGAAGAAATGATAAAAAAATTACAAAGGGAAATTGAAAAATTTGCAAAAAGACAAATTAAGGTTTTCAAAAAAGACAAAAGAGTGGTGTGGGTAAAAAATGAAAAAAAAGCAAAAAAAATAACAAAAGAGTTTTTGGAAAATTAATTGGTGCTAAAGTATTATCTTAAAACAACACGATCGCTCATCAATTATTTTTAATTTTTTATTTTTAATCTGACCAAATTTTTTCTTCTTTATCAAAATAAGCTTTTACAGTCATTCTCTTTATATCTTTTCCGGGCGGCCAACAGCTAATTAAAACTAAAAAATTTTGAGAATCGTTTTTCCAGGGAATTTCTTGTCCTTTTTTCAAAATAATTTTTTCTTTGACTTTATACTTGTATCTTTTCCCATTAAAATAAACAAAAATTTCGTCCCCTTCTTGTAAATTTTGCAATTTTGTAAAAACCCAATCGTACATTATTTTTGGCCAATGAGGAGGAGCTGAATGTCCTAAAATTATGGTCGCTCCTTTTTCGCCTGGAAAAGCTGAACCCGGAAATAAAACCACTCCTTTTTTTAATTGGCTTGATATTTCTTTTTCGTTTTTTGCGAAAACAATTGGAGCTAAAACTTCAATTTTTGGAATTTCAATTTTGTTTTCGAAAACAATTTCTTTTGATGGGGGTTCTTCTGTTTTAATTTCCCCCGGAAGTTCTATTGAAAAATTTCCTTTTTCTTTTTTTTCTTCCAGTTTCAAAGTCAAAAAATCCCAAATCACTTTTGGGTTAAACAAAAAAGAAATTTTTTGCCAATTGAAAATTAAAAAAGTTAAAATAAAAAATATCAAAAAATATTTAAAAAAAGTTTTTCTTTCCATAAATTTTTTAATAAATAGCAAAGTTATGAGGAAGGTTAGAAATGATCTCAACTTTATCCAAAGAAATTAAAATGATTAAAACCATCAAAAAAACAAAAGTTTTGGGAAGTAAATCCGCATAATCTATCTTAAATTTTCTGTACAAAAATATGTCAGAAAAAATTGAGACAAACAAAATAAAAATTGTTAAAATCAAATTCAAGTAAATAAAAAAGTCAACGATTTTGTGATACTTAAAGTTCAAAAAAGATAAAGTTTGAAATTGAATTTTTCCAGAAAAATTTTGGGGCTCTTGAACAATTTTTGAAGTAAAAATTTCTGATGCAACAATTTGAGAGGTTGCGTTCTCTAATGGACTTTTTTGCGAAGTAGCGATTTCTGAAGTAGCAATTTCTTGAGAAATTCTTTCGTTTGGCTTTTCAATTAAAGGATTTTTTGAAGATTTTTTTTCAATTTTTTCTTCTGGAGAAACAGTAACAACTTTTGGTGAAAATTTTTGAGGTTTTTTCGTTCCAAAGAATTGAACCACAATAGTAGTTTCCGCTCCCTTAAAATTTCCTTTAGCAATTCCAATCCCCATTTCTTCAAAACGAGGATTTAATAAATTCTCTCTGTGAGAATAAGAATTCATCCAAGCCCTGAACACTTCCTCTGAATCTAAAAACCCAATTGCTAAATTTTCTCCTGCAACCTGAAAATCATAACCTACTTTTTTTAACCATTCCCAAGGAGGATTACCGTCTGGATCGTTGTGCGAAAAATACTGTCTTTGTAACATATCTTTTGCTTTAAGTTGAGCCGCTAAGGTCAAAAGAGGGTCCTCTTTTAAAAGCGAAAAGTTTTTTTCTCCTCTTTCTTTGTTTGTAAGAGAAAATAAAACGTTTTTCGAAACTTCAGCAAAAAAAGGAAGCTTTGGAAAAAAGAGAAAGAAAGGAAAAATGATAAATTTTAAAAATATCAAAAAGAAAAGATAAGAAAACAAAAAGTTACTTTCTAAAAATTTAGGATAAAAATTGTTTTCAACACAAGGCCAAAAAAAGGTTTTAATTTTTTTTGTGAACTTCATTAAAAAATTATAACTAAAAGTTCGTATTTTGTCAACAAAAAGATTTCAAAAAAAGAGTTTTTTTCTTTATTGTAACCACTTTTTAAAGTGATGCTCTTTAATTTTTGAATTTAAAATTTTTTGAGCTCTAAAGATTCTGTATTCTATTTTTCTTTTTTCTAAAAATTCTTCAAATTTTAAAATCTTTTCTTTGAAAGCAAAAACTAAAGAAACTGCAAAAATTAAAGGCAAAAAAAGAGAAAAGAAAATATTATCTAAAAATCCTGTTGGAGCTTGGGTGGCAGCACCCAAAACCTCTCCTTTTAAAACAGAAACCGAGCTTTCTCCTGTAACATCTCCACCGTCAAAATACACCTTTGCTTTATTTGTTAAATCAGTTTTTCCGTATCCAAAGTTTTCTGGTCCTGCTAAATCAACAACATAAGATATGATTTTTGTTTCTCCTTGTTTTAAATTTCCCAAATTTATGCCTTCTCTCAAGTTTCCTGAAACAGAGACATTGTTAATTTTTAAGCTACTTTCTCTAATTTTCATTTTTTCTGACCCTTCATCTTTTACTTTCACGTTTTTCATTTCGGAATTAGCAAAAATTCTAATTTGAAATTCCAAAACATCTCTTGGATTAGCTGAAACTGTTTTTTGAAATGTCATTGGACCCTGAGAGAGGTTTCTTACAAATTTTTCCACCGTAGGAGTTTGAACCCCTAAAACCTTCCCCACAAAAACTGAAACTGAATCTTGAGAGCTTCCTCCTTCTCCATAACAAGTTAATGTGAAGGTTTTGGTTCCGAAAGTTAAATTTGAAATTATCTCCGAACCTGAAAGTGATTTTGTTCCCGACCAATCACCAGAAGCTTGACATCTATCTGCTCTAAAAGAACTCCAAGATAACGTTACCGAGGCACCTTCGTTAACCGAAACTAAATTGTCTCTGTCGTTCACTTTCAAATCTACGCTAGGATTTTCGCATTTGGTAGTGAATGTTTTGATTTCTCCGCAAGAAGTATCGCTTTGGTTTTCATGTTTCACGCATGCCCTGTAATAATAAGTTTTGCAAGATTCCAAGTTTGAAATCGTAGTTGTGAATTCGCCGGTTCCATATTTTTTTTGAGTTGGAACTTGATAACCTAAGTTCGAATCTTTCCCGTATTCAAACCAAACTAACAAATTGGGGTCTCCTCCATCATCAGTTACTTCACCGTACAAATTAGCATCAATTCCAAAAGATAGAGCAGGAATTAAAATTAAAATCGCCCCTAAAAAAGAAATTAATCTTGTGTTGAATTTTTTAATTTTTTCTTCCACGATAATTTTATTATACTAAAATTTTTGAAATTTGTCAAGAGAATTTACCAAGTAATCATTTTTGTAATCACTCTCGGTGCTCCAGGAGATTGCAAATTAACGGTTACTGAATCTGAGGCCTCCCTTCCAGAAGAGTTTTTACAAGTTAAATTAAACTGATAAGTTTTGGGCGTAGATAGGGTAATTTGTTCTGAACCCGAAGTTGACTTTGACCCTGACCAATCGCCAGAAGCTTGGCAAAAATCAGCATATTCTGAGCTCCAAGAAAGATTTATTGTTTTGTTTGAATAAGGAAGAGAAAGAAAACTATCCGACCCGTTAACTTTCAAATCAACCTGAGGGGCTGGTTGGGACTGATAATCATAATCATAACTTTCGTAAAAAAAAGAAAACGAGGGAGAATAATAGTTGGGGTAATAAGCATAAGAATAATCATAATAAGGAGAGGAAGTATAATAAGGGTAGTAAGTAGAAGTATAATAAGGGTAGTAAGTATAAGTATATGTATAGGAATAATCATAATAAGGGTAGTAGCTATAATAGTATGGATAACCCCAATAGAAATTAAGTCCCCAATCAGAATCTCCTAAATAAAGACCAATTCCCCAATCTGATCCTTTGGCTTCGTTAAATGAAAATCCAAACAAAAAAGTTGCGCTCAATCCAAAAAGAATAAAAGTTTTTAAAATTTTTATTTTTGACATTTTTTTATTTTCTCTACTAACCTTTTTTGGGCAATTTTTTCTTTTATCAATGTGAAATATTTCTCAATCGGAAACAACAAAAAAGAAAAAATCAGACCAAAAACAATCATTAAAACTGGCAACAAAGAATTAAAAATTCCATCCGAAATTCCAGTTGAATACTGAGTAGGAGTGCTCGTTCCCAAAACCTGACCTTGGCATTCTGTTTTAATTTCTTTTTCGGCCCCAAAACTCTCTCCGGCTTTATTTTTCATCCCCGCTCTGTAATAGTAAGTGGTACAAGGCTCTAAATTTTCAACTTTAATGCAGTATTTTTGTGGTTTATCTAATGTAATTTCTTGAGTTCTTTGGGTGTATTTACCAGAACTCGTCCCATATTCAAAAAAAGCGTTTACTTTTTCGTCTCCTCCCATATCGACCAGAGCTCCAACAAAAATTATATTTTTCCCCTCAATTTTTGTTTTTTCCGGACACAAACTTTGAGCTAACGCTGCGTTCTTGAAAATTAATATTAAACCTATGGCGATTAAAATTATTTTTTTCATTTTTTATTTTAATTTTTAACCTTTATTTTTTACCTTTTAATTTAATTATAACAAATTATTTTTAATTTGTCAAGAAATAAAATTTATGGAAAAAGAGAAAAAATTCTCTTGTTCCAAAATTTAATAAGTCAAAACAACTCCTTTTGTAATTACTTTCGGTGCTCCTGGGGTTTGCAAAATTACTTCTACTAAATCTGATTTTTCTACACCCGTAGAATAATTTTTACAAGTTAAATTAAACTGATAAGTTTTGGGCGTAGATAGGGTAATTTGTTCTGAACCCGAAGTTGACTTTGACCCTGACCAATCGCCAGAAGCTTGGCAAAAATCAGCATATTGTGAGCTCCAAGAAAGATTAACAGTTCTGTTTGAATAAGAAAGAGTAATTGGACCATCAGACCCGTTTGCTTTCAAATCAACTTGAACTGAGCAGGGAGTAGTAAAAGTCTGGTCTTGTCCGCAACCTGGGTCGTTGTAATTTTTATGTTTAGCGCAAGCTCGGTAATGGTAAGTAACGCATTCTTGCAACCCGGAAAGAGTATAAGTAAATTCTCCGTTTCCATATTTTTCTTGTACAGGCGTAGTCCAACCGTAGCCTTGAGTGGTTCCGTATTCAAACCAAACCAATAAATTCGGGTCTCCTCCATCGTCTGTAATTTCTCCCTTCAAAGTCGCGCTCACTGCTAAAACTCCCCTTACCAATAAAACTCCAAAAATCAAACTAATCAAAATTAAAAATAAAAATTTCTTTCTCATTGTTTTTTTAATTTTAACAATTTTTTAAAATTTGTCAAGATGGGACTTGTCTCACGCATGGAGTGCACACATTACCTGTTATAAAAAGAAAAAATAAATAAGATAATGTTTAAATTTTCAACTTTTTTATCTTAAAAGGACGATAAAAATCTAACAGATTCTGTCTTTCCAGAACAATTTATCTTTTTAATTTTGCCAAGGAAATTAAAATTTTTTAATAAATTCTTTTAATTTAAAGATTTAAAATCCTCAAAAATTTAAAAATTTGATTTTTCAGTGAAAAAAGTTTTAAAATTTTAAAATCTAAATGCCTTTGTCAAAAAAAATTAAAATTGTGATTACTGGAGGAGGAACAGGAGGGCATATTTTTCCTTTGGTCGCTTTTGTGAGAGAGGCAAAAATTTTTTTTGAAAAATTAAATTTTGTTCCTGTTTTTTATTATTTGGGGCCTGCAAACGAAGTGGTAAAAAAAACATTCCAAAGAGAAGGAATAAAAATTTTTTCAGTCTTTTCTGGGAAAATAAGAAGGTATTTGAATTTTTCTTCTGTTTTTTTAAATTTTTTAGATTTTTTTAAGATTTTGTTTGGGTTTTTCCAATCGCTTTTTTTGCTCTTTTTTATTTGGCCAAAGTTTATTTTTTCAAAAGGCGGTTTTGGGTCTTTTCCAGTTTGTTTGGCTGGGAAAATTTATCAAAGAAAAATTTTTCTTCACGAATCTGACTCGGTTTTGGGTTTGGCAAACAAAATTTTGGCAAAGTTTTCAAAAATAGTTTTTGTCTCTTTCAAAGAAACAGAAATTATCCCTCCTTCAAAGAAAGTTTTTGTGGGAAACATTGTCAGAAAAGAAATTTTGCAAGGCGACAAAGAAAGGGCAAAAAATAAATTTTCTTTGGTGGGAGACAAAAAAATAATTTTGATTTTGGGAGGCTCGCAAGGAGCTCAAAGAATTAATGAAAGAATTTTGGAATCGATAAATTTGTTTTTGGAAAATTTTGAATTGTTGCATCAAGTGGGACCAAAAAATATAGCTCAAACTAAAGCTTTGGCTGAGTTTTTGATAAAACCTGAGTTAAAAAAATACTATCACCCTTTTGGATTCTTGGAAGAAGAGAATTTGGCAGACGCTCTTTCTGTTTGTGATCTGGTAATTTCGAGAGCTGGGGCTGGAGCAATTTTTGAAATTGCCTTGGTTGGAAAACCCTCTGTATTAATTCCTCTGAAAGAATCAGCTCAAAACCATCAATTGTATAATGCTTATAATTTTGCAAAAAATGGGGCTTGTCTTGTGATTGAAGAAGAAAATTTTACTTCAAGGTTTCTTTTTGAAATTGTCAAATCTTTAATTTTTGATGAAAAAAAATTAAAAGAAATGGAAGAAGCTGCGAAAAATTTTGCGCCAAAAGAAACGCTTGAGTTAATCTTAAAAGAGATTTTTAGGTCGATTTAAAAATATTTTTCTCAGTCCAATTTTTGCCAAAAAAGGAAAAGAAATGGCAAAAAGTGGAGCCTTTTTGCCAAAAGTTTTGGTTTTCTTTTCTAAAATTCCTTTTTTGAATTCTTCTAAATTTTTGGCCCCTTCAATCTCTGTAAAAGCTGAAGCTACATCAAAACAAGAATGAACATCGCTTCCAGCTACCATCGCTAAATTGTGCCTTTTTGCAAATTCAAAAGCTTTTTTATCGAAAAAAGAAAAGGGGTGTCTCGCGTTGAAAACTTCTATTGCGTCAATCAAATCTAAATATTTTGTTAACTCGTCTTTGAATCTTTCTACTAAATGAAAAGGGTGCGGAACGACCACTATCCCCCCTTGATTTTTTATCTCCCTCATTACTTTTTCTGGTTCTTTTGATTTAATTTCGCTTTTTAAAAAAAGGCCCAAGATATCTCCTGCTTTAGTTTTTATCTCCTCTCCAAAAACTAAAAAAGCTTCGAGTTTTTTTGCCCAAAATTCTGCTTCTTTCCATCCAAAAACACTATCGTGATCTGTGATTGCCACTCCTTGAATTCCTTTTTTAAGAGCAGTTTCTATTAATTTTTTTGGAGACAAAATTGAATCTTTAGAGAAAAAAGTGTGACAATGCAAATCTAACTTCATTTTTCGGTGAATTTTTGAACTTCAAATTTATAAATTAAAAAATCTTCAGAAAAAGGATCAATGTTTGCTTTTTGGCAAGCTATTAAAATTTGATCTTCTATCGTATCTATTCCCTCCAAGTCAGGAAGCAATATTCCTGTCTTTTCTGGTGAAAGACCATCAAAAATCACCTCTTTCCCTCTGACTGCTTTATACTTTATTGGCAAAGATTTAACAATTATCCCAAATTTTTTTGGGTCGAGTTCTTTAATTTCTTTTACTAAATGTGGAGAACTCAAAATATAAACCGTAAAAATAATTTCTGGTAATTCCTCTATCATTAGGGGTTCAAACCTGGGGTCTTCTGTGGCCGCTAAAATTGCATTTTCAATAGTTTCCAAAGCTATGTTTTCTTTTGTTGGCAAATAAGTTCCGATACAACCTCGTAAAACTTCTTGTCCGTTTTTAACTTTGTGTAAACTTACAAAAACTCCGGCCTTCTTTTTCAAAAATTCTTCGGGAAACTCTTCGGGTGGCAAAATCTTTTTCCCTTCTCTCAAATAAACTTTAACTGCGTTTTTTGCTAATTCAACTAATTCTTTCCCAGCCATGAGAGAATTTTTTTGTAAAAATTTTTTGCTTTTTCTAATTCCTTTTCGCCCTTTTGAGTAATTTGATAAACCCTTCTTTTTTCTTTGAATTTACTTTTTACGAACCCCTCTTCTTCAAGTTTATACAAAACTCTATAAGGAGTAATTAATCCTGGTTTAAATTTAAACCTTTCTTTGATCTCTTTTAAAATTTCCCAAGAATAAGAAGGTTTTTCTTTTAAAATTAAGAGAATATAAACCCAAAGGTTTTCGATCGTGTTTGACTTTTCTAACCTTTCGATTGGATCCATAAAATAAAAAATTTTATCAAAACAAAAATAAAAAAGAAAGCAAAAGAAACTCTTGACTTTTTATTTTCTTTTTGTAAAATATTTTATAATTGTAAAATATAATTTGAAAAGAATTAATGTCGCTGAAACGTTAAAATTTATAAAAGGTCAAAATAAAAGGTCAAATAAATAAAAAATAAACACAATGAAAAAAGAAATTAAAATTGCCATCGTGGGTCTTGGAAATTGTGCCAGCTCTTTAATTCAAGGAATTTATTATTACAAAAATGTAAAAGATGAAAAAGAATTAGTACCAGGATTAATGCACAATGTTTTGGGAGGGTATAAAATTTCAGACATTAAGGTTGTCGCTGCTTTTGATATCGACGAAAGAAAAGTGGGAAAGGATGTTTCTGAAGCAATGTTTGCCTCTCCAAATTGCACCAAAATTTTCTGTAAAGACATTCCTAAAATGGGAGTAAAGGTAAAAATGGGACCAATTTTGGATGGAGTGGCTCCCCACATGAAAGAATATCCGGAAGATAAAACTTTTGTTGTTGCCAAAGAAAAGCCCGTTAATGTTGTTGAAGAATTAAAAAAATCAGGCGCTGACATTTTGATTAACTATTTGCCAGTTGGCTCCCAAAAAGCAACTGAATATTACGCAAATTGTGCTTTAAAAGCAGGAGTAGCTTTTATTAATTGTATGCCAGTCTTTATCGTTTCTGAAAAGAAATGGGCAGAAAAATTTGAAAAGAAAAAATTGCCTTGTATTGGAGATGATATCAAAGCTCAAGTCGGAGCTACAATCGTCCATCGAACCTTGTGTCATCTTTTCACTCAAAGAGGGGTAATCATTGAGAGGTCTTATCAATTGAATTTTGGCGGGAACACAGATTTTTTGAACATGCTTGCTCGAGAAAGATTAAAATCAAAAAAAATCTCAAAAACAGAAGCGGTTGAATCTCAGCTAGCAAAAAAATTGAGTTACGAGAATTTACACGTTGGACCTTCAGATTGGGTTCCTTGGTTAAAAGATAATAAAGTTTGTTTTATAAGAATTGAAGGGAGAAAATTTGGAAATATACCCGTTGAATTAGACCTTCGACTCTCTGTCGAAGATTCTCCAAACTCTGCGGGATGCGTAATTGATGCAATAAGATTGGCGAAAATTGCTTTAGATAGAAAAATTGGAGGGCCCTTGATTTCTGCTTCTGCCTACTTCATGAAACATCCTCCTCAACAATTCACGGATGAAGAGGCAAGGGAAATGGTCGAAGAATTCATTAAAGGTCAAAGAGAAAGATAAAAACATGACTCCATTCGAAAGATTTAAAAAATTAAACACAGAAGGAAATTTGTGGATTTATATTTTGAGCTTAGGAAAGGAAGTGGTTTGTGATGATGAAGTTGGAAAATTGATTTTTGAGAAATTTGGATTTTTGCCAGGAAATATTTTGTTGAAAAGTGTTTTGTACAGATTAAAAAGACAAGGTTACATTCAAACAGAAAAATACAGAGGGAAAAAGGCTTTCAAAACCACAGAAAAAGGAATGAAAGAGTTAGAAACAATGAGAAATTTCTGTCAAGAATTGCTCCAAAAGATTTAAAATCCTGTGTTAAAATTAACTCAAATAAAGGGAATAATTTTTGATTTGGATGGCGTTTTAATCGACACCGAATTTTATCAATCAAAGGCCTGGATGGATGCGCTAAAAAATTATTCCCTTTCCTTGTCCGAAAGAGATCTTTTATCTTATAAAGGCAAAAGTGCCGAAGTTATAGAAAATGAATTAAAAAAGAAATATGGGCTAAACATCAAAAAAGGAGAATTGGTCAAAAAAAGAAACGAATGCATTTTAAAAATTTATAAAAAAGAAAAAATAAAATTAATGCCTTATGCTAAAGAAACTCTTGCCTTTTTCAGTCGTCACAAAAAGATGGCATTAGCTAGCACCGGCTGTAAAGATGAAGTTTTGTTAAAACTAAAAAAAACTGGCTTATATCATTATTTCTCGGCTATTTTGTCCCGGGATGATGTTAAGAGAGGAAAACCATTTCCAGATATTTATTCTCTCGCTGTAAAAAAATTAAAATTGAAACCAAAAAACTGTCTTGCTTTTGAAGACACCCAATATGGAGTAGAATCGGCAAAATCGGCCGGTCTTTTTTGTTTTGCCATACCCAACGAATACTCTTTAAAGCAAGATTTCAGTAAAGCAGACAAAATATTCAAGAGTTTAAAAGAAGCGGTTGATTTTTTAATTAAACCAAAAAAAATAGTGATGATGTGGGACTGGGACGGAACGCTAGTTGATACTATGCCACCTCATACAAAATTAGCTTCGGAAGTGATAAACAAACATTTTGGTTTGTCAAAAGAAAAAGCCAAGCAAGAATATTTAAAAACGACTGGATTCCCTTTTGATGTTCAATTAAAAATAATTTTCCCAAAAAGTGATGAGAAAAAAAGAAATTTATGTGCCGAGGAATATCATAAACGAAAGCTAAAGGAAGTTTATAAAAATCTCAAAAACATACCTTATGCTAAAAATACAATTCGTCGCTTATATAAATTAGAAATTCCTCAGATTATCACCTCTGGTACAGACGAAAATATTGTTTATCAGTGGATAAAAAAAGAAAAAATTGAAGGAATAACTAAAGTAATGGGAAGGGAAAAAGGAGTAAAACTTGATCATGTCAAAAAAATAAAAAAGGAGTTTAAGAATTATTCAATAATTTTAGTAGGTGATTCTTTGAATGATATGAAATTACCGGTAGATTTAAAAATAGGATTAGTGTTAAGGCGCGATTTAAAAACTAAAGAAGGCTTGAAAAAATATAAAGAATTTAGAAAAAAAGCGAATATGGTAATTGAAGACTTAAAAACAGTACCTTTAATAGTAAAAAAATGGATATCAAAACAAAAACTTTATTACGAATTGTAAAAACCTGGAATCTCAGTGAAAAACCAGAATATCGAGGGTTCAAATGCGCAAATTGCCAAAGATATTTACATAAAGCTTATTATTATTGGATTAATAGAAATGGTTATAAAACACCCATTCATTTTTGTAAAAAATGTCAGAAAGAATTTGAATCTGGGAAAATTCAGATAACCAAACCGTGCTTGCCAATTAATCGAAAATTTTTTGGCTTGAAGTTTGATCAAGGTTTTATAAAAATGTGCAAAGAGATTATTAAAAAATGGAATACAAAAGTTAAACCAGTTTATAAAAATTTCACTTGCGATTATTGTAGAAAAAATATCTACAAAGCATACCATACTTGGCTAAACTTAAACGGTATTTTATGCGAAGTTCACTTTTGCCAAAATTGTGCTTTTAAGTTAAAATTAAATCGATTTGGGAAAGAATAACTTCTTTTAATATGCCAAAAGCAATTGGAATTTATAGAGAAAATAAATTGGCTGGGAAACCCGGGCCTGATCAAAGAATCTTAGACTTGACCAGTAACCAATTAAAAAAGCGAGGTTTTGAAGTTTTAACAAAAAAACCCGAGGATTTTACAGGAAAAGAAAAAGTTGACCTCATTTTTACCATGGTAAGGGAAGAGCAGATTAACGAACTTTTAATGAAAAAAGAGAAAGAAGGAATTTTCGTGATAAATCCGCCAAAAGCAATTAAACTTTCTTTAACAAAACGAGGTTGGGTTTACCAAAAAATGAAAAAGTTGGGAGTCAACATTCCAGAAACAAAAGTAATGAAAATTGAAAAAGTAAAATTTTCTGATTTAAAAGGAAAATCAATTTTAAAACCGGCCAGTCGGCACGAATTTTGGTTTGTTGTTGAAAATGAAAATGATTTTGAAAAAGCAATTAAAGAATATAAAAAAGAAAAAATAAACGAAATAATAATCCAAAAATTTATCGATGGAAAGCACATAAAATACTATGCGATTGGAGATGAAATAATTTTACCAAAAGATACTGAAAAAGAAATCTCTTTGAAAACAATAAAAGAAATTAAAAAGCAAGCTTCACTTGCAGGAAAAGTAACTGGACTTAAAATTTTGGGAGGAGATTTTATGGTAAAAGGAGAGAGTGTTTTTTGCGTTGATGTCAACGATTGGCCATCGATGGGTTCAATCGAAGGATTTACTCAAGAAGAAGCAGCCATTAAGATAGCGAATTTAATTGAAAAAGAATACAATGTTTACCGAAAATCTTAGAAAAATATTTAAAGGAGCTTCGGATAAAATAGGAAAGATTTTGGGAAAAACAAATTTGTCGCCAAATTTTTTTACTTTTTTAGTTTTAGTTTTTGGCCTGGTTGGAGCTTACTTTATTTATCTTGGTTCATTTAAATTAGCAATTGTTTTTATTTTAATTTCTGGTTTAATGGATTTTGTTGATGGAGCGGTGGCAAAAGTTAATAAAAAAACAACGAAATTTGGTGCTCTTTTTGATTCAGTAACTGATAAAACAACAGAAATCTCTTGGTATTTGGCTTTCGGACTTTACAATCCTCAACTTTGGCTTGGGTCATCTTTGGCGATTTCAACCTTTATGCTTTCCAGCTACATTTCAAAGCATGCCAAATCCGAAGGAGGAAAAAGCGGAGGAGGAATAATGGAAAGAAAAGAAAGGGTGATTTTAATTATTTTAGGATTAATTTTTGTAAAGTGTCTTTTTTATGTCCTCTACGTCATTGCTTTTTTCTCTTTTCTTACTTGCCTTCAAAGATTTTTTAGAAACTACAAAATTTTCAAAAACGTTTAGGGTTTTGGCTGCCAGAAAAAATGTAATAATCTTCCGATAGTGGCAAAAACCTGGACGAAAATCGAGGATTGTCTACCAAAAATTTTTACTCTTTTTTGCAAAATCGCATCTTTTAGTTCTTCTAAATTTTTAACATCCGCTTCAAGGTAGGCATTGCCAACTTCCGAACAATGATGAGCGTCGCTACCCGCGGTCATTGCTAAATTATTTTTTTGGGCAAAGATAAAAGATTTTTGATTTCCTTTTTTTGTTTGACTTCTGGCATTAAAAACTTCGATTCCGTCTACTAAATTTTTGTATTTATCTAATTCTTTGAACGATTTTCTCCAATGATACGGGTGAGCGATAATGGCTATTCCTCCTTGTCTCTTAATTTCTTCAATCACTTGTTCAACGGTTTTTCCAGTCGGGTTTATTTCTTCTTTCAAAAAATACCCTAAAATCTCTCCGACTGTCTTTTTTCCTTTTTTTATTTTTATTTCTTCGCCAAAAATTAAAATGGCGTTTAATTTTTTTGCCGCCTTATCTGCTTCTTTCCATCCAACACTGCTATTGTGGTCAGTCAAAGCAATTCCATCCAAACCTTTTTTTAAAGCGGATTTTATTAATTCTTCTGGCGAAGAAATTCCGTCGTTCGAATAATAACTGTGACAATGAAAATCTATCTTCATAATGCTAATTATGCAAGTTTATTAGCTAACCAATTTAACAATGAAAAAAACCCCTCAATGTTTTGAACTCTTGAATTCTCTTTTAAAAAATTTTCTATTTTTAATTTTATCAATTTCTGATTTAGTATCAAATAAATTTCTCTTTGTTTTTTTAATAATTATCGTTATCAAATTTGATTGTTTTTTTTAAATCTAACAGGAAAATGAAAAAGAAATTTTTGCTCTTTCAATTAAAATAACTTTTGAGTTTAAGACTTTTCTTTGTTTTTTTGAGAAAAAATAAATTTCCTTTTTCCCTTAATCCATTTTTTCCCAAAATACGTTTTTCAACTTTTTTTAAGATTTACTCTTTTTTTGTCAATCTTTCTTTTATTAAATTCTCTACGATTTTGGGTTCTCCTTTCCCTCGAGCTTTTCTCATTACTTGTCCAATTAAAAATTGAAGAGCTTTTTCTTTTCCTTTTTTAAAATCGTTGACTGCTTTTTGATTTTCCTCGATCACTTGATCAATAATTTTTTTTAATTCTTCTTCCCCAAATTTTTGATGAAGTCCTTTTTCTTCAATAATCTGAGAAGGATCCCTCCTTTTTATAAACATTTCTTCTAAAACTTCTTTTGCGGCTTTTGTGGAAATTTCTTTTGTAAAAACTAAAGTAACAAATTCAGCAAAATTTTCAGGATTAATGTGAAAAATTAAATCTTTGCTTTCTAAGTTTTCTCTTTTTAAAATCCCTTTTAAATCAGAAATTAAATAATTTGTCAAAGTTTCTATGGCTGAAAATTCATCCTTAACGCTCGTTTCTTTTAGCTTATCTTTTAACCATCTTTTTAATTCTGAAACTGAATTTTCAAAATAATCACAAAGGGAAGAATCTTTTATTAAAATTTCAATTTTATCATTTTTGAGGCTGTATTCTTTTTTTAATCTATTTCTTTTTTCATTTGGCAATTCTGGCATTTCTTTTTTGATTTCTTCTAAAATCTCTTTCGTAATTCTCAGGGGTGGCAAATCCGGTTCGGGGAAATATCTGTAATCTTTTTCTGTCTCTTTTTCTCTTTGGGAAAAAGTAATTTCTTTTACTGGATCCCACCCCCTTGTTTCTTGAATAATTTTTTTTCCGCTCTTTAAAAGCTCTGTTTGTCTTTTAATTTCGTAATTTATCGCTCTTTCTACTGCTTTAAAAGAATTCAAATTTTTTATTTCTACTTTTGTGCCCAAATTTTGTGAATTTGAAGAGCTTAAAGAAATGTTAGCTTCAATCCTCATTTGCCCCTTTTCCATGTTAGCATCAGAAATTTCCAAAGATCTTAAAATTAACTGGAGTTCTTCTGCAAAATCCCTTGCTTCTTTTGCGCACGTAATATCCGGTTCTGTCACCAACTCCATCAAAGGAACTCCCGCTCTATTAAAATCCACTAGAGAACAAACTTTTTCATGGGCCAGCCTTCCGGTGTCTTCTTCCAAATGAATTCTCCTTATTTTAATTTTTTTCCCGTCAATTTCTAAAAATCCATTTTTACAAAGTGGAGTTGAATACTGAGAGATTTGATAGCCCTTGGGTAAATCAGGATAAAAATAACTTTTTCTTTCAAAAAAAGAGTATTCAGAAATTTCGCAATTTAAAGCTAAACCAGCTTTGATTACTTTTTTTACTGCTTCTTTGTTGACAACGGGCAAAACTCCAGGATGCCCCAAACAGATAGGACAAACATTAAAATTTGGTCTCGCTTCGTCAGGGTCGTTCTTACAAGAACAAAACATTTTAGAATTTGTTTTCAATTCAACATGAATTTCCAAACCAATTTTGGGAGTAAATTCCATAAATTTTTTAGCTTTTGAGTAATCCTCCTTCCATTATTTCAACTCCAAAACTTGTTCCAATAATATCTGCTCCGGCTTTGATCGCTCCTTTTGCATCTTTCAAGGTTCTAACTCCTCCTGCAACTTTAATCAAAAGACCTGGAGCTCCTTTTTTCATTAACTTTAAATGATAAAATTTTTCTTTCAATTCTCGGTGTTCTAAGGGGTCTTTTTCTGTTGCCGTTTTCACGCAAAAAGCTCCTGCTTTTTTGCAAATCTGCGAAGCTTTAACTATTTCTTTGTCTGTTAAATAACCAGAGCCGATGATAACTTTTGTTGGTAAAATTTTGCAAATTACTTTTAAATCCTTCAAAATTTTTTCCCACCTTTCATGTTTTGCATCGACAACGTTCATTACAACGTCTAATTCATCCGCTCCATCTTTTTTTGCTCTTTGACACATTTTTACTCTCGTTTTATGCGGCGAATCTCCGATCGGAGGGTCGATTAAAACAACAGTTTTTATTCCAGTTCCTTTTAATTCCTTTGCTACTAATTTCACCCACTCTGGCCTCACGCAAACTCCTCTAAATCCGTATTTTTTAGCTTCCTGGCAAGTTTTCAAAATTTCTTCTTTTTTTGCTCCCTTTTTTATGTTTGTGTGGTCGATAATTTTGGCAAGATTTTTCATAATTTTATTTTAACATTTTTTTTCAAATTTTAAAAATCTAAAAATTGGGGTTTGAAAATTTTTATTAAATATAATTTTAGAAAAAAATTCCAAGCTTTTTTAGTAGTAAAGTGGTTGAAAGTTTTACTACTTTAAAAATTTTAAGAACTTATTTTTTTCATCCACTAAAACAATTTTTGGCTTTGGTGGATTTTTTGAAAGCTCAAAACCAGCAATAATGATTTTGTGCCCTTTCTTGATTTTTTTTCGCTGCAGGACCGTTTACAATGATTTCTCCAGAATTTTTCTTCCCAAAAATAATGTAAGTCTCAATTCTTTCTCCGTTGTTCGAATCCCACACATGAACCAGCTCTCCGTTTTTAAATCCTGCTTTCTTTGCTAAAGCCTCATCGACGGTAATGCTTCCAATGTAATTTGGTTTTTCTTTTGTTACCTTTGCCAAATGAATTTTGCTTGCTAAATAAAATCTCATTTTGAAGTTTTCTTTTAATTAAAGTCCTTTAATTATTTTATTCTTTTTGACCTTTTTTATCTTTTAAATTTTAATTTATTTAAAACAATTTTTCTTATTTCTTTTGCAATTTCTTCAACTTTTTTCTCGCCATCTATGACAAAAACTTGTTTAAATTTTTTTGCCAAAATCTCGTAATTTTTCCAAACTTTTTCTAAAATTTTTTCTTTTTCAAAAAGGGTAATTTCAAAGCGATCTTTTTTTATTCTTTTAATGCAAACTTTTGGAGAAACTTTTAAAAAGAAAGTCAAATCTGGCAAAATGAATTTTTTGTTAATCTCAATCAACCATTCAAAATCTTTAATTTCCAAATTTCCGTAAGCAATTGTCGAGAAAAAGTATCTATCTGAAATCACGTTTATCCCTTTTTTCAAAAGAGGAATGATTTCTTTTTCCAAGTGATAGGCTCTGTCTGCGCAAAACAAAAGTTGGAGGCATTCGGCCGAAGATTTCCAATCGTGAGTTAATTGGCTTTTGATCAACCCTCCGATTAAATAAGAAGTCGGTTCCTTTGTAACATAACTTTTTTCCCCAATTTTGTTTAAATAATCGGCCAAAAGCTTAACCTGAGTCGAGTTCCCCGCCCCATCGAGTGAATCAAAAACAATAAATTTCCCCTTGTATGGATTTTTTAGCATTTTTTATTTTAGCATTTCTCTAAGTTTTATTAAATACTCTTTTTTCCAATTCTTTTGTTCTTTTTTGTAAAATCTTTCTAAGTCCTCTGTTAGAGATTCTAAAATTTTAATATTCCTTTCTATCTTCTTTGAAGGCAAATCCAAACAACTTCCTTCGATCAATCTTTTTTCAAAACTTTTTGGTTTTGTTTTAATTTTCTTTCTTTCTTCATAAATTTTTCGTTCGCTTGAAAGGAAAAGTTTATTCAAAACGTAAAAGAAAAATAAAATTTCTTCTCCGCATCTCATCAAAAAATAAACAGACGAAGGGAGGTCTTTCTTTTTGAAAGCAAATTTTGCTCTTGAGAGTTGATATTTCGCGTGAAAAACATTGGCCCTAAGTTCAAATTGTCGAATTTCCTCTGGATATTTTCTAGCCTCTTTTTTAATTTTTCTTAAAATCCCTTTTGGGTCGTAAAGAATTTTTGACGAGAGAATTAAGCACCTTGAAAATATCCAATCCCTCTGCCAAAATCTTTTTTTTAATTCTTTCTCGGTCAAATAAGTAACACGAAAACGCTCCCAGGGATCTAAAAGTTTTTGTTTTACTCCCCTTTTCACTAGAACGTAGAGATCAACATCGGAAAGATGATGGGTTTCCTTCCTGGCAAAAGAACCTGCCAAGAAAATTCCCAAAACATTTTTTCTCTTTTTAATTTTTTCAACTTCTTTTTTTATTCTTTCAAGCATTAAAGCAAAATTTCACTTTTTGATATTTCTTCCTAAAGTTAATCACCTCTTTTTTAATTTCCAAAGGATCTTTTTGTTCGATTAAAATTTTTTTAAAAAAGCTTGCAATCTTTAACATCTCTTTTCCCCCCATTCCAAACCTGGTCATTTCTTGAACTCCGACCCGAATGCCAGAAGGATTTTTAGTAGCGTCGCCTGCCCGGTCATTTGGTAAAGCCATTTTATTGATAATGATATTTGCCCTTTCTAAGTTTTCTGCAACTATTTTTCCTCCTCCCAATTTTTTTACATCGATAATTATTTGATGGGACTGCGTAAAACCATTTTCTTTTCCCAAAACTTCAAATCCAAGTTTAAAAAGTTCTTTTGCCAAAGTTTTTGCGTTTTCTATAATTTTTTCTGCATATTTTTTCCCAAACCTATCCATTTCCAAAGCCGTAATTGCTAAAGAAGGCAATCTAAAAATATGATGGTTTGAAACAATACCTGGGAAAATTGTTCTTTGAATTTTTTTCCAAATTTTTTTATCCAATTTTGGATTCCCCAAAATTATTCCACCTTGAGGACCTGGAAAGGTTTTGTGAGTTGAAGCGGTGATAATATCTACTCCTTCTTTGAAAGGATCCTGAAATTTCCCTCCATAAATTAATCCAAAAACGTGGGACGCATCGTAAACTATGATCGATTTTGTATCTTTTCTTATTTCTTTTATTGGCTCGGGGAAAAGAAACATCGACCTTCCAAACATTATCAATTTTGGATTGATTTTTTTGATTAAATTTAGCGTCTCCTTTACATTCAATCGCATTCTCTTTTCGTCAAAAGGCATAGGAATGCTTTTTAATCCACAAAGTCCTGCTATCCCGTATTCTGTTGAGGAAACGTGCCCTCCAAAAGTCAACCCTGGAGAAAAGAAAACATCACCTGATTTTAAAATTGCACAATAGACTGCTAAATTTGCGATTGCCCCAGAAATCGGTCTCACGTCTACATACGGAGTTTTAAACCTTCGAGAAAAAATTTGAATGCAAACTTTTTCAATTTCGCTCGAAAGCTTAACACCCTGATAGTGTTCCTCAAACTCACTGTCTTTTATCCCATGTTCGTTATACCTTCCCACAAAATCAGAAATTAAAAATTTTTTTGCCAAGGGCGAAAGAACGTTTTCGGATGCTATCAAGTTTAAACATTCGCTTCTCCAAAAATTTTGGCTTTTGACAATTCCTTTTATTCTTTTTAATTCTTCCATTTATTCGAAAACCAAACTTTTCACTTTTTTAAAAACCGGTAATTTTTCAAAAATTTTAAGCAAGGCAATTTCAAAAAGGTAAAAAACAGAAACTCCTCCTGCGATTAACAATCTTTCTAAAATTGTGTGTGGAATTGCCTCGATCCAAAAGTGTGCCGGAATGTTTAAAAGATAAAGATAAATAACACAACCAACGCCATGGTCCACAAAAGCGGTTCCGAGCGAGTATCCGTAAATCTTAAAAACTGGAAATCTTAAAATTCTGTCTAATTTTTCTTTAAAAACAGCAATTAAAATTGGAAGAACCCAGAAAAGGGAATAAAACCAAACTATTTTGCCAATTGGGTGAAGGATAAAGAGTAAAATACAAAGTAAAGGAATGAAAATTAATTTTTTTTCGCCTTTAAAAATTTTTGCAAAATAAATACCCGCAAAAATTATTGGGAAAAAAGTGAAAAAATCTTTAATGGCTTGAACTTTATAAATTCCAAATAACAAACCGATTAAGTGAGTCAAAATTATAATTCCTGTTCCATAGTTTATTCCAAAAATCTTTGCCAGAGTAGGACCGAAAAAAACGCTCAAAGAAAAGCTCATTTTAGTTCCCAAAATGGGGGCGAATTTAATTTGAGTTAAGAATAAAAATAAAAAGGAGAAAAAGGGAGAAATCAAAATTTTTAAAAATTTTTTATTTTTCATTTTAAGCTTTCCACGACGCCCACTTTCTAAAAATTTCTTCTTGGACCTTTAATAATTCCTCTCGATTTGTTTTATTTATTTCAATTCCCTCTCTAATTTCTTTGATAGTTGGAATAAAAATTTTTGAATTTTTGTTTTTAAAAGGACAATTTGTATTCTGCCTCACTTCGTTTTCAGGACAAGCTCCCCTCATCAACCCTCGACACCCAACCAATCCTCTCATTATGGGTAATTTTTTAATTAAATTGAAATAGATTTGGCTCGCGATGCATCTGAATTCTGGAGAAGCCCTAACGCAAAGCCTCAAGCTTAAAAGGTTCAAAAGAGACCTTAAATTTATTGTCACATGATAAATTCCCACTGCTTGACAAAAGGGTAAAATGTACCTTGCAGATTCCTTTGGCAATCCTTGGCTTAAAAAAGCCTCGTAGTTTTTCAAATTCTCTTTGACATTTTCTAAAAAAATTTTCCTTTGATTTTTTGTTTTTTCGTCCTTTGGGCCTAAAAGATGCCAAGGCATTATAATTTCAAAAGCAGACGTTTTTTTGTGAATTCCTTCTGAAACCTTAATATATCTCGTAGAGTAGCCCGTGTGACTTTGAATTCTATGTTCCAAATACTCAGGAGCATTTCCCTTTGTCATTTTCAAATCGAATTTAATGATAACGTGCTCTATGGCTGAAGTGTAGTCATTTTCAACAATCATATTAAAAACGTCCTTCCCGCTAAATTCTAAAGGAACTCCGCTCATTCTCGCTGAATAAACAACCTCTTCCCAAGCTTTTTCCCCCTTTATGATTTCAAAATTCCAAACTTTGGGTTTAACTATTTTAATCTCCATTGATTAAGAATATCAAAAAGAAAATAAAAAAATCAATTTTAAATTTTTAAATTTGAATTTATCTAATAAAAATTTCTATTAAAATAAAAGGTGAAAAGTTTCCGATTTTTTAATTTCAGATTGATATTTTTTTGAGTAGCCAAAAAGTTTGATAGAAAAAATATTGAAACCTTACTCTTTACAATTTTACCCCAATCAGTAAAATAAAGGATTGATAAAAAAATATGCAAGAAAAAAGATTCCGAAAAAGAAGAGAGGATTTTAAGTGTGACCACTGCGGAACTTTTGTTAAGGGTTCTGGATACACCGACCATTGTCCGAAATGTTTATGGTCAAAGCACGTAGACATTAACCCCGGAGATAGAAAATCAAATTGCGATGGAATGATGGAACCCTTGGGTGTAGAATTCAAAAAAAATAAATACATCGTTCACTATCGATGTACCAAGTGCGGTTATAAATTCAGAGTAAAATCAGCGCCCAACGATAACTTTGAAGAAATGTTAAAACTAATGAAACCTTTCCCAATTTAATAATAAAGTGTTCAAAAAAACCAGCAATATAAATGTTTTTTTTAATTAACAACTGCACCCAGCAAAGCCGATACTTTTTTGGGTAAACTTGAATTTTTTAAAAAAATTTTTAAAATAAAAAATATGAAAGCTTTAGGAATTGACCTTGGAACAACAATTTCAAAAATGGCCACTATTATCGGGGGGAAACCCCAATGTATTGAAAACAGAGAAGGTTCTACTTTAACTCCTTCTATAGTGGCCATTTCAAAAACAGGAGAAAGATTGGTCGGAATTTTAGCAAAAAGACAAGCAGTTACTAATCCTCAAAACACCATTTTTGGAGTAAAAAGATTTATTGGAAGAAGGTACGACGACCCCGAAGTTCAAGCAGAATTAAAAAGGCTGCCATACGAAACAAGAAGAAGGTCAGATGGTGGAGTTGAAATTAAAATGGGAGAGAGATGGTATACACCGATTGAAATTTCTGCGATGATACTTCAAAAATTAAAATTGGATGCCGAAGAAAAATTGGGAGAAAAATTCGAATATGCGGTTATTACTTGTCCAGCAAACTTTGATGATTCCCAACGAAAAGCAACTCAGGCTGCAGGTGAAATTGCCGGTTTTAAAGTTTTAAGAATCATTAATGAACCTACGGCCGCAGCTTTGGCTTATGGTTTTGGAAAAAAAGAACCCAAAAAAATTTTGGTTTATGATTTTGGAGGAGGAACTTTCGACGTTACCATTTTGGAAATTGCTCCAGACACTGTAGAAGTAATCGCCACCGGAGGTGAAGCCCACTTGGGCGGACAAGATTTTGACCAAAGAATTATTAATTGGGTTATTGAAAAATTTAAAAAAGAAGAAGGAATTGACCTTTCAAAAGATCCCTTGGCTTTGCAAAGAATAAAAGAAGCTGCAGAAAATGCAAAAATTGAACTTTCCTCTGTTTTGGAAACAGAAATTAATTTGCCTTTTATCACTTCTACTCCCGAAGGGCCAAAACATTTACTTTACAAAATTACCAGGGCTCAATTCGACCAACTTACAAGAGATTTGATTGAAAGATCGATAGAAAGAGTAAAAATTACCTTAAAAGAATCAAAACTAGAAAAAAATCAGATTGACGAAATCGTTTTGGTTGGAGGGACAACTTTAATCCCAAAAGTAAGGGAGGCCGTAAAAGAGTTTTTTGGAAAAGAACCCAATAAATCCATAAATCCTGAAGAAGTAGTGGCAATGGGAGCTTCGATTGAAGCTGAAATTTTATTAGCTCAATTAGAAAAAAGAGCTCCGGAGGGAGAAATTAAATCGGTTTTGCTTTTGGATGTTTTGCCATTATCATTGGGAATTGAAACCTTGGGAGGAGTAAACACAATAATGATTCCCAAAAATACTACTATTCCCACGTCCAAAACTCAAATTTTCACCACTGCTGCTGACAACCAAACTTCGGTCGAAGTTCACGTTTTGCAAGGTGAAAGACCGATGGCTCAAGATTGTAGGTCTTTAGCAAGGTTTATTTTAGATGGAATTCCACCCGCTCCCAGAGGAATACCTCAAATTGAAGTTACTTTCGACGTTGATGCCAACGGAATTTTGACTGTTACCGCAAAAGATAAAGCAACCGGAAAGTCTCAGACAATAAGAGTAACGAGTTCTATTGGACTTTCGAAAGAAGAAATAGAAAAGATGAAAAGGGAAGCTGAAACGTACGCTGAAGAAGATAAAAAAAAGAGAGAGTTAGTAGAAATTAAAAACCAAGCTGACAATTTAATTTATGTGGCTGAAAGATCTTTGAGGGAATCTGGAGGAAAAATTTCTGAAACTTTAAAAAAAGAAGTTGAAGAAAAAATTGAACAATTGAAAAAGGCAAAAGAATCAGATAACATAGAGCAAATAAATCAAAAAATTCAAGAACTGTCTCAGGCCCTTCAAAAAATTGGTGCGGAAATGTATAAGGGATACGGTGGGTCGCAACCAGGAAGTAATGAAAAATAATTTAAAATTCAGGGTCTGAAATTTCAAAAATGTTTAAAATTTGCAATTTAGAATTTGGAATTTTGTTCAGAATTTAAAATTTAAAATATGAAGGATTATTACAAAATTTTAGGAATCTCCAAAAATGCCTCACCAGAAGAAATAAAAAAAGCTTATTATAGATTGGCCCATAAATACCATCCGGACAAAGGAGGCGATCCTGAAAAGTTTAAAGAAATAAACGAGGCCTATCAAGTTTTATCTGATCCTGAAAAAAGAAAACAATACGATATGTACGGGCAAGTTTTTGAAGGAGCTCAAGCCGAGCCTCAAGCTGATTTTGAATGGTTTTCTAGGTCGCCTTTTTCTGTTGACTTTGAAGATTTAGAAGATTTGTTAAAAGATTTCTTTGGTTTTGATTTTGGAGTTTCAAGAAAAAAAGAACCAAAAAGTGGTTCTGATATTGAAGTTGGTGTTGAAATAACTTTGGAAGATGTTTTGAAAGGAAAAAAAGAAAAAGTTTTTTTGCAAAAATGGTTAATGTGTCAAAGATGTGAAGGAACCGGAGCTGAACCTGGAACAAAAATAATAAAATGCCCAATGTGTGGCGGCACCGGCAGGGTAAAACAAATTAAAAGTACCTTTTTTGGACAAATTACAAGAAGCACTGTTTGCCCTCAATGCAAAGGCGAAGGTTTTATCCCAGAAAACCCCTGCCAAGTTTGCCATGGTGAAGGAAGGGTAAAAGGCGAAGAGGAAATAGAATTTTTTATTCCTCCTGGAGTAGACCACTTACAAGAATTAAAAATTCCACAAAAGGGGGATGCAGGAAGGAGAGGAGGAAAACCTGGAGATTTATATATTAAAATTTATATTAAAAAGCATCCTCTTTTCGAAAGAAAAGGAAATGACCTTTTCACAGCAATAAAAATTCCCATAAGCTTTGCAGTTTTGGGAGGCGAAATTGAGATTCCAACTTTAGAAAAAGAAAAAGTAATTTTTAAAATTCCAGCTGGAACAGAAGATGGCGAAATTTTCAAAATTCCCAAAAAAGGCCTCCCAAAATTTGGCAAAAAAGAGAGAGGCAATTTGTATTTTAAAGTAAAAATTTCGATTCCAAAAACGTTAACCAAAAAGCAAAAAGAGCTTTTCGAAAAACTCAAAGAAGAAGGAATTTAAAATTTTTCTTTTGTTTTTTGGCAGGTGTGATAAAAATTTAGAATTTTTTTGGCGATGTTTGACCAAGAGTATCTTTTTGCTTCTTTTTGGCCCCACAAAGAAAGCTCTTTTCTTTTTTGGGGATTTTTAATTAAAATTTCAATTTTTTTTGCGAGCAAAAGATAGTTTTTTGGTGGGACTAAAAATTCTTCTCCTTTTTTTCCTTTCAACCAACTTTTGTAGCCTTCGTTAGCAAAAGCTACAAAGGGCAAACCCGATGCCATGGCTTCCAAAATTACCAAACCAAAGCTCTCCCCAAAAATTGAAGGTGCGCAAAAAATGTCAGCAGTGCGATAAATTTTAAAAAGGTCGTTTCCTTTTAATTCCCCTAAAAAAACAACATCTTTTAAGTCTTTTTCTTTTACAAAATCTTCACAATTTTTCCTTTCCAACCCCTCCCCTACTACGACCAACCTCAAGTTCTGATATTTTCTTTTTAAAATTTCAAAAGCTTTCAATAAGAAAATCAAACCTTTTCTTTCTTCTATTCTCCCAACAAACAAAAGATTGATTTTCCCATCTAAAAATTCATTAAATTTTTTTCCTTTTGGCGAAAATTCTTTTAGATTTACTCCGTTTGGAATCAAAACTTTTGGCTTTTTAAAATCTTTAAAAAAAGACAAAGCCACTTCTGAAACTGCGATCAGACCATTCAATCTTAAGTTGCAAAAGTTTAAAAAAAGAGGGAAAAAAGTTTTTAAAAAATTACTTCTGGAAATGTCTGAATGGAAAGTCAAAATGTTTAAAGTTTTAAAAGAAAAAGGAGAAAGGAGAATTTGAAAAAAAGAAGGGAAAGAGGCGTTATGAAAATGGAGTACATCAAAATTTTCTTTTTTTAAAACTCTCTCGATTGCGAAATGGTCAAAATTGAAAACTAAATCTGAAATTCCCCCTCCAAGATTTAGCTTAAACGAGGTTCCGAGCAAAATTACATCCTTTCCGTAGTCTTCTTTTTTGCTCCTTCTTGGAGCTATTACTTTTGTTTCAACTTTTCTTTTTTCAAATTCCTCTTTTAAAGCTAAAATATGTCTTTTTACTCCTCCTTCCTCCGAAAAAGAATGAAAAGTAATCAGGGCCACTTTCATGAGTTTTCTTGATTTCTTTTTTCTATAATGATACACTAAAATTATGATAGAAACAATAGAAAAATTTGTCCCATATTCCATCGAAGCAGAAAAAGCGCTTTTGGGATGTATACTTTTGGATAAAGAGGTAATTTTTAGAATTGCAGACATCCTTCGGCCCGAAGATTTTTATAGGGGGATTCATCAAGAAATTTACAAAGTTTTTTTGGAACTTTTTGAGAAAGGAGAAAACATTGACCTTCTCTCAGTTTCAGAAAGGTTAAAAGAAAAGGGGCTTTTAGAAGAGATAGGGGGAGTTTCTTATTTGAGTGAGTTGTTGAATTCTGTAGTAACGCCAGTGAACGCGCCAAATTATGCAAAAATCGTAAAAAAGAAAGCAGCTTTGAGAGAATTGTTGTCTGCTTCTTACGACCTTCAAAAATTAGTTTTGCAAGAATCTGAGGAGTTAGAAATTTTATTGGACAAAGCAGAAAAAAGAGTTTTTTCGATCGCTCAAAAATCTCTCACCCACAAATTCATTCCAGTAAAAAATGTCTTAAAAGAAACTTGGGAGAGAATTGAAACCTTAACCAGAATGGGACCAAGAGTAAGAGGAATTCCTACTCATTTTCAAAGTTTGGACAATCTTTTGGCTGGGCTGCAAAAATCTGACTTGATAATTTTGGCCGCAAGGCCTTCTTTGGGAAAAAGTGCTTTGGCAATAAACATTGCGGCGAACGTGGCCGTTTTTGAAAAAATTCCAGTCGGGATTTTCTCTTTGGAAATGTCAAAAGATCAAATCGTAGACAGATTGATATCTTCCATCGGAGAAATTGACCTTTGGAGATTAAGAACGGGAAAACTTTCCTCAGAGGGCGAACCTAACGATTTCGATAAAATCAGCCAAGCAATGTCAATTTTGTCCGAAGCTCCAGTCTACATTGACGACAGTCCTTCCCCAAACATCTTACAAATTAAAGCAATGTGTAGAAGGTTGCAAGCTGAAAAGGGTTTGGGATTGGTGGTTATAGATTACATTCAGTTAATGCAACCCTTAAACTCAGACGCTTCTCCGGTAGAACAGGTTTCTGAAATTTCAAGGTCTTTGAAAGCATTGGCAAGAGAATTTGATATTCCGGTTCTGGCAATTTCACAGTTGTCAAGAGCGGTCGAAAGAAGGACTCCCCCAAGACCCAGGCTTTCTGACTTAAGACAGTCGGGCACCCTAGAACAAGATGCGGACGTAGTAATGTTCATTTACCGAGAAGATAAATATTTTGATACAGGCCAAAAAGGAGTGGCAGAAGTTATCGTAGCAAAGCACAGAAATGGACCCGTAGGACAAGTACAGCTTTATTTTGACGAAAGAACGGTTTCTTTTAAGGATTTTCACGGAGAATTCCAAAAAGAAACTTTTTAAAATGGAATCAAAAGACTCGTGGAAAAATTTTGTCGAAAATTTAATCTCTCAAGGCTGGTTGAAAACTGAAAGAATAATTTCTGCTTTCTTGAAAATAAAAAGAAAAGATTTTTTGCCAAAAGATTTGGAAAGCTTTCCGGAGTACGACGGCGCCCTACCCATTGGTTTTGGTCAAACAATTTCTCAACCTCTGGTGGTAGCTTTTATGTTAGAGCTTCTGGAACCCAAAGAAGGAGAAAAAATTTTAGACGTTGGCTCAGGATCTGGCTGGACTTCCGCTTTGTTAGCAGAAATTGTGGGGGAACGAGGAAAGGTAATTGCAATAGAAAGAATTCCTGAATTGGTAGAATTTGGAAGGGAAAATGTCAAAAAGTACAATTTTGTGAAAGAAGGCAGGGTGAAATTTGTTTTGGGTGATGGTTCGAAAGGGTATGAAATTGAGGCTCCCTTTGACAAAATACTCTCTTCTGCAACAGCAAAAAGGTTGCCTTTGGCTTGGAAAAAACAGTTAAAAGTTGGAGGAAGAATCGTCGCACCAATCGAAAACTCAATCTGGCTTTTTATAAAAAGAAAAGAAAACGTTTTCGAAGAAAAAGAATTCCCAGGTTTTGTTTTTGTTCCCTTGATTGAGGAATAAAAAATTTTTGCGGTATCTTTTGGACAAAATTCAAACCTACTTTGAGTAAAATCCCGACGCCGAATTCTGACCTGTGTGGTTGCCTTTGGCGATCTTACATCCACCCACCGCCCAAAAACCTGCGGGCAGGCAAAAATTCCTTCCCCTAAACCCCCCTTCCTTTTGCCCGCCCGCTTTTG
>Ga0078972_1003203_pt1 | contig 49996 bp, 44 predicted proteins | sample YelNatPaOPGAMG01_FD_67568 | JGI IMG/M metagenome (GOLD analysis project Ga0078972, IMG submission 67568) | Hot spring thermophilic microbial communities from Obsidian Pool, Yellowstone National Park, USA - OP-RAMG-01 (SPADES assembly) (version 2) | ecosystem: Environmental > Aquatic > Thermal...
AGGGTCAAGTTCTCCTTGTGGAAGCGAAGACTAATTGGAAGGACGACGGGCGAAGGGAGATCAGATATGCTATCGGACAGTTACTCGAATATGAGCATTTTCTTGTTCCTCATATAGTGCCAAAGGCGACTAGAAAGACTTTTCGTTTGATCCTCCTCGAACAACGTCCTGACCCGAAGCTGGCCACCTTTGCGGAGAAATACAAGTTTTTCGTTGCTTGGTTTGCTGACAAGACATTTCAAAAACTTGACGCTGGGCCTAAAACGGCGATATTGTTCCGGGAGCTGGGATTGTGTCCGGATCGCAACCAGGCCCCTGGGGCAAGTCGGCCTGGCCAAGCCCGGGAGAATGTGTTTGAGTGAATCGGATAGGCCTGTTGTAAAATGTTGCTGTGTTTGCGTCGGTTTTCGGAGTGGGGTTGAAGAAAAGGGGTTGCCTTTTTTGGGAAGGGCGGGTTACTTTTTAGTTGACAGGAGCGATTTGTTGAATGCAGATGTTTAGGACACCCGAGGACACTTACAGGGCCTATGAACGGTTCTTGAGGCGAAGAGAGTTCAAAAAGGCCTACAGGTGTCTGGAGAACCTCCTCCGCCAGTTTCCCCATGACGAAGCCCTCCTGGTGGATATGGTCAACCTGACTTACTCGAAATGGGAGAATTATGAGATCGCCAAGCCTTGGCTTCTCCGTCTGGCGAAAATGCGGCCCTATTGGAAGGATTATGCCCTGCTCAGTCGAGGCGAGGCCCGAAAGGGAAATATTCTTCAAGCCAAGGCGTATTTGGAGAAGGCGAGGAGACTGGTTAAAACGTGGATCCCTCCTTTAGAGAAGGGGGAAGCCAAGGCCGCTTTTTCCGAGATTGAGGACCTCCTCCGGCTGGCGGAGTGGAAGGCCCTTTCGAAGAGGGAGATCAAGAAGGGACCTTCCGAAAAAAGAGCGGCCGTTGCGAAGGAAGGGGATCAAGAGGAGCCCTTGAAAAAGCCGGCTTTTGAGGAATCCACTTCGCTCGCAGCGAAGCCTGGGCCTCTTTCCGAACCCTCCGCCCCGAAGGCCCCTCCTCCTCCACGTTTATACCCCATACCTGTTTCCTTCTCCCCTCTTCAGGACGAACATCGACAGGCATTGAGGAATGCTTCTTTCTCGACTCTTCAGGAGATAAAACTCCTTATCGATTACACTCATCTCACCATCCAGAGCAGTTTCGACGAACTTCTCTGTCTCCATGCGATCAAGGGGGTAGAACGATACTGGTATCAGATCGAGACGGTCAAGAAGGTGCTCAAGTATTTCAGGGGAAGAGCCCTTCTTTGCGACGAGGTGGGGCTCGGGAAGACCATTGAGGCGGGGATGGTGATCAAAGAATACGTTCTTCGTAACATGGTGAGAAACGTCCTCATCCTCACACCCTCATCCCTTGTTTCGCAGTGGAAGGAGGAGATGGCATCGAAGTTCGGGATCGAGTTTGTCACCCCAGAAGAGATGGGCAACGGGGAGGATCTTGAGAAGATTTGGGATGAAAAATACGTCATCGCCTCCCTCAACCTCGCAAAAAGCAAGAAACACATGCCCCTGGTCACCCAACGCTTTTATGATCTGGTGGTCGTCGACGAAGCCCATCACCTGAGAAACAGACGAACCCTGACGTGGCAACTGATCAATCAGATTCAGAAACGGTTTATCCTTCTTCTTTCCGCTACCCCTTTGCAGAACAATCTGATCGAGCTCTTCAACCTGATCACGCTGCTCAAGCCCGGCCAGTTCCGAACCGAAAAGCTTTTCCGGCAGGAGTACCTTCGGAAAGGAAGCCTACGGTCCCCGGCCAGTCGGGATAAGATGAGGGAGCTTTTGCGGGATGTGATGGTTCGAAACACGAGAAGCGCCATCGACCTGAAGCTTCCCAAACGATTTGCCGCTACCCTGCGTGTGGAGCCCACGGAAACGGAGGCGAAGATTTACCAGGGACTCAACGATTACCTCCGCCGAAACGGGCTTAACCGGATGACCCTTCACCTCCTGCTTCGGGAGGCCGGGAGTAGTCCCTTCGCCCTACGGGAAAGCCTTCTTCAGCTTCCGGGAGAAGATCCAGGGAAAAAGCTTCTGATCGAGGCAGCAGATAGCCTTCGGGATGTCTCCAAGGGGGTGGCCCTCATAGAGCTTCTCCAAAAGAACCCTCAAGAAAAGAAGGTGATCTTCACCCAGTACCTCCGAACCCTGGAGTATGTCGCCGATCTTCTGAGAAGAAACGAGGTTCCTTTTGTGACCTTCAAAGGGACGCTTCCCAGCCGAGAAAAGGACCTGGCCATCGAACGTTTCAGGGAGGAGGTTCCTGTTCTCCTGTCGACCGAATCGGGCGGAGAGGGAAGAAACCTCCAGTTCTGTAATACTCTGATCAATTTCGATCTTCCGTGGAATCCCATGAGAATCGAGCAGCGCATCGGGAGGCTTCATCGGATCGGACAGACCCGAGATGTCTTTGTCTTCAACCTGGCCGTGAAAGGGACGCTGGAGGATTACATCATCGATGTTCTCGATAACAAGATCAATATGTTTGAAATGGTCATCGGAGAGATTGAACCCATCTTGGGTCACCTCGAACGAGAGGACGATTTCGAAGAGATCGTGATGGAGATTTGGCTCGCGAGCACCAACGAGAAGGAGCTCCAAAGGGGTTTTGAAAAGCTTGGCGAAGAGCTTCTTCAGGCCAAGAAGAGGTATCTCAAGACGAAGGCTTTCGACAACGAGCTCTTCGGCGAGGATTACGAGATTTAAGGCGGCCGCGCTGCATTGCGGCGTCCTCTTCGGGGCCCTTTGTGGAGGGATTTTGCAACATCGGGGATAAATCCCCCCAGGGTGAAGTCGAGGAAAGGAGGAGAGATTCCCTTGCCCAGGGAGTTGTCGGCGGTTGTGGAGGAGATCTTGTCCTACGAAGGCGCCGTCCTCGAAAAGAGGGAGGACGGATCTTTGGAATTTCTCCTTCCGCCGAGCCTTTGTGAGAGCTTGGGGTTACCTGAACAGGGCCTGCTCGGTTTTTCGATCGAACAGGCTCAGGAAGGCGTGATCCCACTCTCTTACGAGTCAGAGCTCTTCAGAGCCTTCGAGAAGATCGTTGCAGGCAAGGGGAGGCTTGCCCGGGCCTTTTACCCCTCGTCTTCTCCGAATATTGAAAAGATCTCGAAAGGAATCGCTGAAAAGGTGGTTTTTTCCAATGCCACGTTTCGACTCCAGAAGGTGACGGAGGAGACGAATGCTTATCTCTTGATTTTTTTCAAGTACGAGGCACTTTCCGACGAAAAACGAGAAGGGCTTTTCTCCCTTCTGGTCAGTCGAAAGAATTTTTCCGTTGTGGCGCTCAACGATCCACTCGGGGAGTTTGGTTCGGATCTGGTGGATCGGAAGGAGGAGGATGGTCCCGCGGCCTGGAACGAAGTCGAATGGCTTAAGGCCCTGGAAGCCGGCTACGGAGCAGCGTGCATCGTGGCCAAAGAGGAATTGAGCCCATTCATCCAGAGCCTTGAAAAAAGGCTTCATCGCGACATCCAAAGGGTTCACGACTATTATGAAGACTTGAAGCGCGAGACGAAGAAGGCGTTCGAAAGGAAAAGGACGGCTCGAGCGGAATCGCCTCGCGGGGCAAACGGTGAGGACCCCTCCCCAGAGGCGGCTCAAAGGCTGCTCTTGGAGAAGATGGAGGCAATCGAGGCGGAAAAGAATTGGAAGGTCCAGGATCTCGTCTCCAAGTACGCCTTAACCGTTCGCCTCGAGCCCCTCTGTGGCCTCATCCTCGAAACGCAAGCTCCCATCTTCTGGATCGAAATCAGGCGACGTCTTTCATCGAGGGCCTTTCCTCTGGGCTATAACCCCATTCTCAAGAGATTGGACCCCTTGCCCTGCGAAGCCTGTTTCAATCCGAGGGGAGGCACCTTCGTCTGCGACGATCAACTCCATCTTCTTTGCAGTCACTGCTTCAAGAAATGCCCGGAGTGTGGAAGGCCTTATTGTTCCGTCTGCTCGAAGGGAGGATGCCCCCGCTGTGGGAAAAAGGGGCCATAGGGTGGCAAGGGATCAGCGCTTTTTCAGAACGGGTTCGGCATAGTAAGCGGTGACCATCTCGTTGCTGTGGTCCGTATCCGTTTCAAGACCGAGGGCCACCACCTCAGGGGTGCCCGTTCCGAAGGCAGCCGTATAGTCCTTGTGAAGGTCTCTTTGCTCCGCTACCCACTGGTTCGACTTCCCTTCGCCGGACTCGAGGACGAAGATCTTCGTAAATTTTTCTGACGGATGGTTGAAAACCTTTCCTACGGGAAGTCGGCTTGCCCAGATGTATTCAATCCTGAGCCCTCGTGGCGCCAGCCCCTCAAACATCCAGTAGCTCTTCTCCTTGCCGAAGACGACGATGACCCGGGCAGCGGCATCGTAGCGGTCCTTTCGGGTTTCGATCGCGGAGCGAACGACATTCGATATCTTCCACCTCCAGGAAAGAACGGGAAGGCCCTTCTCCTTGAGGCTCACTTCTCTGAAGAGGGTCGAACGGCTCCCGACGCTTTCCGCTTTGATGATCCGTTGGCCTACCCTTTCATAGCGTGTCGGTGGGACGCCGAAATAGGAGACCATCCACCAACCTTTCACAGGCGAAGGCTTCTCAATCTCCTCCGGTTTCTCCTGTTGGGAGGGCCCAAAAGGGAGGGGAAGTTGAGCCAGGGCAAAGGCAATCGAAAAGAGCAACCCGACCATCTTCATTTCGTCCCCCGCGAAAGGTGTTTCGTCACCCCTCATGTTCCAACAAATCCTGCTCCGGGGCCCCGGAGAGGGCGCCAGAGGGAACTTGTAGCGGCGCCTCAAGGAGGTTGAATATTACTAATACCCTCATATGAGTCCGGACAAACAAAAGGAGAATAAATCCTCTTCTCCCCTTGGGGAGAGGATTGAGGTGAGGGGGCAATTCCAAGGAAACACCCCCACCCTCTCCCGCTAACGCGGGAGAGGGTGATCTCCGTCATTTCTATTTTGAGAAGATTAATAGGTTCCTCACCTCGCGCGCCGTTCCTATGCCGCTTCCTGAGTGCTCGATTTACGTATAGCACATTTTTCGCCTTTTTTCCCCGGGTGGTGCATCCCCTTTCCTGGTTGCCTAAGGGGTGGCCTTGACAAGGGATCGTACGTATATTACGTTTCGAACAAGCCACGAAGGCCCCTCCCTCCTTGAAACTGGAAACGGGAAAGGGCCTTTTTTTGTGGCAGGGTGGGCCTGCCCATGGAAAAGAGAAGAAAGACGATCGCGGTGATCGACGGACAGGGAGGAGGCATTGGAGCAGCCATCATCAAGCGCCTCCGTGAAGCCCTGGAAGAGGACGTGGAGATCCTGGGGCTCGGCACGAACGCCATGGCCACGGGCGCTCTCTTGAAGGCAGGAGCGAACAGAGGGGCCTCCGGTGAGAATGCGATCGTTCAAACGGTCAAAACGGTTGACATGGTGACGGGAACAGTGGCCATCGTCATCGCCCATTCGATGATGGGAGAGCTCACCCCGAAAATGGCGGAAGCCATCGCTTCGAGCCCGGGGATGAAGTGTCTTCTTCCTTTGAAGATACCCGAGGTGGAGATTGTCGGTGCGCCCAAAGAACCCCTTCCCCATCTCATCGAGCAGCTTGTGAAGCGGATTCAAGAGATCATCGGTTCCTGAAGGAGGTTACGATGTGCGAAGCCAACGCCTATCTGACCAAGCAAGGGAGCGAGGAGCTGATCCTCGAAAGCATCATGATCCTTCGGCCAGAAGGGGACCGGATCTACCTCCAGAACATCTTCGGAGAGCAGAAATGGATCAAAGGACGGATCAAGGAGATGAATTTGGTCGAGCACCGCATTGTCTTAGAGGAGGTCCAGAGCGCTTCCCTATGACTCCCTTCGGTTATTTCTTCCAGGGGATCACCTTCCAAGCCTCCATGCCGAGGCTATTTCCTTCGATGACGTTCGAGTTTTGCTCCCTTAATGAACACCTCGCGGACAATCTTTTGGGTCTCTTCGTCGGCGATCTTTCGAACATGGATCTCGATCTGTTGTAGCGTCTTTTCGTCGAGAGGCTCCTTGATCCAGGAGGATTTCCCTTCGGGAGGCCTCTCGGTAGGGGGGATCTCTCCCAAGCGAAAACGGATCTCCGCGATGAGGGGTTCCTTGAGGAAGGCGTTTATCTTTTCGATCAACGAAGCCTTGAGGAACTGAAGCTGCTGCATCCAGGTCGGATGGGAGACGTCGAGAAAGAGGATTCGGTTCCGGACCTGGCGGGGGTGAGTCTGACTGGCCAAAGGCTCGCCCACGATCTCTCGCCAACGGTGGATCACAAGGTGGTTCCGGAGGGGGCCTTCGAGCTCAAGCCTCCTGAGGGTTTCCTCAAGGATTGAACGTAAGGGCAGCGGTTTTGTCATGGCCAAGGACTCCGTTGGAATGGAGGCATTTCAGCTTACCCCGGCCTTCGAGACATCGATCCTCGGGAAGAGGGGCATTGGTTTGACGACCTTTCCGCCCGGTCTCAATCCTCCCCAGCGGCCATCTTTCTCGATCCTTTTCTCCCCAAGATCCGCGTCGAGACCGAGCTGCTTCATCATGCTTTCGGCCGTTACGGGCATAAAGGGCGCTACGAGCAAGGCGATGAGGCGAAGGGCCTCGAGGGTCTGATAGAGAACGGTTCCGAGCCTTGGCCGATTCGTGGGATTTTTCGCGAGGGACCAGGGAGCCATTTCGTCAATGTACTTGTTGGCTGCGGCGACGATCTCCCATATGGAAGCAAGGGCCTTGTTGAAGGCAAGCTCATCGATGAGCGTCGAGATCTGAGCCACCACCCGTTCGGAGACTTCCCGAAGCCTCTGATCCTCTTGCGCGAAGAGAACGGGCTCTGGAATCGTTCCATCAAAATACTTGATCACCATGGCGAGGCCCCGGCTGAAGAGATTTCCCAGATCGTTTGCGAGATCGCTGTTGATGCGGTGAACCATGGCCCCATGGGAGAAGTCTCCGTCAACGCCGAAAGGAACCTCCCTTAGGAGAAAATATCGAACGGCATCGACTCCATAGGTATCGATCAAGCGATTGGGCTCCACGACGTTTTGGAGGGACTTCGACATCTTCTTTCCTTCAATCGTCCACCATCCATGGGCAAAGACCATCTTCGGAGGCGTGAGGCCGGCTGCCCGAAGCATGGTGGGCCAATAGACCGTATGGGTGGTCAGGATGTCTTTACCGATGAGATGGGTCACTTCAGGCCAGAATTGCGAAAAGGAGTCATCGGCCGATCCGTAACCGATTCCGCTCACGTAGTTGATGAGGGCGTCGAACCAGACGTAGGTCACGTATTCGGGATCGAAGGGAAGCTCGATACCCCAGCTCAAGCGCTTCTTCGGTCTCGAGATACAAAGATCTTCAAGAGGCGATCGCAGGAAGCCCAAGATCTCGTTTCTTCGCGGCCAGGGCAAGATGAACCGGTCGTGGGTTTCGATGTGCTCGATCAGCCACGATTGGTAACGGCTCATTCGGAAGAAGTAATTGCGCTCGGCGATCTCTACGGCCTCTCGCAGACAGTCGGGACACTTTCCGTCCACGAGATCTTTCTCCGTCCAGAACCGCTCGCACGGGACGCAGTACCATCCCTGATAGCTGTCTTGATAAATCTCTCCGCGATCGTAAAGATCCTGAAGGATCTTCTGAACCACCTTCTTATGGCGCTCTTCGGTCGTTCGGATGAAGTCCGTGTTCGAGATATGGAGCCGCTTCCAGAGGGCTTGGAACCGTAACACCATCTCATCGCAATGGGCCTTGGGATGAACGCCCCTTTCCTGAGCGGCCCGCTCCACCTTCTGGCCATGCTCGTCGGTTCCCGTCAGGAAGAAGACCTCGTATCCTTCGAGACGCTTGTAGCGGGCGAGAACATCGGCAGCGACGGTGGTGTACGCATGACCGATATGGGGTACATCGTTCACGTAATAAATCGGGGTTGTCACATAGAAGGCCTTCTTAGATTTCGGATGCATGGACCGTTACCTCTCCTCCTCCCTCCAGTTCGACCGTCACCGTTTGGTTCAAGACGTTTTGTCGAATGATCTTCCCTCTGCCGGAGCGGGTGACGACGGTTTTCCCCACTTTGGGAAGGTTTTTCTTCAACTCGCAATAGGTCGAGAATTCATAGGCCAGACAGCACATGAGTCGACCGCAGACCCCGGAGATCTTAGCCGGGTTCAGGGTGAGGTTCTGTTCCTTGGCCATCTTGACCGAGACGAGATCGAAGCGGCTAAGAAAGGAAGAACAGCAGAGCTCCCTTCCGCAACCTCCCACGCCGCAAACCATCTTGGCCTCATCCCGGACGCCAATCTGGCGCATCTCGATGCGCATCCGAAACTCCGCAGCCAAGTCTCTCACCAGTTCCCGGAAGTCGACCCGTTTCTCGGCCGTAAAATAGAACAGGGTCTTCGAACGATCGAAGAGGACCTCGGTTCTGACCAACTTCATGTTCAGCCCTTTTTCGGCGATCTTCTTGAGGCAGAATTGGAAGGCCTCCTTCTCCAGAAGAAGATTTCGTTCGGCCTGCTCCAGATCCTCGGATGTGGCCTTCCGAAGAACCTTTCCAAGGGGTTTTTCCGTGGGGGGGGACTCCCTTTCCCAAGGTGGGTGAAGGACCTTGCCGAGAAAAATCCCCTTCTCCGTTTCAACGACAACCCGATCTCCCGACTCAAGGGGAAAATCCCCTGCATCGGCTTCTTCTACCTTCCCACTTCCGAACTTAAGACGAACCAAACGAATCATGTTCGTTCCATCCCTTCCTAAATCTCATGCCCATGGCCGGAGGCCACGCTCCAACCTTGAAACCCGAAATCTTTGGGCTCTAACCTTTCGCCACCAACCTCCAACGTCCGCAGGCCAAGCAGGGCCCCTTCGACTATTCGTTTCCTCTTGCCGAGGCCACCTGAACCTTCGCGGAGGATTTTCAGCCGGACGATTTCATATCCCACGAAAGCATCATGGCCTCCACGGCCAAGGCCGGGTTGGCGTTACCGCGGATGGGGCTGATCGCCACGATGGTCCGCTGAAGTGCATCCAGACGTTTCATCAGAGCCGAAAGGGTCCAAGAGGAGGCCAGGGCCTCCAACTTTTCGGCAAGATCCCTATGAAAGAGCTTCGAAGGATCTCGACAAAGCTTGCTCACAACCAAGTCCCGCAGCAGTGTCTTGGCCACTTCCAAAAGGAGGAGGACCTCTTCCCGCTGGGTCGGCAGCGATTCGACCCATCGTTCAATCGTTTCGAAGGAAAAGCCTTTTGCACCCACCCACTCCTTGAGGAACTCCTCCCGGGGAATACGGGCCACTTTATCCCGTAGCTCAAGAGCCCTCCCGGGGCTACCTTCGGAAAAAGAGGCCAGGAGACGGGCCTCTCCGGGTTCGAGACCCTCGTGATCGACAAGCCATTTGGAAACGACCTCGAGCGGCAGCGAGGCAAACCGTATCGGCTGACATCGGGAGCGGATCGTTGGAAGCAAGCGCCTCGGATGGGGTGCCAGGAGAATGATCACTGTGTGAAGGGGTGGCTCCTCCAACGTTTTTAGGAGGACGTTCGCCATATGAGGGGCCATCCGATCGGCGGCCGAGACGATGCAGACCCGACGACGGCCTTCCGAAGGCCTATAGACAAGCTCCTGTTGCATCTGAAGGATTTGATCTTTACGAATCGTCTGATTGTCGGGCTCGATGAGTAAGACATCGGGATGAAGCTGGCGGTCGATCTTGCGGCACGAGACGCATTGATCGCAGGCCTCGATGGGCGTCGGTCCTCCGCCGAGGCAGTTTAAGGTTTTTGCAAACTCGAGGGCGACCTTTTTTCTCCCAACCCCTTCGTTTCCCCAAAACAGGTAGCTATGGACGACCCGGTTAAGGAGGATCGCTCGCTGAAGCTGCCCGATCTCTTTTTCATGTCCCAAGACGTCTCGAAAAGCCACAGTATCTCACCTATGCTCAGCCCTTTGCCCTCGCAAGAATCCCTTAGCGTTTTTTGGCCTTTCGATGGATCAGCTCGTCGACGATCTGACGGATCGTTTCGAAAACCTTTCCTTCTCCCTGCCCGGCATCGATCAACTTCACCCTTTTCGGATGGGGTTTGGCGAGGGCGAGATAACCCTTTCTCACCCGGCGGTGAAAGGAAAGGCTCTCCCTTTCGAAACGATCTTCCTTGGCCGTCTCACCCCTTTGGTTCCGATCGATGGCCCGTCTCAAGCCAACCCTTGGAGGACAATCGAGGAGAAAGGTCACATCCGGCTGGATCCGATCTGTGGCGAGGCGGTTGAGTTTTTTGATCAGCTCGAGTTCGATCCCCCGGCCGTAGCCCTGGTAAGCGAGGGAGGCGTCGCTGAATCGATCGCACAAAATCACCGTGCCCTTCTTTAGAAGGGGCTTGATCACCTCTTCTACGTGCTGGGAGCGGGCCGCTTCGTAAAGGAGAAGCTCGGTCAGGGGGGCAATTTGACCGTGATCTGGGTTTAACAGGATGTTTCGAATCTTTTCGCCAATGGGAGAACCTCCCGGCTCCCGTGTGACCACGCAGGGGATACCCCTCTCGGTCAAGTATCGCTTCAAGCGTCGAATCTGTGTCGTCTTACCGCTTCCCTCTATGCCTTCAAAGGTGATGAAAAGGCCCAACTCTCTCTCCTTGCCAAAATCGATGGACCCTGATCTTCCAAAAGTCCCTTCCCGAAGGACGTCCTCTCCGGGGCTCCGCAATGGAACGGGCGGGTTAACTATTTGAAATTCCAAATAAACTATAATGGAAACCCGAAGCCCTTGTCAAGGCAAAGGCTCAGCCCCTAAACCCCTGGCCGTGGATCGTAGGAAGGAGATTTCTCAACGGAGAATAGGACGATAGGGTTTTTGGCGAGGGAGGGACACAGTGGGGATACATAGGGAGGAAACAGATTCCTTCCCTCGCAGGGCCGAAGCAGAAGGCCTCCAAGATCCTTCGATACGAGTTACGATCCCTTGGGAACCTACACCGTGAAGATCCATCCAAAACGGTCGACCTTCTCTCCGTAGTGAAGGCCGGTGATCTCGTCGTAGAGTTTCTGGGCCACAGGACCAATCTTGTTGTCGTTAATGACGATCTTCTCACCCTGATGGTAGATCTCTCCCACTGGGGAAATGACGGCTGCCGTTCCGGTTCCAAAGGCCTCTTGGAGCCTTCCGTCTTTCGAGGCGGAAAAGACCTCGTCAATCGAGATCTTCCTTTCCGAGACCTTCATATTCCATGCTCTGGCGAGATGAAGGACCGAGTCCCGGGTTACTCCGGGAAGAATGGTCCCTTCAAGGGGAGGTGTGATGAGCTCGTCATCGATGACGAACGCCATATTCATGGTGCCCACCTCTTCGATGTACTTCCGTTCGATGCCATCCAGCCAGAGGACCTGGGTAAAGCCTTTCTTTTTTGCCTCTTCAGCCGGAAGGAGGGTCGCGGCGTAATTGGCAGGGGTTTTTGCGGCCCCAAGCCCCCCTTTCGCTGCGCGAATATACTCGGTGGAGGTGATCAGCTTCACAGGGTTGATCCCCTCTTTGTAGTAGGCTCCCACGGGCGAGGTGATCACCACGTAGCGGTAGGTCTCCGATACCTTGACGCCCAGGAAACTATCCGTTGCAAAGATAAAGGGCCGAATGTAGAGGGAGTAGCCTTTCTTCTTCGGAACCCACTCCTTGTCGAGTCGGATCAGGGCCTTCAGGCCTTCGATAAAGAGCGAGAAATCCATTTGGGGGATACAAAGCCTCCGGCACGAGAGGTTCATCCGTTCGTGGTATTTGTCCGGACGAAAGAGGTGAATGGCACCGTTTCGAGCATAAAAAGCCTTTAACCCCTCGAAGATCATCTGGCCGTAGTGGAGAGAACACATGGCTGGATAGACCTCCATGGGTCCATAAGGCATGATACGTGGTTCACACCACTCGCCATCCCGGTAGTCCATTACGAGCATATGATCTGAAAAGACCTCGCCGAAACCGAGATGTTCGAAATCGACCTCTTCCCTTCTGCTCTTCTTCACCTGGATCAGCTCCATTTTCTCCCACCTCGCTAAAAGGAAATTTGAAGCATCGAGCCGGCGCCTCCCAGAAATTCCATCTGTCCGACAGGGCTTATTATAACCTTTTCGGCCAAAAAGTAAACCCTGATGTTGCAATAAATCCTGCTCAAAGACCCCGGTGAGGGCGCCAGAGAGGGCTTGCAGCGGCACCTCAAGGAGGTTGAATCCCAAGTTCCGTTACCTTCGCTGGATTTCGCCTTTGGTGGAATCTGCGTTGACCGCTCACCTCTCAACAAAACCCCCTTGGCAAGGCCTCTGAGGCGTCCTCTCCGGGGCTCCGTGATGCACCTGACGGGTAAACCCTGATGTTGCAAAATCCGGGCGGAAAGGGCCCCACTGAGGGAAAGGTCTCTTTGTTGCTTATTTTCCTCGGTTCGGATATAAAAAGGATAACCCCAGGAACCGGAGGGTACCATGACAGAGCCTCAAAAGGTGGTAGACGGTTTCCGCTTCCTTCCTCCCGGGCTTAAGGCCTGGATTCAGCTTTTCATAGAAGCCAGGGAATTCCATGGGCCAATCCCTTGGACACCTATGCTTAAGCCTCTGTCGGAGATCCGGCTGGCCCTGGTTACCAGTGCCGGGATCAGCCTCAAGACCGATCCACCCTTCGACATGGAAAGGGAGAAGCGGGAGCCCCTATGGGGTGATCGCTCCTTTCGGATGCTTCCGAAAGGAACAACCGAGAAGGACGTCCAGGTTCATCATCTTCACATCAACACGAGCTACATTGAGCGGGACCTCAACGTCATGCTTCCCCTGGCTCGCATGGCCGAGTTTGAGAGAGAAGGGATCATCGGATCCCTGGCTCCTACGGCCTACTCTTTTTACGGTTTTCAATGGGAGAACACCGACTTTCTACACGAGGCTATCGAGCCGATGTCGGTGAGGATGAAAGAGGAAGGGGTGAAGGCCGTGCTTCTTACCCCAGCCTGACCTTTTTGTTGCCAGTCCGTGGGGCTGGCCGCTCGGTTCCTGGAGGAGAGAGGTTTCTCCACCGTAGTCCTTTCTCCGACCCATGAGTTTCATCGGGCGGTTGGGATTCCAAGAACCGCCGCCATCGAGCATCCCTACGGAAGGCCTGTAGGCCAGGTGGGAGACAGGGAAGGGCAGCGAAAGGTCCTTTTTGAGGCTCTTTCGGTCCTGGAGAAAGCGAAAGGCCCGGGCGAGATATGGCATCTTCCGTTCACCTGGCCTGAAGAGCCGAAGAAGACGGACTGGCAGCCCCGCGAGATGTCGCCTCTGATCAAGTACTACCTCGAGGAGATCAAAGAGGCTCGAAGAGGGATGGGGGATTCGCGATCCCATTGAATTGGGCACCGGATTTTCGGGCTGTGAACCACGAGGAAGGATCCAGCAAGAAGGAGATCGCTTGATGGCCTTATGCACGGGGGGAGAAGCGTATGGGAAAATTTCTTCTTGGGATTTTGGTTGGCATCATCCTCGTCTTCCTGTTCCTGATGCTGGGAGGCGGAAAGACCCTCAGGACGGTAGGAGAGAACATAACGGAGACGGGGAAACGGATGCAGCTTATTGAGGAATCGATCCGAAAGGATAAAGAAACGATTGAGAACGTGATCAAGAAGAAGTTCTCCAAGGAGGAGAAAGAAGGGCCGAAGAAGACTCAGTAAGCGATTCTGAAATCGTCGAACTCTCCCTTGTAGTCTTCCCACTGAAGATCGACCCGTGTAACCCTCGCCTCGGAAGGGCCCCGATAGCACCATTGAACGATTCGATCCACCCGATCCTTCTCGCCCTCAAAGACGGCCTCGACGGTGCCGTCCCATCGGTTCTTCACCCACCCCGTAACGCCGAGCTCTGTGGCCTTCCTATAGGTGTGGTGCCGAAAGAAGACGCCTTGAACCCTTCCCTCGATGATCAGATGGGCCCTTATCTTTTCCATAGCCACTGAAAAAATATCACAGCCCTTCGTCAAAAATCAAGCCCGACAGGCATGCCTCCGTTTCGCGGGCCACGTATCCTCTCCCGTTGAGGCTGCCGGAGATGGGTCCCATCTCCCCACCCAAAACTGGGGCATTGGGGCCGAGGCGGTCTTGGGCTTGAAATAGCGTAGACCGATCAATTAGAATTTTTGTAAATTTTTTGAGAGGATCAATCGGAATCACCCATGAAAAACCTCCATTTGGGAATTGACGTCGGCTCGGTCAGCGCGAATACGGTTGTCATGGCCGAAGGGCTCGAGGTCGTCGAGGAGCACTATACCCGAACCAAAGGGCAACCCCTTCAGACCGTGGAGCGAATCCTCGAGGATATTCTGAAGCGCTTTCCTTTCGAGAGCTTCAGAACCGTCTCTTTCACGGGTACGGGCGGAAAACTTCTCTCGGAGCTTTTGGGAGGCCATTTCGTCAACGAGATCATCGCTCAAGGAAGAGCGGTCCAGGCCCTTTATCCTGAAGTTCGAACCATCATCGACATGGGGGGCGAGGACTCGAAGCTCATCCTTCTTGAGGAGGAAGACGGAGAGCTCAAGATCGCCGATTTCGCCATGAATACCCTCTGTGCTGCGGGCACGGGGTCGTTCCTCGATCAGCAGGCGAGCAGGCTTGGCCTGACGATCGAGGCCTTCGGAGAGCTCGCCCTCAAATCCACCCACCCGCCGCGGATCGCGGGGCGGTGCAGCGTTTTCGCCAAGTCCGACATGATTCACCTCCAGCAGATCGCCACACCGGATTATGATATTGTCGCCGGCCTCTGCTTTGCCCTGGCAAGAAATTTCAAGAGCAACATCGCAAAGGGCAAGCTCTTTCGAAAACCCATTTCCTTTCAAGGCGGGGTGGCCGCGAATGTAGGCATGCGAAGGGCATTCAAAGAGGTCCTGGAACTTAGCGACGGCGAGTTGATCATTCCCAGATACTTTGCCTCGATGGGGGCCATTGGTGCCGTGCTGGTCACCCGGGATCAGGCCCAGGCCGAAAATTCGTGGAAAGGGTTGGAACCCCTTCGGCAATATCTGCGGGAGCATAAGGAGGACGAAGCGCCTTTAGAGCCTCTTTCTCTCTGCAGCCTTCATGAGGTCAGGCATGACCACTCGGTCGATTTGAAATCGTCCCTCCCTGAAGGAGAAAGGATCGAGGCCTATCTTGGGATCGATGTGGGCTCGATCAGCACCAATCTGGTCGTGATCGACAAGGAGAAGCGTGTTCTGGCGAAGCGCTATCTCATGACGGCCGGCCGGCCCATTGAAGCGGTCCGGACAGGGCTTAAAGAGATCGGGGAAGAGATCGGAGACCGGGTGGAGATCAAAGGGGTGGGAACGACCGGTTCGGGTCGATACCTCACAGCCGATTTCGTGGGTGCGGATCTCGTGAGAAACGAGATCACGGCTCAGGCCACGGCCGCGATTCACATCGATCCGAAGGTTGATACGATCTTCGAGATCGGGGGTCAGGATTCCAAATACATCAGCATCGATAACGGTGTCGTCGTCGATTTCGAGATGAACAAGGTCTGTGCCGCAGGGACGGGATCCTTCCTCGAGGAGCAGGCCGAACGCCTCGATATCTCCATCAAGGGCCAGTTCGGAACCCTTGCCCTCTCTGCTGAAAAACCGGTCCGTATGGGCGAGCGCTGTACGGTTTTCATCGAATCGGATCTCGTTCATCACCAGCAGCGGGGTGTGGACAAGGACGATCTGGTCGCGGGGCTGAGCTACTCCATCGTCCAGAACTATCTGAACCGTGTGGTGGGAGATCGCAGGATCGGAGAACGGATCTTCTTCCAGGGCGGAACGGCCTTCAATAAGGGTGTGGTGGCAGCCTTCGAGAAGGTGTTGAACAAGAAGATCGTCGTCCCGCCCCACCACGACGTGACAGGAGCCATTGGAGCGGCGATCCTTGCCATGGAGGAGCGAACTTGGGAGAAATCGAGCTTCAAAGGCTTCGATCTGAGTCAGCGTCGCTACGAACAATCGTCCTTTGAATGTAAGGGATGCCCGAACCTGTGTCTCATTCGAAAGGTGAGCGTAGAGGGCGAAAAACCGCTCTTCTACGGAAGCCGCTGCGAAAAGTACGACGTGATCAAACGGACAAAAGGATCGGACCTTCCGGATCTCTTCGAGGAACGAGAGAAATGGCTCTTTGCTCCATACGAAGGGGAAACCTCCCTTCGTGCCGACGCTCCGGAGATCGGCATTCCAAGGATCCTCTATTTTCATGAGATGCTTCCTTTCTGGAGGGCCTTCTTCACGGAGATTGGGTATCGCGTCGTACTCTCCGATCCCACCCACAAGGAGCTGATCCGAAAAGGGGTCGAGAATGTGATCGCGGAGACCTGTTTTCCGATCAAGGTGAGCCATGGCCATGTCCTCAACCTTTTGGAAAAAGGGGTGAAGCGGATCTTTCTACCAAGCCTTGTCAACCTGAAGCCTTCGCATCCTGAGATTCCGAACAGTTCGGCTTGTCCTTATGCCCAGTCATTTCCTTATGCGGTTCCCTCTTCCATCGACTTCAAAGGGGCAGGGGTAGAGGTGCTTCAGCCCATCTTTCATTTCGGCTTTGGAAGAGATTATCTGGAGAGAGAACTTGTTCGGTTTGGACAGTCTCTGGGCCAGGGATCGAAACAAGTAGAGGAGGCTTTTAAGAAGGCTGAAAGAGCCCAGGCCCTCTTCTATCAAACCCTCCTTCATCGAGGCAAGGAGATCCTCGAACAGATCAAACCAGGCGAAAAGGCGATGGTGATCGTCGGAAGGCCGTACAATTCCTGTGATCCAGGCGTCAACCTCGATATTCCCAAGAAGCTCAGGGACCTTGGAGTCCTTCCCATTCCCATGGATTTCCTTCCCCTCGAGGCGGTGGAGCCTTCGAAAGAGATCAAAGAAATGTACTGGCGCTATGGCCAAAGGATCCTTGCAGCGGGAAAGATCATCAACAAGGATCCCAGGCTCTATGCGGTTTACATCACCAATTTCGGATGTGGTCCGGATTCGTTCATCGGACACTTCTATCGGGATCTTTCCAAGGGAAAACCCTATCTTCAGCTCGAGATCGACGAGCACAGCGCCGATGCGGGTGCTATCACGCGCTGCGAGGCCTTCCTCGACAGCCTGAAGAACGTGGAGCCGACGAAGGCCCCCTCGGCGAAGCGGGTCGAGCCCAAGACCGATCGAAGCAAGAAGATCTACATCCCCTACATGTGCGACCACTCCTTTGCGGTGGCGGCCGCCTTCGAGGCCTGCGGTGTGGAGGCCGACGTCTTTCCGAATTCGGATGAGGAGACCCTCTTCTGGGGAAGAAAGCTCACCTCGGGAAAGGAGTGCTATCCCTGCATTGTGACGACGGGAGATATGGTGAAACTTCTGAAAAGCCCGGGTTTCGATCACGAACGGGCGGCTTTTTTCATGCCCTCGGGCAATGGCCCGTGTCGATTCGGACAGTATCATCGTTTTCATCGCCTGGTTCTCGACGATCTGGGCTTCGAGCATGTTCCCATCTATTCGCCGAACCAGGACGAGACCCTTTACTCCGATCTCGGCATCATGGGCTCTCGATTCACCCGCCTCGGATGGCAGGGGATTGTGGCGGTTGATCTTTTGACCAAGAAGCTCCTTGAAACGAGGCCCTACGAAAAGCACCAAGGGGAAACGGACAGGGTTTATCAGGAGTGCCTCGAGGATATCTGTCAAAGGATCCGAGAAGGGGGAGAAAAACTCCCAGAGGCGCTCAAAAGGAGCCTCGAGGCTTTAGAGGGGATCGAAGTGGTGGAGCCCGGAACGAAGCCCTTGATCGGGATCGTGGGAGAGATCTTCGTTCGGTTCAACCGCTTCAGCAACGAAGAGGTGATCCGAAAGATCGAACAATTTGGCGGCGAGGCGTGGCTGGCTCCTCTTACAGAGTGGATTCTTTATGTCAACACGATCTCCAAGGAGCGAAGCCTGAGAAAGAAGTCCTTTTCGAACCTGCTCAAGGTCTTCCTGACGGATTACTATCAGAAGAAGGACGAGCATACCCTCGAGAAGATTTTCAAGGGCCATCTCCGCCACTTCGGAGAACCGAAGACGAAATCTCTTTTCAAGAACGCCAAACCCTACCTGGATGCCTCTTTTGAGGGAGAGGCGATCCTCTCTGTTGGAAAGACGATCGATTTTGCCAAACGAGGGGCCTCGGGCATTGTGAACATCATGCCCTTTACCTGCATGCCGGGAACGATCGTTAGCACCCTTCTTAAGCGTTACCGGGAGGAGAACAACAATATCCCCATTCTTAACATGGCCTACGACGGCCAGGAGCAGACCAACACCCTGACCCGCCTCGAAGCCTTCATGCATCAGGCCCGCCAATTCCAGGAGCGAACAAAACGGAAGGTCTTCCGCTCCCGCTGACGGGGATGAGGGGGTGGGCGATCTCTTGTTCTATCTTAATGATCCATGCCCGGAGGGCAGCCACGAATCATGAAAATCCCTACAGTTCAATCCCGGCCCCTCCGGGCGCTCCTTCGAGGTTCGTTCTCTGGAGGGGCAACCCTGTGCGGTTGCCCTGGGCTGGCTCACATCTTCCGGAGTTGACTTTTTTGGGGAAAGCTGTATGCTATTTCCGACGGCGCCTGATCGCGGGGTCGGTGAAAGTTAGGGGGAAGAGGAGGGAAAAGACCATGAGGGCAGGGAAGCTGATGAAGGGGATCGGGGGGTGTCTTCTTGCGTTTCTTTTTCTGTTCCACTGTCACTTCGTTTTGGCCCAGTCGAGTACCCATTATTCGATTGGGTTTGGGGTGATCTCCGGAGGAGGGGGAGAAGGGGGATCGACAAACTATTCCCTTTACGGGATCTTTGGTCAGCCCTCTGCGATCGGGGTTTCCACGAGCACGGGTTATATCAACCGCGGGGGTTTTCTCTATCTTTTTGAACCCGACATCTCCCTTTCTCTCAGCGCCTGGAACTTCGAGCGGGTCTTCGTCGGACAATCCTCTCCGCCCCAAGGTTTCACGATCACGAACCCGGGGACCGGAGAGCTCGTGATAGGAACTCTGAGCGTTACAGGAAGCTCAGAATTCCACCTTCAGAACGATCATTGCTCGAACCAGGTTCTGGAGGCCTTTGACACCTGCGACTTTGAGGTGCTCTTTTCACCCACCTCCCTCGGTTCAAAAACCGCAACACTCGAGATCCCGTCGAACGACGAGGATAGCCCATTGACCCTGGCGTTGAGCGGTCGCGGGGTTCGCCTGATGGTGAATCCGGAGGAGGGAACGATCGGAACCTCCCTGACAATCGGAGGCTCGGGGTTTGGGGCGAAGAAGGGAAAGATTTGGATCGGCGGGGTATCCCTGAAGGTTCAAAACTGGGTAAGCGAAGCGATTGAGGGAACATTGACGAAGACCCTCTCCCCTTCAGCCTATGATGTGGTCGTGGTGCCCAAAGAGCCGAAGGGTGCGCCTTCGATCACCGAGCCCGGAGGCTTCACGGTGAGGGCTCCGGAGATTCAAACGGTGAACCCAACGAGTGGAAAGCCCCTTGACGAGATCACGATCCTTGGCAATTTTTTCAGTACGAAGAAGGGAAAGGTATACCTTGAAAAGGATGGTGAGACGAAGTCCTGCAAAGTGACCGAATGGGGCATGACAAAGGTGAAGTTCCTGGTTGCTAAAGGCCTTGCTCCGGGGGTCTACACGCTCAGAGTCACCAACAAGGTGGGCTCAGGCATAGGAACCTTTACGGTCGAAGATTGAGATTGGAGATAAGCAATAGGCTGCTTTTTACCCGCCCGTTTTATTGCGAAGCCCCGGAACCGAAGAAGTAGCCCGCTACGTTCTTGCGATTTTGTCACGATACCTTTCGAAAGAGGTAAGGTGAGAGGAGCCTTTTGATTCTTTCGGCGAGGGGGCGCTGGATTCGCACCTTCAGGTAGAGGTCGCCCGGCTCGCCACCGTTTTTTCCCTCTCCTCCCATGCCCTTTAGCCTGATTTTTTGACCTTCGTCCATTCCCGGTGGAATGTGGATGAGGAGCTCCCGGCCTTTTCTTCGATGGAAATATTTGACTTTCCCCCCTTCCCGTGCCGTCAAGGGATCGATCAGGATCACCTCTTCCCAATCCTGGCCTTTTCCAGGAGGTCCGATGCCCAAGGTGGCTCGAAGGAGATGTTGAAGAAGCTTGCCGAGAAGGCCGGGCCGAGAGGTCGAAGTCTCTGAGACCTCGGAAGCCCCACGGGGTCTGTAACGCCGGCCGAAAAGAGGGCCGTAAAAGACAAACCCTCTTCCGAAAACGCCCGGTCTTCTGAATTCGAAGGAGCGGAATCCCTCACCATAGAACTCACTGAAGAGTTCCTCGAAACTTCGGAAACCGAAGGATCGCGCCATGTCCTCAAAGATCTGATTGATGTCGGAGCCCCTGAAGATGTCTTCTTCGGAGTAGCGCTGTTTGAACCGATCGTAGGCGGAGGAGCCATAATGTTGGCCGAAGGTGTCATAGGTCTTTCGTTTCTCTGGATCGGAAAGGACCGCATAGGCCTCGTTGATCTCTTTCATCCTTTCGACCGCCGCGGGGTTTTCGCGGTTTCTGTCGGGATGGTACTGGAAGGCAAGCCTCCGGTAAGCCTCCTTGATCTTTGAAGGAGACGCATCGCGCTCGACCCCCAAAATTTCGTAATAGTCTTTCTTGTCCATCCTTCCCCGTTTCCCCGTCCCGCTTCCCCCCGCTTCCCCCCGCTTCCCATTGACAGGCCTTTAGATTATGCCTTAAATTGACTGGAAATTCATGGATTGAGGTTGAGGTCATGAGGATAAGAAATCCGGGGAAGATTCGAGAGGGGCTCTGGGCCCTGGGGCGGGAAGAGTCGAGGGTCTATCTTCTTGAAGGGGAAAATGAATCGATGATCGTGAGCGGCGGTATGAGCTATATCGTGCCGGACCTTTTGAGGGAGATCGAGGAATTCGGCATCGAGGAGGGAAGGATCCGAAAGATCCTGATCCTCCACTCCCACTTCGATCATGTCGGGATCGTTCCGTTCTTCAAACGTCGCCATCCTCGAATCGAGGTTCTCGGGTCAAAGAGGGCCTGGGAAATCCTTCAAATGGAGAAGGCGATCGAGACGATCAACGAATTCAGTCGGGATGTCACAAAAAGGATGGGAAGGGAAGAGGTCCATTCGAAATACGATCTGGACTGGCGAAACGATGTCTCCGGCACGACCGTTTCGGAAGGCGATCGGATCGATCTTGGAGGAGTGGAGATTTCGATCCTCGAAACGCCAGGCCATTCTTCTTGTTCCATATCCGCCTACGTTCGCCAGTGGAAGGCCCTCTTCCCATCCGATGGAGGCGGCATCCCTTTCCGTGAGACGATCATCCCCTCGGGCAATTCCAACTACACCCAGTTTCAAGAAAGCCTCGAAAAACTGGCTGCCCTCGAGGTGGAATACTACTGCGCGGACCATTACGCTCACGTGGTGGGAGACGAGGCCCGGGAAATGGCGAGACGTTCCATCGAGGCGGCCCGACGTCATCGAGAGGAGGTCGAAACTGTCCTCCGTTCGGAAGGGGATATCGAGAAGGCCACGCAGAAGCTGGTCCGTTCCTTTTACCGCGAAAACCCGGACTATTTTCTATCGCCCGAGATCTTTGCGGGTGTTTACCGCCAGATCGTCCGACACATCGCCAACACCATGGCCGATTTCCGGCCTGCGCCGTCCCGATGAGGGTTCAAGGGCTTTCGACGAGGCTTCGAATCACCTTCATGTTCTTCAAATCCTCGACGGTGTCTTTACGGGGCGTCTCCATGATCCCCGGAAGATGGGCGAGGAGAGGGTGGTTTACAATCCGACGGAATCCGTCGAGGCCAATATAGCCCTCACCGATATGCCAATGGCGATCCTTCCTCGAACCCAAGGGCGTCTTCGAATCGTTGAGGTGAAGGAGATGAAGCCGTTTCAGACCAATGGTTCGATCGAAGGCTTCGAGGGTCTTTTCGAGTCCTTCCTTGGTCGAGAGATCGTAACCGGCCTCGAAGCTATGGGCGGTGTCGAGACAAACGCCTAACCTTCGGTTTTCCCCGACCCGAGCCATGATGTCTCGGATCTGCTCGAACCGATAACCGATCTCAGACCCCTGGCCAGCCGTGTTTTCGAGAAGGAGGACGACGTCGTTTTCGACCTTATCCAAGGCCTGATCAATCCCGTCACAAACAGCCTCGATCGCCTCCTCTTCCGTCGATTCCATCCGGTGGCCGATGTGAATGATCAGGTATTGGGCTTTCAGGGTTTGGGCCCTTTGAAGGTCCGTCACAATGGAGCTCACCGATCGCTTGTAGAACTTCGATGCCCGACAGGCGATGTTGGGGAGATAGGGGAGGTGAAGAAAGACAGGAAAAAGCCCAGATCCCTCGAGCGATCGATGGTAAGCCTCGAGATCCTCCTGATCCAAGGGATCGTATTGCCACCCCCTCGGGTTTCTCGAAAAGAACTGGATGGTCTGGCAGCTCCGGATCGCTGCCCTTTCGACGACCTTCGAAAACCCCCCTGAGATGGAGATATGGAACCCAAAGCGCATCGGCTCCCCTGGGTCATTCCTCAAGCTTTCTGATTCGGACCGCGCAGACCTTGTACTCCGGAATCTTGGCAATCGGGTCGAGGGCATCGAGGGTGAGGAGATTGGCTGCAGCCTCCCTAAAATGGAAGGTCATAAAGACCACCCCGGGAGGAAGACTCTCCGAGGTCCTGGCCTTGACGTGAACCTTCCCACGCCGCGAGGCCACCTCGACCAAACCGTCGTCGGGTTTCACGCCGAGGCGCGCTGCATCCTCGGGATTGATCTCGATCACCCCTTCGGGATAGATCTCCGAAAGGCCCTTCGACTTACGGGTAAGGAGCGTGTGATAGTGATAAAGGACCCTACCGGTGGTCAGCAGAAACGGATAATCCTGATCGGGGAGCTCCGGTGCAGGGGCATAGGGGGTGATGTGAAACTTTCCCTTACCGCGGGTGAACTTCTCCTTGTGAAGGAAGGGTGTTCCTGGATGATCCAGGGTGGGGCAAGGCCATTGAAGCCCCAAGCCCTCCAACCGTTCAAAGCGTATGCCTTCATAGGAGGGGGTCAGGGAGGCGATCTCTTCCATGATCTCTTTGGGCGAAGCGTATTTCATCGGATAACCCAGGCGGGTCGAAAGATCGCAGAGGATCTCCCAATCGGGTCTTGCATGGCCAAGGGGGTCGATCGCCTTACGAACCCGCTGGACCCTTCGCTCCGTGTTGGTGAAGGTCCCGTCTTTCTCGGCAAAGCTTACCCCGGGGAGGACGACATGGGCAAGCTCGGCTGTCTCGGAGAGGAAGATATCCTGGACGACAAGAAGATCGAGACGGCGAAGCTCCTCCTTCACTTTCCCCGCATCGGGATCCGAAAGAAGAGGGTTCTCTCCGAGGATGAATAGGGCTCGGAGCTTCCCTTCACCAATCGCCTTCATCATCTCCATCAGCGTAAGACCCGGCCGAGGAGAAAGGGAGACCCCCCACGCCTTTTCGAACTTCTTTCTCACCGCCTCGTCGTCCACCCGCTGGTAGCCGCTGTAGACGTTGGGCAAACCGCCCATATCACAGGCGCCCTGTACGTTGTTCTGGCCTCGGAGGGGGTTGACGCCGGAAGAGGGCTTACCGATTTGCCCACAGGCCATAGCCAGGTTCGCCAGGGCGAGGACGTTGTTCGTGCCGGTCACGTGCTGAGTGATGCCCATGGCATAGAGGATAGAGGAGTTCTCGGATTGGGCGTAGAGTCGCGAGGCCTCGATCAGATCGGCTGCTAAAACTCCCGTGATCTTTTCCACAGCCTCCGGGGTATAGTCCCTGACCGATTCTTTCAGGGCTTCGAACCCTTCGGTTCGCTCGTCCACAAAGGCCTTGTTGAACCACCCATTGGAGATGATGACGTTGAGCATCCCATTGATCAAGGCCACATCGGTTCCAGGCTTTTGCTGGAGCCAGAGATGGGCAAAGTCGACCAATTCGATTCGTCGAGGGTCGGCCACGATGAGCTTGGCCTTGCCTTGGCGGACGGCCGCCTTCACCTCGAGGGCGATGACAGGGTGGTTTTCCGTCGTGTTGGAGCCGATGACGAAGAGGCAGTCGGCGTGTCGGATCTCTGCGATCGAGTTGGTCATCGCTCCGCTTCCAAAGGCCATCGCCAGACCGGCGACGGTGGAGCTGTGTCAGAGCCGTGCGCAGTGATCGACGTTGTTTGTCCCCAAGGCGGCTCGGGCCAGCTTCTGGAGGAGGTAGTTCTCTTCGTTCGTGCATTTGGCCGAAACGAGAACGCCCAGCGCATCGGGCCCGTGCTCGGCCTTCACCTTCATCAAGCCCTGAGCGACCCGATCGAGGGCCTCGTCCCAGGAGGCGGGTCGAAAGCTTCCGTTCTCCTTGATGAGCGGCTCCTTGAGCCGATCGGGATGATGGACGTAATCGAACCCGAATCGGCCCTTGACGCAGGTCCAACCTCGATTGATTCCCAGATCTTTGTCCGATGTCACCTTGATCACTTTGCCATTCTTCACATTGAGGAGTAGCGTGCAACCCACTCCGCAATAAGAACAGATCGTTGGGACTTTTTTCAGCTCCCATTGCCTTCCCTGAAATCGGCCCGCCTTTTCGCTCAAAGCCCCTACCGGGCAGACGCTGACGCAGTTACCACAGAAGACGCATGGAGTCTCTTCCATCGAACGATCGAAGAAGGCCGCAATCTTGGTCGCAAACCCTCGATTCGAGTAATCTACGGCCTCGCAGTATTGCACTTCGTGGCAGACCGTCACACATCGGCCGCAGAGGATGCACTTGTTGTAATCCCTTTCATAAAAAGGGTTGGCAGCCCGAAGGGGATAGTGATGCTTCTCTCCCAGGAAACGGGGCTCCCGAACTCCCAATTCATAGGCGTATTTTTCGAGCTTGCACGTTCCGCTCTTCTCACAGGTCATACAATCGTAGGGATGATCCGAGAGGAGCAATTCGATCACCAGCCTCCGAGCATTCTTTATCCGCTCGGTCTCGGTCCGAACCACCATCCTGTTCGCCACAGGATAAGCACATGAAGCAACCAGCGTCCTTGCTCCCTCCACCTCGACGACACAGAGGCGACAGGCCGTAGTGGGTGCGAGGTCCTCCCGGTAGCAGAGATGAGGGATTGGGATCCCCGCTCTCTTGGCTGCCTCAAAAATCGTCATCCCCTCTTCGGCTTTGACCTCTCTCCCATCGATCTCAAGGCGAATCTCTCCCATGATCTTTCCCCTCTTTGGATGTCAAATCTTTGATCTTTGGTCCTTAACGTTCCAGATCGCAACGAAGACAACGCTTCGCTTCGCGCAGAGCGGTCTCTTCGTCGAAGCCCAGGTTCACCTCTTCGAACGTGCAAACCCTCTGCTTCGGGTCCATAGCAGGCATACTTGCCCGTGGCCTTATGGCCTCTGTTCCCTCCTCCTCAAGCGCCTTCGGGACATCAGCCCTTCTGAGAGCCTGAAAGGCCCGGTCCTGATAAAGGTCTTTTCCCCGGAGATAGCGGTCAATGGAGACGGCTGCCCGATACCCCCCCGCCATCGCTTCGACCACCGTCGACGCGCCGCTCACGACATCGCCTCCTGCAAAGACACCCGCAACGGGGGTGGCCATCGTAACGGGGTCTACAGCAAGGGTTCCTGCTCGGGTCGCCTTGAAGCCGTCGTTTAAAGGAAGGCAGGAGAGATCGGGGACATATCCGATCGCCGAAATCACCCCGTCGACTTCTATCGAGAATTCAGAACCTTTGACCGGAATGGGGCGTCGTCTTCCGCTCGCATCGAAATCCCCGAGTTGCATCCGTTGACATTCAATGCCGACGACCTTCCCGTTTTGCGTCAGGATCCGAGTGGGAGCCACGAGATAGTGAAATTTGACCTTTTCATGTTCGGCCTCTTCGATCTCCTCCGCATTGGCGGGCATTTCGTCCCGCGTTCGACGGTAAAGGATCATGACCTCTTCGGCTCCCAACCGAAGGGCTGTCCGGGCCGCGTCAATGGCTACGTTGCCTCCGCCGACCACGGCTACGCGACGGCCTACCTTCATCCCCTCTCCAAGATTGACACGGCGCAAGAAATCGACCCCTTGGAAGACCCCTTCCGCTTCTTCTCCGGGCAGGTTCATCTTTTGATCGCGATGAGCGCCCATGGCCAGGAAAACGGCCTTGAACCCCCTCTTGAAAAGATCTTCAATCGTGAAATCTCGACCCAGGGCCTTGCCCGTCTGAATCTCAATTCCGTGTTGGCAGATGAAGCGAATGTCGTTTTCCAGGATCTTTCGGGGCAGCCGGTAGTCGGGGATGCCGACGGCCAGCATACCCCCGGCCACTGGCAAGGCTTCGTAGATCGTCACGGGATATCCCCGCCTTCCAAGATGGTAGGCCGCATTGAGCCCCGCCGGTCCAGCGCCCACCACGGCGACTCGCTCCGTCTTTGCCTTTTCCAGAAAGGAGGGGGGAGCCATCTTGCCCGATCGAAGCTCCCAATCGGAGGCGAACCGTTTCAACGAGGCAATGGCGATCGGTTGGTCGATCTCTCCCCTCTTGCACATGTTTTCGCACGGATGGTTACAGACTCGCCCGCAAACCCCTGCCAAAGGCATGGTCAGACGAATAAGGCTGAGGGCCTCCTCATACCTTCCCTGTGAAATCAAGGCCGTGTACCCCACTGCGTCGCAGCGAACCGGGCAGGTGTTCTCGCACGGTGCAAAGACCAGCGCCTCGCAGGCACCCGCCGGACAGTACTTGTCCCGGATGTGAGCTTCGTACTCGTGCCTGAAATGGTTAATCGTCGAAAGAACCGGGTTCGGACAGGTTTGGCCCAAGCCACAAAGAGAGGCATCCTTGATGATCTTTCCCATTTCGACGAGCAAATCGATATCCTCTTCCTTTCCTTCCCCTCTCGTGATGCGGGTCAGGATCTCGAGCATTCGCTTTGTGCCGAGACGGCAGGGGACGCACTTTCCGCAGGATTCCGACTGGGTAAAGCTCAGGAAGAAACGAGCGATATCCACCATGCAGGTCTTCTCGTCCATGACGATCATGCCACCGGAACCCATCATGGAGCCGGCTTGGGTGAGGGATTCATAGTCGATGGGAAGATCGAGATATTGAGAAGGAAGGCATCCTCCCGAGGGCCCGCCCATCTGAGCCGCCTTAAAACGCCGGCCCCGCGGGATTCCGCCCCCGATCGTATAGATGACCTCCCGAAGCGTTGTTCCCATGGGGACCTCAACGAGGCCCGTGTTGTTGATCTTGCCGGTAAGGGAAAAGATCTTGGTTCCCTTGCTCCCCGCAGTTCCGATAGAGGCATAGGCGGTCGATCCTTCCAGGATGATGGAGCGGATATTGGCGTAGGTCTCGACATTGTTGATGTTGGTGGGTTTCCCCCAGAGGCCCTCCACAGCGGGGAAAGGTGGCCGTGCCCGAGGCATCCCTCGTTTGCCTTCGATGGAGGCTAAGAGGGCGGTTTCCTCCCCACAGACAAAGGCCCCTGCTCCTTCCTTGATCTTCAAATGGAAACTGAAATCGGAACCGAGAATGTGATCTCCAAGAAGACCGAGCTCTTCTGCCTGAGCCATTGCGATTTTGAGGTGTTGGACTGCCAGGGGATACTCCGCCCGAACGTAGACGTAGCCGCTCTGAGCTCCAATCGCATAGGCGGCGATGAGCATCCCTTCGAGGACCAGATGAGGGTTTCCTTCGAGGACGCTCCGGTCCATAAACGCGCCGGGGTCTCCCTCGTCTGCATTGCAGACAAGATATTTGATCTTACCGGGAGCTCCCCGAGTCAAGCGCCATTTCCTTCCAGTGGGGAATCCCGCTCCTCCACGGCCTCGGAGTCCCGACTTTTCGACCTCCTCGATCACCTGTTCAGGAGTCATCGAGAAAAGGACCTTGCTCAGGGCTGAATAGCCCCCCCGACCGATGTAGTCGCGGATCTCGGTGGGATCGATGCGACCGTTGTCGCTGAAGACCTTCCGCATCTGACCTTTATAAAAAGGAACGTCGTGATCGTACGTGATCACCCTTCCCGTGGCAGGGTCGGTATAAAGCAAGCGTTGGACAAGACGTTTGTTAAGAATCGTCTCCGAGATGATTTCGGGAACGTCATGGATCGAAACCTGCTGATAGAAGATCTCTTCTGGAAGGAGGACGACAACAGGCCCACGTTCACAAAAGCCGTGACACCCCGTGCGCATCACGCCCACTTTTTCTTCAAGCCCCTTCTTCCGAAGCTCTTCAATGAAGGCTAAACGGACCTCCTCTCCTCCCCAAGCGCGGCATCCCGTTCCTCCGCAGACGGTGATACAGGGTTTCTTCGGGTCCCTTGTTTTGAGAATGCCTTCTCGAAGAGCCACTAGATCCTGATCGGACTTTAGTTTCAACGTTCTCCCTCCTTGGCGCCATACTGTTTTAAGACCTGTTCGACCCTCATCGGGGTAAGCTTGCCATAGTAATTCTTGTCGACCAGGAGCACCGGAGAAAGGGCGCAAGCCCCTAAGCATGCGACGGTCTCGAAGGTGAAGTTGAAATCAGGGGTTGTTTCGTTCTCCCCAATCCCCAGATACTGCTCAACCGCCTTCAAAATATGCTTTCCCCCCCTTACATGGCAGGCTGTTCCGCGACATACCCGTACCGTGTGCCGACCCCGAGGGGTCGTATAAAATTGGGCATAGAAAGTGACCACCCCGTAGATTCGGCTCGTTGGGATGCGAAGGCCTTTCCCGATCCGTTGGATGACTTCCTCAGAAAGATAGCCACAAATCTCTTGAACCTCCTGGAGCACGGGGATAAGGGCTCCCTCTTCGCCTCGATACTTTTCAAGGACCTGATCCACCCGATCCAAATCGAATAATTCTGGCATGGTCGCTCCTTCCCAAAAAGGCTTCCCGTTCTCGGGAGGACCCCCATTTTTTCTTTGTGTTCACCTGGCGGTACCGGCCTAAAACCGCAAGAACGTTCCGGCCGGCAAGACAAAAGGCAAGTCCCCCTAAAAACGAAAGGAAGTTTAAAAGACCTCAGCGAAAATGTCAACAGAAAAGTACGCCCCAAATCCCGATTTGGAAATGGTCATTGCGGGGGGCCGATGCAATCTCGCCTTTTACGATAAGATTACCACGCAAAGATTGCCGCGCACCTTGGAGGTGCTCGCAATGAGCGGAACGGAAATGGCTTTGGGTTTCTAAATCGGGATTCGGGTGCGGCGTTACGCCTTTTCACATCTTTCTCATTTCCCATGGATCGGAAGGCAGGAAATTCGCTTTTCTGGGGATTCTTGGAGACGACGTCCGTCTATTTGACAACGGGGTGTAACCTCTTGTATAGATAAAAGGTTTTCGAGTCGGGGGTGTATTTTCCCTGGGCGGTTGTAAAAAAAATCTTCAAAGAGTGCTTGACAAATCGCAAACAATTATGTAGTAATTTGCTGTTCAGGTTATTAAATTTTTCACAATCAGGTGGGGAAGGGGGACTCATGCTGATCGAATATCTTCCTATTTTGATCTTCATCGCCATCGCCTGCCTATTCGCCGTCTTCGCTGTAGCGGCCTCTTATTTTCTGGGCCAACGAAAGGCCTCGCCCATCAAGCAGGCTCCCTACGAATGTGGGATGCCCACCACAGGAGCGACCTACAGAAGGATTCCCATCAAATACTACATCATCGCCATGCTCTTTCTCCTCTTCGATATCGAAGTCGTCTTTCTCTATCCATGGGCCGTGATCTTCAAGGAGATGAAGGCTTTTGCCTTTGTCTCGATGGCGGTTTTCATCGGGATTCTGCTGATCGCCTATATTTACATCTGGAAAAAAGGAGCGCTCGAATGGGAATAGAAACCTACCTCGAAAAAACGCCTCTGATGCCCTATCTGGACAAGGTGGTCAATTGGGGCCGCAAATACTCCATCTGGCCTGTCACCTTCGGTTTGGCCTGCTGCGCCCTCGAGATGATGGTCGCCGCCGCCTCGACCTGGGATATCTCGCGTTTCGGTTCGGAGGTCTTTCGCCCCTCGCCCCGGCAGGCTGACCTGATGATCGTTGCAGGGACTCTTACAAAGAAGATGGCGCCCATGGTCAAGCGCATCTACGAACAGATGCCTGAACCGAAGTGGGTGATCGCCTATGGGGCTTGTGCTTGTTCAGGGGGGATCTTCAAGACCTATAGCGTGGTGCAGGGTGTGGATCAGATCCTGCCGGTCGATTTCTATGTGCCGGGTTGCCCTCCGAAGCCCGAGGCCCTTCTGGCAGCCCTTATCGAACTCCAGAAGAAGATCGAAACGGAGTCCCTTCGGGACCGGAAAGACATTCGCTCCACCTTGCAATTGGGATGAAAGGAAGGCTCATGGTCGAAACGCATTTGAGCGTGAAGAAGCTTCAGGAGAAATTTCCTGCTTCGATCCTGGAGGTTTCCACCTTTCGGGATGAGGTGACGATCGAGGTTACGAAAAAAGACCTCTTCGAAATCTGCCAATTTCTTTACGCTGACCCCGAGCTCGCTTACCAGTACCTCACCGACCTTTGCGGGCTCGACCTTCACCCCCAGAGCCCTCGATTCGCAGTCGTCTATCACCTTTATTCTTTTAAGCGGAACGATCGGTTGCGCTTGAAAGCGAGGCTCGGAGAGAACGAATCGATCCCAAGCGTCGAGTCGATCTGGAAGGTGGCCAACTGGTTCGAACGGGAGGCCTATGACCTGTTCGGAATCCCCTTTGAGAACCATCCCGATCTCAGGCGGCTTCTTTTGTGGGAAGATTTTGAAGGACACCCTTTGAGAAAGGACTATCCGGTGGAGGGGCCGGATTTCGATAAACCCTTTCGACCCGAGGTTTGACATGGCAGAGACAAGGTTCATGACCATCAATATGGGGCCCCAACATCCGGCCACGCACGGGGTTTTGAGGGTGGTGCTGGAGCTGGATGGCGAGGTGATTGTAAAGGCGATTCCCCATATCGGTCATCTCCATCGGGGCATCGAGAAGCTCGCCGAAAGCAAGACCTACCATCAGATCATTCCTCTGACGGATCGTATGGACTATACGAACGCCATGGGGAATAACCTGGGCTACGTGTTGGCCGTGGAGAAGCTGCTGGGGATCGAGGTGCCCAAACGGGCTCAGTACATCCGGGTCATGATGGCCGAGCTTCAACGCATTGCCGCCCACCTCATCTGGCTGGGTACTCATGCCCTCGATATAGGGGCCATGACCATGCTCCTCTACAACTTCCGAGAGCGGGAAGAGGTCCTCCGGATCTTCGAGGAGGTTGCCGGAGGGAGGCTCACGCCCACCTACTTCCGTATCGGCGGCCTTTCCAAGGATCTTCCGGATGGAATCGAGACGAAGATCAAAGCGTTCATCGATAACTTTCCGTCCCGGATCAAGGAGTACGAAACGCTCTTGACGAAGAACGTGATCTGGCTGAAGAGGACCAAAGAGGTCGGCATCATTTCGAAAGAGGACGCGATCAAGTGGGGCGTGAGCGGCCCGACCCTTCGGGGTTCGGGTGTGAAGTACGACGTGAGAAAGAACTTCCCCTATTCGAGTTACGAGGATTTCGACTTCGATATTCCCGTCGGGACGATTGGCGATGTGTACGACCGTTATATCGTTCGGCTGAGAGAGATGGAGTGGTCCACGGCCATCGTGAAACAGGTTCTGGAGCGCCTGCCTCAAGGCCCCATCATCAGCGACAATCCTTGGGTCGCCCTGCCGCCGAAAGAGATGGTGCTTCAAGATATCGCCTCCTTGATCCGCCATTTCAAGATCGTGGCCGAGGGCTTTCGTCCTCCGGTGGGAGAGGTTTTTTCGAGTGTCGAGGCCTCCAAGGGTGAGTTGGCGTTCTATATTGTCAGCGACGGTTCGAATCGGCCCCTTCGGCTGAGGATTCGAACGCCCTCTTTCTGCAATCTCAACGCCCTCCCCAAGATGATCGAGGGAGGTCTGATCGCCGATGTGATCGCGGTCATCGGCAGTATCGATATCGTTCTGGGAGAGATTGATCGGTGAGCATCGTCCATGAAACGAATCAGAGGTTCTTATGACCGATATCCTTTTTAGCAGTTGGGGAGGCGTGGTAACGGACAATCGAGGAAGGCCCGAGGCCGAGAGAAAGCCTCCAGCAGCGCTTCAGCTCCCTCTGGAGTTCGACAAGGAGAGGAAGATCAGGGCCTTTCTGGGATGGGATGGGATTGCCATTCGCGATCCCGACGTCGATCTCCTCGATCTCACAAGAGCCTACCTCGAGGCGGTCCAAAAGGAATCCTGTGGAAAATGCACGCCCTGTCGTGTGGGCACACGGATCATGGCCTCGATCCTGAATCGGATCTGCGAGGGCGAAGGTCGGCCCGAGGATCTGGAGCAGATTCGATCCCTTGGGGAGACGATCCAGAAGAGCTCGAAATGTAACCTCGGTCAGACCGGGCCGCGACCGGTCTTGGATGCCCTGACCCACTTCAGAGAGCGATTCGAGGAGGCGATCGCATCGAAAAGAAAGATCCCCCGGGGCCAGTATAAGGTGAAGGTCACAGCACCCTGCATGAGTGCCTGCCCTTCCCATCTGCCCATCGTGAATTACATCGAGCTCATCAAGGAGGGGCGATTCCTCGAATCCCTCGCCGCAATCCGGGAAGCAACCTGTCTCGCAGGTGTCCTCGGAAGGGTCTGTATTCGTCCCTGCGAGGACAACTGTCGCCGAGGGCTTGTGGATGAGCCGATCTCCATTAAGTGGCTCAAACGCTTTGTTGCCGATTACGAGCTTGAGAAGCGGAAACACCCCCAAACGAAAACTGAAACTCCTCGGTCCGAAAAGGTGGCCATCATTGGAGCCGGTCCGGCAGGCCTCTCGTGTGCCTACTACCTCGCCCTCAAGGGCTATCAGGTCACCATTTTTGAAAGGCTCGGCGAACCCGGAGGAATGGCTGCCGTGGGCATTCCCGATTACCGGCTGCCCCGGGACATCCTGCGATACGAGGCAAGCCTGGTTCAGGAGCTCGGTGTTGAGATCCGGTACAACACCCAGGTAGGAAAGGATATCACCCTGGGCCAGATGTTCGATCAGGGATACAAGGCCGTTTTCATTGCTGTGGGAGCCCAGACGAATACACCGATGGGGGTGGAAGGAGAGGACAAGGGGTACAAGGGCTTCATCCCGGGTGTCTACTACCTTCTCGAGATCAACCTCGGAAGAGATCCCTATCCGGAGGGGAAGAAGGTCGTCGTGGTCGGTGGCGGAAATGTGGCGATTGACTGCGTACGTTCCTCCTTCCGGATCGGGAAGCCCGATGTGAATTTGGTTTACCGTCGAACGAAGAAGGAGATGCCAGCGGATCGTGTGGAGATCCACGATGCCGAAGAAGAGGGCGTGAAGTTTCACTTCCTTTGCAACCCTGTGAGGATTCTTGCCGAAGAAGGAAAGGTCGTAGGGGTTGAATGTATTCGCATGGAATTGGGTGAGCCCGATGAGAGCGGACGGCGCAGGCCTGTTCCAATCAAGGGATCGGAGTTCGTCATCGAAACCGACATCCTCATCCCGGCCATCGGCCAGGCGATTGACCTCTCCTTTCTCGAACCCCAGGACGGGGTCAAGACGACGAAGCGATCGACGATCTCCGTGGAGGAAGGAACCTTCAAGACGAGCCGGGAAGGGATTTTCTCGGCAGGCGATTGCGTGACCGGACCAGATGTCCTCGTCCGGGCGGCGGGCCATGGGAAGCGGGCGGCCGAGAAGATCGACCTCTTCCTCCGAGGTCTGGAGGTGAAGGTCTCCGAGGAGGAACGGCTCGAGACCTTGGTCGAAAAGATCAAGGTCTTCAACAAAGAGGAGAAGGTAGGAATCCCCGGCGGGACGAAGAGGGCCATGCTGAAGCTTCTCCCTCCGGAAACGAGGAAGTGGGTTTTTGACGAGGTGGAGGAAGGGTTTCCGCTCCCCGTGGCTCAGAAAGAGGCGGAACGTTGCCTCCGCTGCATCCGAATCGGGTTGTTTGCCGTGTGAAGGCTTTGATGAGGGCTGAATACGGGGAAGGGCGTTCAAACCCCGGTTAAGAGAACGAACCACATTCCACGAGGTTTGGAGAGCATGTTGAAACTGACAATTGACGGCAAAGAGGTCAGCGCGAGGCCGGAACAGACGATCCTGGAGGTGGCCCGGGAAAACGGGATTCATATCCCTACGCTTTGTTACCACGAAAAACTGAGCCTCATCAAATCGTGCCGGATCTGTTTGGTGGAAGTGGAGGGCGCGCAGATGCCGGTCGCCTCCTGCGCAACCCCGATAGTCGATGGAATGGTGGTTCGTACGCGGACCGAGCGGGTGGAAAGAATGAGACGCGAGGCCCTCCGGCTCCTCCTGGTCAACCATCCCCTGGATTGCCCGGTCTGTGATGCCGGAGGCGAGTGCCTTCTCCAGAACCGAATCTACGAGTTCGGGATCGAACGAAACGAGTTTCCACCGGAAAAACGAGACCTCCCTGCTTCGCCCTACGGCACCCCACTCATTCGTCAGTGGTTCGATCGATGCGTGATGTGCCTCCGATGTGTCCATGCCTGCATCGATGTTCCCGGAGCGGATGTTCTGGATGTGGTGGAAAGGGGCTTTCCGGCCCACATCGAAGCCGTTCGGAGGGATCACTGCATTTCCTGCGGCGAATGCCTCCATGTCTGCCCCGTGGGGGCTTTGACCGAAAACCTGAGCCCCATCAAGGGAAGAACATGGCAATTGAAACGAACACGGACGACGTGCCCTTATTGCGGCTGTGGATGCCAGTTCGAGCTCAACACCCTCGGAAATAGGAGGGTAGTCAAGGTCACAACCAAAGAGGAGAGAGGGGTCAACCAGGGGAGTCTCTGTGTCAAAGGCCGATTTGGCTACGATGTGGTGAACCATCCGGATCGGCTCAAGAAGCCCCTCGTAAAAAAGGACGGAGCCTTCGTCGAAACGAGCTGGGCCGAAGCCCTCGATTGGGTAGCCGCAAGGCTTCGAGAGCTCAAAGAGAGGTTTGGCCCTCAAGCGATCGGAGGCCTTGCCTCTCCTCGGGCTACGAATGAAGAGAGCTATCTCTTTCAGAAGTGGATGCGGGCCTGCATCGGAACGAACAACATCGATAGCGCCGCGGATCTTGCCTCGGGAGCGGCGATTCGTGGGATGAACGCCTGCCTTGGCATCCCGGGGATGACCCATCCCATGGATCATGTGGAGGAGGCCGATCTTCTTCTCGTTATCGGAGCCGATCCTTATGAGGACAACCTTATCTTCAGCAACAAGATGAGGTTGGCCATTCGAAGAAATAACGCCAAGGTCGTTGTCGTGGATCCCCGACAGACTCAATGGGAGAAATGGGCCGACCTCTGGCTTCGGCCTCTGCCGGGTAGCGATAGAGCCTGGATCAACGCTCTTTCCCGTCTCCTGATCGAAGGAGGCAGCGTGCGGAAGGATTTCATTGAAGAGAAGACAGAGGGTTTTGATTCCTTTCGCGCGTCGCTCGAGCGGTTTTCGCCCGAGTTTGTGAGGGAAGTGAGCGGAGTTACACCTTCCGATCTCGAAAAGCTTGCCCGCCTCTACAAGAGAGCCGGGAGACGGGCCATCATCTTTGGCTCCGGCGTCATGCAGAATCTCCACGGAATGGAAATCGTTCAGGCCCTCTGTAACCTCGCCCTCGTGACCGGCGAAACCGAGGAAGAAGGAGGCGGCCTCTATCCGATGCTTCCTCAGAGTAACGGCCAGGGAGCTCTGGATATGGGCGTTTCTCCAGACCACCTGCCCGGTTACCGGAGCGTGGAGGACGGGAAGGCCAGAGAGGCCTTTGAAAAGGGCTGGAAGCGACCGATTCCCCCCAAACCCGGCTTTTCGTACATGGAAATGCTTGATCGCATCGAAGGAGGAGAGATCAGAGGCCTCTATCTCATGGGAGAGGACCCTCTCATCACCCTTCCGAATCTCGAAGGGCTCCAGAAGCGCCTTTCTCAAATCGAGCTCCTCGTTGTGCAGGATGCGTTCATGCCCTGGATTGGGAAGTACGCCCAGATCGTCCTTCCGGGCGTAAGCTTCGCAGAAAAGGATGGAACCTTTACGAGCATGGAGGGACGGGTTCAGAGGGTGAGGCAAGCCATCTCGCCCGTGGGCGAGTCCCGGGCCGACTGGAAGATCCTGTGCGATCTCTCCACGAAGATGGGCTATCCCATGGATTATGAGAGCCCGGCTGAGGTCATGGCGGAGATCGCCTCCCTTGTCCCCTCCTATAAGGGGATCGACTATGGTGCCCTCGAACAGGAAGGCAAACGCCGGGCAACGGAGAAGAAAGGAAGGTTGAAATTCTTTCCCGCGACTTACGTTCCTCCTCTGGAGAAGCCCAATCAGGACTATCCTCTTTGGGTCATTCCGAGAGGGTTTCATTACTATTCGGCCATGGGCATGGAGACGAAGCGGGCCCGAGGGCTTTCGCAGGTTTTTCCCGATACGGCCGTCGAGGTTCATCCGCAAGACGCGAAACGGATCGGGATTGAAACGGGAGAGCGGGTACGAGTTCGCTCGCCCCGGGGGGTTGTGGAAACGACCTGCCGTGTGACGGAAAGCGTTCCCGCAGGGGTCGCCTATTTTGCCACGACCTTCTTCCCCGTTTCGATCAACAGCCTTCTTGCCTTCGGCTCCGACGCTCGAGGAAAACGTCCCGAGTATAAGGTCTTCATCGGAAGGGTGGAGAAAATTTAGAGGAGTGAGGGATGTCGTTGCTCTATCTTCTCATCGAAATGGTCATCAAATGTGTGGTCGTGTTCGGCTGCCTCATGCTTGCGGTGGCCTACATGACCCTGTTCGAACGGAAATTGCTCGGCCACATTCAGATCCGGTTTGGCCCGAATCGTTGTGGTCCCTTTGGACTGCTTCAGCCCTTTGCCGATGGCATCAAGGCCTTTTTCAAGGAGGATCTCATTCCGGGACGATCGGACAAGGCCCTTTTTGTCCTTGCGCCCATGATCTCCATCACCTCGGCCATCATTATTTTTGCCGTCATCCCCTTTGGCAACGAATTCGTCCTTCCCGGGACGAACTACGTCGTCAAGCTTCGGCTCGCGGATGTGGACATCGGGCTCCTTTATATCTTCGCCTTCGCCTCCATCGGAGAATATGGGATCATCCTGGGAGGCTGGTCGTCGGGCAACAAATACGGTTTGATCGGATCCCTTCGGGCGGCAGCCCAGATGATCAGTTATGAAGTGGCCTTGGGGCTTTCGATCATCGGAGTGATCCTTCTTTCTCAGAGCCTGAGGCTCACGGAGATCGTTCACCTTCAGGCAGGGGGCTTCTGGAACTGGAACGTCTGGTACCAGCCCATGGCCTTTCTCCTTTACATCGTCTGCGGCCTGGCCGAGATCAACCGAACGCCTTTCGATATGCCGGAAGCCGAGGCCGAACTCGCCTGTGGGTTCAATATCGAATATAGCAGCATGAAGTTTGCCCTCTTTTTCATGGCTGAATATGCCCACATGATCACGATGGGTGCCGTGGCCGTGACCCTCTTCTGGGGAGGATGGCAGCCGCCTTTGCCTTCCCTGGCCTTCGTTCCGGGGGTCGTTTGGTTTGTTGGGAAACTCTTTGTCTTTCTCTTCTTCTTTATCTGGCAACGGGGAACCTTTCCGCGTCTTCGATACGACCAGATCATGGCCTTCGGCTGGAAGGTCCTGCTGCCTTTGACGCTGATCAACCTCATCATTACGGCCCTCGTGGAGGCCTTCAAAGGGTAGGAGAAGGGATCCAAGATGATCGTTCCATTGATAAAGGGTCTTTGGCTGACTTTGACAAAGTGCTTCTCAAAGCCGATCACGGTTCAGTATCCGGAGGAGAAGATCCCGCCGGCCCCGCGCTGGAGAGGTTACCAGTTCTTCGAGGCCGATGAGCAAGGAAGAACAAAGTGCGTGGGCTGCGGCCTCTGCATGGTGGTTTGTCCGTCTCAGTGCATCACGGTGGAGACAGCGGAGGACGAGCAGGGAAGGCGCTATCCTTCGCGCTACGAGATCGACACCACCCGCTGCATCTTTTGCGGCTATTGCGAAGAGGCCTGTCCGGTGAATGCGATCTTCATGGGCCAGGGCTACGAGTGGGTGGGTCGAAAGCGGGAGGCGATCTTCCTCGATACGGAAAGGCTTTTGGAGCAGAAACGATTCAATCCGTCACGATAAGGGGTGGCGCTTTCGTGGGGGAATGACAAGAGGCTTCGAATTCTCTTAAGCCCCGAAGCCCTTCACGCAGACGGAGAGAACGTGACCAATGGGAGAGTATCATGGCTGAAAATATAGGAATCCTCTTTCAGTGGCTCGTCTTCCTGGGGATGGCCTTCACGTCGATTGTGGCCTCCTTGTTTCTCATCACCCGGAAGAACCCGATCCACAGCGCCCTCTTGCTGGTGCTGAACTTCCTTTGCGTGGCGGTGATCTACCTTCTGCTCCAAAGCCAGTTCATCGCCGTCATCCAGGTGATCGTCTATGCCGGCGCCATTGTGATGCTTGTCGTCTTCGTGATCATGCTCCTCGATCTCGAGGAAGAACTTCGTTCAGGCCTGAGACTCCTCTACTCCAAGGTCTTCGGGGTGGGCCTTGCGGGCCTTTTCCTCGTGGCCATTGTCTATTCGGTAGCGGCTTCGTCGTTGACGGGGAAACGGGGGCCCTACACGCCCGATAAGCTTCAGGCCAACGTGAAGGCGGTGGGCGAGGTGCTCTTCACCGACTATCTCTTCCCCTTCGAGATCGTATCGATCCTGATCGTAGCCGCCATTGTGGGCGCCGTGGTCTTAAGCAAGAAGAAGAGTCGTTAAGGAGAAGGCTATGACCATCCCGGAAGTTCCACCTGTGTTGTATCTGGTTCTCAGCGGCATCCTTTTCACGATCGGCGTGATCGGTGCCCTGACCCGTCGCAACGCCCTTGTCGTCTTCATGTGCATCGAACTCATGCTCAATGCGGTGAACCTCACGTTCATCACCTTTTCGCGGTTTCTCCAGTCCCTCGACGGCGTCCTTTTCGCCTTCTTTGTGATGGCAGTGGCCGCGGCCGAGGCGGCCGTGGGGTTGGCGATCTTTGTCCTGGTTTACCGCTCGAGAGGAACGATCAACGTCGATGAAGTCAACCTCTTGAAATGGTAACCCCCCTTAGCTTGGGTGAAGGAGTATTACATGCTTGACTTAGTCTGGTTGATTCCCCTGTTTCCAGCCATCGGATTCTTGATCAATGGACTCTTGGGCAAACGTCTTGGGAAGGGAGCGGTCAGCGTGGTGGGACCCTCGGCCATAGGCCTCTCCTTTCTTACAGCCGTCTTGATCTTCTTCGAACTCATCGGCAGGACGCCCGCTGAGCGGATCTTTGAAAAAGAGATCTTTGCCTGGGTCGTCTCCGGATCGTTCAAGACAGTGATCGGCTACCAGATCGATCCTCTTTCGATGGTGATGGCGCTTGTCGTCACCGGCGTAAGCTTCCTTATCCACATCTATTCCGTAGGGTACATGCACGACGATCCGGGCTTCACCCGTTACTTCACCTACCTCAACCTCTTTGTCTTCATGATGCTCAACCTCGTTCTGGCCAACAACTTCCTTCTCATGTTCGTGGGATGGGAAGGCGTGGGCCTCTGCTCTTACCTCTTGATCGGTTTCTGGTACGAGAAGGATTCGGCCTCCAACGCAGGCAAGAAGGCCTTCGTCGTCAACCGTGTGGGAGATTTCGGGTTCCTCCTGGGGATTTTTCTACTCTTTGTCCACTTCGGAACCCTGGACTTTACCGACCTCTTTGGCGCCCTTCAGAAGAATCCCCAGATGATCAGCGTCGAAACCGCAACGGCCATCACCATTCTGCTCTTTGTGGGCGCCTGCGGAAAATCGGCACAGCTTCCCCTCTATGTCTGGCTTCCGGATGCCATGGAAGGCCCCACACCCGTGAGCTCCCTCATCCATGCCGCCACCATGGTCACGGCCGGTGTCTACATGGTGGCCCGTTGTAACGTCCTCTACACCCTGGCACCCCTCTCCATGGCCGTGGTCGCCACGGTCGGTGTGGCAACGGCCATCTTTGCCGCGTCCATCGGGTTTTGTCAGAACGACATCAAGAAGGTCCTCGCCTACTCCACCATCAGCCAGTTGGGCTATATGTTTGTCGGCGTGGGAGTGGGCGCCTTCAGCGCCGGGATCTTCCACCTCATGACCCATGCCTTTTTCAAAGGCCTTCTCTTTTTGGGCGCAGGCAGCATCATGCACGCCCTGAGCGGCGAGCTCGACATGAGGAAGATGGGAGGGCTGAGAAAGAAGACCCCCGTCACCTTCTGGACCTTCTTCTTTGCGACCCTGGCCATCGCGGGAATCCCTCCCTTCTCGGGATTCTTCAGCAAGGACGAGATCCTTTGGCAGGCCTTTTCAAGCCCCCATGGCCATTTTCTCCTCTGGCTCGTGGGTGCCGTAGCAGCGGGGATGACGGCGTTCTACATGTTCCGGGCGGTTTTCATGACCTTTTGGGGGGAGTGTCGGGCCGATGAAGAGGTGAAGCATCACATCCACGAATCACCGAGGATCATGACCATTCCCCTTACGATCCTTATGGTCCTGTCGATCATTGGAGGTTGGGTGGGGATTCCCCATGTCCTCGGAGGAGGTAACCACTTCCACGAATTCCTGGCGCCCGTCGTCGGTGGAGCGGAACCTGGAAAAGCCCATGCAGGTATCTCCTTGCTCGCTCAGGCCTGGGCGTCCAGCGGAGAAGGGGCGGGTCATTCGGCTGCCCTCGAAATCCTCCTCATGGTCGTCTCGGTGGCGATTGCCCTGATCGGCATCGGCATCGCCTACCTCTTTTATGTGAAGCGACCCGAGCTTCCGGCGAGGCTTGCAGAGAGGCGAAGGGGCCTTTACCGTCTCGTTTTGAACAAGTATTACGTGGACGAAATCTACCAGGTCCTCTTTGTCGATTCCCTGAAGCGACTGGGTACGGGCCTCTGGAGGGGATTTGACGAGTTTGTGATCGATGGTACCGTCAACGGGATCGCCTATTTCTTGGGATGGATCTCTTCGGTATTGAGGAGGGTTCAGACCGGTTTGGTTCAAAACTATGCCTTCTCGATCTTGGCGGGAGGCGTGGTCCTCGCGGTCTACTATCTTCTTCGATCCCTCTTCTGAAGGGCGAGGCGGGGCAGGATGGGTTTGAAGATCCATCCGGAGGCCCCGAACAGGGAAAAAAGGAGACGAGCTCAATGCATATCCTTGGCATACCCATTTTGTCTTTTTTGATTTTCTTCCCCTTGGCGGGAGCGATCCTCCTGCTGTTCATCAACAAGGAGAGAGCCAACACCCTGAGGGGGGTGGCCCTTGTTGTTTCCATTCTGGAGTTCCTTTGCTCGTTGCCCCTTTTCTTCGCCTTCGACGGTCAGAGCGCCGCCATGCAGTTCGTGGAGCAGTCCTGGTGGGTGAAAACCTACGGCATCAGCTATAAGCTCGGGATCGACGGGATCAGCCTTCTCCTCGTGCTTCTGACCACGTTTCTTACAGTCCTTTGCATTCTGAGTTCCTGGAAGGCGATCACCCTTCGGGTCAAGGAGTTCATGATCTCCTTCCTTTTCCTGGAGACGGGCATGGTGGGAGCGCTGGTGGCCTTGGATCTTGTCCTGTTCTACGTCTTCTGGGAGATGATGCTGATCCCCATGTACCTTCTCATCGGAGTCTGGGGCGATCCGAGAAGGCGGATCTATGCAGCCATCAAATTCTTCCTCTTTACGATGGCCGGAAGCGTCCTCATGCTGGTGGCGATCCTCACCCTCTATTTCCTCAACCTCAAGACAACGGGAAAAGCCACCTTCGATGTCCTGGAGCTCTATGGACTAAACCTTTCCGTCGATAAACAGTACTGGCTTTTTGCGGCCTTCGCCCTCGCCTTTGCGATCAAGGTCCCCATGTTTCCTTTTCACACCTGGTTGCCCGACGCTCACGCTGAAGCGCCTACAGCTGGAAGCGTCATCCTGGCAGGGGTTCTTCTGAAAATGGGAACCTATGGGTTCATTCGTTTTGCCATTCCCCTTTTTCCGAAGGCGGCCTATGACTTCTTGCCCTTGATCTCGGTACTGGCCCTGATCGGCATCATCTATGGCGCCCTGGTTTCGATGATGCAGCCGGACCTCAAACGGCTGGTCGCCTTTTCGAGCGTCAGCCACTTGGGCTATGTGATGCTCGGCATGTTCGCCTTCAACATGCAGGGAGTCCAGGGATCGATCTACCAGATGCTCAATCACGGGATCAGCACCGGCTCTCTCTTTTTGATCGTCGGCATGGTCTATGAGCGCCGCCACACAAGGATGATCTCCGAGTTCGGTGGACTTTCGAAGGTGATGCCCGTGTTCGCTGTTTTCTTCATGATTGTCACCCTTTCTTCGATCGGCCTGCCTGGGACGAATGGATTTGTGGGAGAGTTCCTCATCCTGCTGGGCGCCTTTCAATCGAATACCCTTTACGGCGTCCTCGGAGCCACGGGCGTGATCCTGGGGGCCGCTTATATGCTTTGGATGTTCCAACGGGTGATGTTCGGCAAGATCACGAACCCCGAAAACGAGAAGCTTCGAGACCTGAGCCGGCGGGAGATCGCGGTCCTCGTCCCCATGGTGATCCTCATCTTTCTGATGGGTATCTATCCGAAGCTTTTCTTCAGCAAGATGGACGCCACCGTGGAGCAGTTCTTGAAGGATTTTAAAGGCCGAGTCGAAATGAAGGCAGAGCGGCCTTCGCCCGATCTGAGAGCAGAGGCCAAGAGATAGAACGTTCTCGAAGCCCGAATGGAATGCTCCACTTCGAAGGGGCAGCGGCCTTTTTTCGAAGCCTGAAGCGAAGAAATGATCCGGAGGATGTTGAATGAAACCACCTGAAGTGAGCCTTTCGGCCATCGCGCCGGAGATCGTTTTAACCGTGACCGCCCTTCTGGTCCTCTTGCTCGAGGTTTTCTCGAAAAGGAAGGATAACAAAGGCTATCTGGCTGTTCTCAGCGCGATCGGTGTCGTCGTGGCCTTCTTCTTCACCCTGCCGCTGATAGGGACCGGGACGTGGGCCTTCGGCGGGATGTTCACCAACGACGGTTACGCCCTTTTCTTCATGGTGGTGTTTCTTATCATCGCTTTTTTGACGATCCTGATATCCATGGGATACGCCCATCGGGAAGGCATCGAAGGAGGAGAATATTATGCCCTGATCCTTTTTGCCACGGTGGGGATGATGCTCATGGCCGGCGGAACCCACTTGATCACGATCTTCTTAGGGCTTGAAACGATGTCGATCTCGATCTACGTTCTTGCGGGAATGATGCGAGACGACCGTCGATCCGTCGAGTCAGCCCTCAAGTACTTCCTTCTGGGCGCCTTCGCGACAGGGTTTCTCCTTTACGGGATGGCCTACGTCTATGGCGCGACGGGATCCCTCCTCCTCAGGGACATCGCCTCGTTCATTGCCGGAGAGAAGAGCCTTCTCAATAGTCCCCTGCTTCTCATGAGCCTCGTTTTTCTCACGATCGGCTTCGGGTTCAAAGTGGCTTCCGTTCCCTTCCATATGTGGACCCCGGATGTTTATGAGGGAGCTCCAACGTCCATTACGGCCTTTATGGCTACGGGTGTGAAAGCCGCCGCCTTCTCGGTTTTTGTAAGGGTCTTCTTCATCGGCCTTCCGGCTTTTCGTCCGGATTGGACGACGATCATGTGGGTTCTCGCCGTGGCGACCATGACGCTCGGCAATATCGTGGCCATTTCCCAGACCAATATAAAGAGGCTCCTGGCCTATTCGAGCATCGCCCACGCCGGGTATCTGCTGGTGGCCTTCGTGGCCGGGAATTCCCTCGGCGTCTCAGGTATGCTTTTCTACCTCATGGCCTATGCCTTCATGAACATCGGTGCCTTTGGGTGCGTCATCCTCCTTGGAAAGAAAGGCGAGGAGAACACGCTGATTTCGGACTATGCCGGACTCGGGTTTAAACACCCTCTTCTCGCCGCAGCCATGACGATCTTTCTTCTCTCCATGGCCGGCATTCCTCCGCTGGGCGGCTTCATGGCCAAGTTCTATGTTTTCAGCGCTGCGGTGGAATCGCGATTCTATTGGCTCGTCATCATCGGTGTCCTCAACAGCGCCGTTTCGGTCTACTACTATCTTCGCGTGACGGTCCTCATGTATTTCAGGGAATCGGAACGGGAGATAGAGGGGCTGCTCTTTTCCCCTGCCTCGGTCCTTGCGCTGGTCTTGGCGGTGATCGGAACCCTCTACCTAGGGATCTTTCCCGCGAACGTTCTCTCCTTCGCCCAGAAATCGATCGCCGGATTGATGTAAGTTTGGTTCATCCCATTAGGGTCCCAACGTTAATCGAATAAAGTCAATTGGTTACACGGTACCCCCTTTGATTCTTGGGGTGGAATGATTGAAAAACCCTCTAAAATGGGCGTCTTTTCGAATAACGTCACGCTCAAAATCTGTAGAATTGTGTAGAGGCTCAGGTCTAAATGTAGCTGTTTTTTGACAATGGCTACTAACACGTAAACGGCGATTGCTATCCAAATTTGGGTCTTGACGGCATTCTCGGTGGTCCCATAAAACGCTTTGATCCGAAGGTGTTGTTTGATCCATTTGAAAAAGATCTCGATGTGCCAGCGACACTGAAACAATTTGGCAATGGTCAACGCCGGTAGGGTAAAGTTGTTGGTTAAGAACACCAGCCGTTTGTTTTGGTCCCCATCGAAATAACGAATCCGTCGCAGTTTGTCGGGATAAGCTTTGTGGGAATAGAAACCTTCGAGGACAATGATTTGGTCGGATTGAACCCCTGTGGATTTGTCGAGAGGTCGAGAATAAAGACGCCCGAACCTGAAATTGCTTTTCGTTCTGGTCACAAAAAATGCTGAAGATTGTTGGACCCCATAAAGGCGGGTAAAATCGAGATAGCCTCGATCGACGATGTAAAAGACACCCGGCTCGAAGATCAGTTGATCCAGAATGGTCACATCGTGAGCCTTTCCGTGGGTAATAATGACAATGGAAGGAATGCTGCCGCGCAAGTCCAAGAGGGGGTGTCATTTGACTGCTCCCTTGTGCTTTCGGAGTTTGGCCCAGGGAAAAAGCGAAAGACAGAGATCGATCGTGGTGGAGTCCAGAGCATAGGCGGTTTGATTCAACTCCACTCCAAAAGAATCGTGGGCATAAAGACGTCGCGCACGGTTAATGAGGATCTGGGCAAACTCTGCGTAGATCCGCCAATCTCTTACCTGGTTGGCATGAGCCACCGTATTGCGTGAGACTTTGCCTCGGATACCCATGTGGTAGAGCTTGTGTTCGGCTGAGCGAAGACAAGCCTCGATGTCTCTTAGACTTTCTCGATACGTAAGCTGGGCAAAGGCGATGCAGAGAAATTGATCCCAACAGGAAAAGGATTTCATCTTGTAATGACCATGGTATCGTTGGACACATCGATTGAATTCGTAGATGGGCAGAAAGTCCATGAGTTGGGCAAAGATTGTTTTTCTGCTCTCCATGAGTCATCTCCTTCCTTGATGTTGAATCCGAACATCAAAGGCGTTTGAAATCCCCTCGCCCTCAGGCCTTGACATCATTACATCATGCTGTTATGTATAGAGCAAGAAGAGGGAGGAGGTGGATACGATGAAGCGCACTCAGATCCAACTGGATGAAGAAATTTATGAGTTACTGAGGCATCGGGCGTTCGAGGAGAAGAAATCGATTTCGGGGGTTATTCGTGAGATCGTCAAAAAGGGTATTTCCCAACCGGGCCGCTCCCGGTCTCTCTCGACTAAGGATTTTGCATTTATCGCTGCAGCCCGGTCAAAGCAGGGGTCTCTTAAACCAGTGTCGGAACGGCACGACGAAGCTCTTGAGGAGGCCTTTCACAAATGATCTTTCTGGACACTTCCGCCATCTATGCCTTGGCTGACGGATCCGATCCTAATCATGCCGAGGCCTATAAGAAATTCGATCTTGCTCTCAGGTCCAAAGAGATCTTTCTGGTCCACAATTACATCTTGGTAGAAGGTGCTGCATTGTTGCAGGCAAGATTAGGGCTCGAGCCTGCACTTCTCTTTCTAAGGGATGCCAAGGCATTTAAGACGGAGTGGGTGGATTTGGCATTACACCAGGAAGCCGAAAAAGAGCTCGATAGAATCGGGAGAAGGGACGTCAGTTTCGTCGATTGTATGAGTTTTGTTGTGATGAGACGAAGGGGCGTTCAAAAGGTTTTGGCATTTGACCCGGATTTTCATGATCAGGGATTCACGATCTATTAAATCCTCTTCTTTGTCCGGTTCACTTGACCTCCCTTCCGAATCCCCCGACACTTGGCCTCACGTCAACGGTGTTATCGTAGAACGTGCTTCCACCGCCCTGGTCCGTCAGCTTCTGCGAAGTCAGGGCGTTGACTGCCCGAAGACCAGGGCAATGCTCTAACCACCAGACCCCCTCCGCCACGACCACTCCCGATGGAACTTTGGGCGTCACTTGGAGAATAAAGGTGGCCTCTCCAAGGGGGTTGAAGGCGATGACGCGCTGCCCATCCATCAAACCCTTTGCCTCCGCATCCGAAGGGCTCATCTTGAGAAACATGGCCTTTTCCTTTCGCCGGAGGTCGTCGCGCTCGCGGAAGGAGGAGTTGAGGCCATAGAAGCTGGGAGCAGCCATCAGGCGAAAAGGATCATCGCCGCCATAAGGAGGCAAATAACATGGAAGGGGATGGGGCTCCCTGGGATTGAGGATCTCGATCTTTCCTGAAGGCGTTTGGAAGCGGGTGCGACGATCCAGCGGAAGACGAATTTCGACCGCCTTCCCCAAAGCAAGGGCTTCCCGGTCCACTCCCTCCCTCATCGGCGAGGGAATGGAGAGGAGGTGGTCGATGAGATCATCGGCGCTCTGCCTAAAAAAGGGCTCCGAAAACCCCATGGCCTCTGCCAGGAGGGAGAAGACCTCCCAGTTTGACCTGCTCTCGCCGACAGGAGGGATGACCGCCCGGACCCGCTGAATGCAATAGTGGCCGTAGGCCCGATAGAGATCGCTATGCTCGAGGGATGAAGTGGACGGCAAAACGATGTCCGCGTAACGGGCTGTATCGGTCATGAACCTCTCGTGAACGACGGTGAAAAGATCTTCCCGGGCAAGGCCCCTCAGGACTTGGTTCTGATCCGGGGCCACGGCCGCCGGGTTGGAGCAATAGACGTAGAGGCTTTGGACAGGGGGATCCTGCAAATCGTTGAGGGCATGGCCAAGCTGATTCATGTTGACGATGCGGGTCGTTCGGGGCAAGAAGTCTTCTCGAAGGACTTCGTTCATAGCAAAGGCCCCCATGGTGTTCACCGAGGTGAGGCACCCTGCGCCCTCTTTCCCATAAGCTCCCACAAGGGCAGGCAGACAGACGATGGTTCGGATCGTCATCGCACCGTTGCCGTATCGGGAGAGCCCACTTCCGACCCGGATAAAAGGCCTTCGGGCCGATCCGTAGCTCTTCGCCATCATGCGAATCGTTTCGATCGATAAGCCGGTGAGCTCGCTCACCCTTTCCGGCGGAAAGTCAGGCAGGACCCTCTCCTTCAGGGCCTCGAAGCCTTGAACATGGCTCTCGATAAACCGCCGGTCGATCCATCCTTCCCGGACGAGAAGGTGCATCAGGCCAAGGGCCAAAGCGCCGTCGCTTCCAGGACGGACGACAAAGGTTCGATCCACAACGGATGAAGTCAGGGTTTCATACGTGTCGACGAGCCAGACAGGACTTCCTTTCTCTCGGGCCTTTTTCACGCCGTGAAGAAAGTGAAGATTGGTCGCAACGGCGTTAATCCCCCAGAGGATCACGAGATCGCTTTCGGCCACCTCGTCCGGATGGGGAGCCGGGGTATTTCCCATCACCGCCCTCCAACCTACATCCTTTGCCGGAGAGCAGATCGTCCGATCCAATCGCGAGGCTCCAAGGCGATGGAAAAAGGGGTGGCCTGAATTTCGCTGGATGAGCCCCATCGTTCCTGCAAAGGAGTAAGGGAGGATTGCCTCGGCTCCGTACTCGTGGAGGATCCTTTTCCATCGTTCCGCAATGGCCTGGATCGCTTCGTCCCAAGAAATCGGTTGGAACGTTGCCGAGCCTTTTTCCCCTGTTCGAACAAGGGGACGTGTGAGGCGAAGAGGAGAATGGACCGTTTTCTCGTAGTGGTTCATCTTCGCACAGAGAGAGCCTCGGGTGAAAGGATGCTCAGGATCGCCGCTGACTTTGACCGCCTTCCCATCGACGACCTCCACAAGGAGACCACAGGCATCCGGGCAGTCATAGGGACATACGGATCGTCTCACTTTGATAGGCAAGGAGGGACCCTCCTCTCAAGAAGTCTTTGAAACAGTATATAAGACTTCGATGACATCTTCAACTTTTTTCGGGGAAGGTTTTTTCCTCCGAACCGATGGTCGTTGAGACCTCCGTCGCGCCATGTTATCTTTCAACGGAACAACGGAACTCTGGATTGGGGAGGGAAGGGATGATCGAGGGTTTTGTGATCCGGCGGGCCGTGGAAGCCGATGTGGCCTTGATCCTCGCTTTCATTCGAAAGCTGGCCGCCTATGAACGTCTCGCCGACGAGCTGGAGGTGACCGAAGAGCGGCTAAGGCAGACCCTGTTTCGGGAGTCGCGGGGGGCAGAAGTGATCATCGGAGAGTACCATCGAACTCCCGTAGCCTTTGCCCTCTTCTTTCACAATTATTCTACGTTTCTTGGCAAACCGGGGATCTACATCGAAGATCTCTACGTGGATGAGCCCTATCGGCGAAAGGGTTTTGGCTTTGCCATGCTCCAGCATATCGTGCGCTTGGCCAAGGAGCGAGACTGCGGACGTGTGGAATGGGCTGTCCTCGATTGGAACGAGCCCGCTATTCGGTTTTACGAAAGCCTTGGGGCCCGGGCGATGAGCGATTGGACGATCTATCGCCTGAACGGCCCCTCCCTCGACAGGCTCGCCGAAGGGAATCGCACGGGAGCCGAACCTATTTAGGCCTCCACGAGGCGTCTTTTCTTCTTGACTTGCATAACGTTATTTGTTACTTATCCCAAGAAACCCGACTACGGTGAACCCTTCATGAAGAAAAGCAACCTCGCCCACTATCTCCGTAAGCCTGTCGAGCCTCTTGAACCGAAAGAGACAATTACCCTTCTCGATCTCGTCCGGGCCTTCAAAAGGACATCGTTTCAGAGCCGCAATGTGTATAAGTGCTTTGAAACCTTTTCCAAGATGCTCAAGGATCCGAGATGCGTCATCTTCTTAGGCCTCTCTGGAGCCATGATCCCTGGCGGAATGCGCAAGGTGATCTCCGACATGATTGAATTGCGGCTCGTTGATGTCATCGTCTCCACGGGAGCCAACATGTTCCACGATATCTTCGAGGGTCTGGGTTACCGTCATTACGTCGGTTCGGATGAGGACGACGATGACCTTCTCAGGAAGCGTCGGATTGTCCGGGTCTTCGACGCCTTGATGAACGATCGGGAGATCAACCATGTGATCCGTCTCCTCTCGAAGATTCCGGAAGGGCTTGGAGGTCAGATCACCTCGTCAAGGGAATACCTGGCCGCCGTGGGAAGGTCTCTGAAGGACGAGAGCTCGATCCTCAAAACAGCCTCCCGATGCGGGACCCCTGTCTTCGTCCCGGCCCTCTGTGACAGCTCCATCGGCATCGGTCTCACGTTTCTCCATGCCCGAAAAAGGAAGTCCCGGGAGCCTCTTATCATCGATCAGTTCCGGGACAATTACGAGATCGCCCAGCTGAAGCGAATGGCTCCGGTGACGGGAGCGATTTACATCGGCGGAGGGGTCCCCAAGAACTACATCCAACAGCTTGGACCGGTGAGCGAACTGCTCTTCAAGAAAGAGAGCGGCCATCGCTACGCCCTCCAGATCACCACGGATAACCCTAAATGGGGAGG
>Ga0078972_1003205_pt1 | contig 49976 bp, 40 predicted proteins | sample YelNatPaOPGAMG01_FD_67568 | JGI IMG/M metagenome (GOLD analysis project Ga0078972, IMG submission 67568) | Hot spring thermophilic microbial communities from Obsidian Pool, Yellowstone National Park, USA - OP-RAMG-01 (SPADES assembly) (version 2) | ecosystem: Environmental > Aquatic > Thermal...
TAACTTCAGCGTCATTGCGAATGAGAAGCTAACTCCTTTGCCGAAAATTATCGTATGAAGCAATCTGTTAATTTATTGCGACTGCTTTATTTATCGACAGATTGCTTCGGATTATAATTCTCAGCAATAGAGAAATCTGTCGCCTCGCAATGACGATTTATTGTAATTCAATCAAAAATGGGGAATTAATGTTTTATAACAGTTAATAAAGGTGGAATATTTATTATAATCACTATATAATATTTTTCTATACCTTTTTCTTTATCTATCAGAAACTATACCTGATTTTAGAAATTTATTATGAAGATTAATATAACCATCTTCACCCTCTCCATCTTCTTTTGCTTCCTGAAAAGCCCTTCTCTCATATTTCTCATTATTGCACTAATAGCCTTATTAATCTATTCTTTGTACAAAAGGAATTTCATTGCCCTTTTATTTATGATTCTTGGGCTACTAATAGGACAAAGCTCTTTTATAGAAGCACAGAAAAATATACCATCTTTAAGTAAAGGGTTCATTAATATAGATCTTCTAATTTCAGGCTTTTCTGAGTTAAAACCTGATGGAAATTACGAAATCAAATCTTTCTATACAACTCTGATTGGTACAAATTTAAATGTGCTTTATCGATCACAAACTGTTAATATTCAAGGATATGCTAATACATATAAATTGGGCAACAGACTATACTCCAAAATCTATGTAAAAAATTACTCAATAAAAAGCGAAGGAAGTATCATTTTTAAAAAAATATGTCAATTAAGGAATTATATTGAATACAGAATAAAAGAAATACAAAACGAAAATGTAAAAGCTCTTCTTTTTACTCTTCTTCTAGGAAATACAAACTTCATTGGATATTCTTCCTCACAAGCATTCAAAATGACCGGAATTTCTCACCTTCTCTCTATATCTGGACTACATGTCTCTATAATAAGTATTAGTATTATGTCTATTTTGGGACTCTTTGCAAAAAAGAAGACTTCTTTCATTGTATCAACTATTTCAATTATTTTATATATGGCAATAGCTGGTTTTGGTGCTCCCATTATGCGTGCTGGAATTATGCTTATATTATACAACAGCTTAAGATTAGCAGGCGTAAGAACCTCTTTACTGGACTCTGCCTTATATTCAATTTTCATTATTCTATTGTTTGATCCTTTCCAGATAACACAAGTTGGTCTTTATCTAAGTTACTCCGCTGTATTAGGGATATATTTCCTTTCAGATCCAATTGCAAAGAAGTTGCATTTTATTCCGTCACCTCTTTCCAATAGCATTGCTGTTACACTATCCGCAAACATTTCTACTCTTCCAATCCTTCTTTACTATTTCAAAGGAATAAGCCTTCTTTCTCCTCTAACAAATATTTTTATAATTCCTCTCTTTAATTTAATAACAATACTTTGTTTCTTTGCAATGATCTTTATTCTTACAGGTATTCCTGTATCAAACTTTCTTTTTGAACCAATCAATATTTTGTGGAATATTACAAATGGCATTACAGATTATTTTTCCATGGTTCCTTTTTCATATCTTGTTATTAAAAATTTTTCGGCAGTGCATTTTATAATACTATATTCTGCAACTTTCTTTATATTTTTTGCTCTGCCATGGATTTTATACAAAATCACTTTCTATACTCTTAAAAATCACTTTAAAATATCATAAGCACTATTCAAAAAGAGTTTTAGCAACATTATATTGATAAAAATCATTATATCCCTTATCATTTATGTATAATATGTAATAGGAGCATTACTATGTCAAATAATAAAGCGCCAGCTCAGCAGAATATAAAAGTAGAACTGTCAAATGATGAAGGAATTGTTAAATATTCCAATTTTGTAATAGTTTCTCATTCTCCAGAAGAATTTGTTCTCGACTTTGCCCATATCCTCCCAGGAAAGGAAGAAGCCAAGGTAATAGCCCGAATAATAATGACCCCTAAAAATGCAAAGAATTTTTTAATGGCCATAAGCAACAATATTGCCAACTTTGAAAGGCAATTTGGGGAAATTGTTCTACCCCAAAAACCAGCGGAAAAGTTTTCAGAAGTTCAATAACTTATGGAAAAAAAAATTATCGATATAGCCCAAAACAAAAAGGCATATTTTGACTATGAAATTCTCGATACACTGGAAGCAGGCATAGAATTAAAAGGAACCGAAATAAAATCTGTTCGCAATCACTCGGTAAACCTAAAAGATAGCTTTATTCTTATACGAGGAGGAGAAGCAACTGTTCATAATTTACACATAAGTCCTTACGGTTTTGGAAATATATTTAACCATGATCCTCTAAGAATAAGAAGGCTATTACTGCACAAAAAAGAAATATTAAAACTATCCAATCTTCTAAGTCAAAAAGGGTTAACTTTAATTCCTCTAAAAATGTACATAAGGGGAAAATATGCAAAGCTACTTATTGGCCTTGCCAGAGGCAAAAAAGCATATAACAAAAAAGCTGCTCTTAAAGAGAGAGATATCCGTCGTGAAATGGATAGAGAGCTGCGGTCACATTAAAAAATCTAATCTCTACTTCTGGATACCAGGATTAATCTAAGCAAATTCATCAAAGCCATTAAAGCCGCTGCCACATAAGTCATTGCCGCTGCATCAAGTACCTTCTTTGCACCTTTTAGCTCCTCCGGTGTTAGATATGAGCCATTCTGAAGGAAAGCCAGAGCTCTTTTACTTGCATTAAATTCCACCGGAAGAGTTACAAAGTGAAAGGCAACAACCCCTGAAAACAAAAAGATTCCTAATCTGATAAGGATAGGCATACTCATTAATAATCCTATAAAAAATAGGGGTATCGCCATATAGGAAGTAACACTCACTATTGGCATAATAGCGCTTCTAACCTTGATTGGATTATACCCTTTTGCATGCTGAATGGCATGTCCTGCTTCATGGGCGGCAACCCCCAGAGCTGATATAGTACTGCTCTCATATACTACTTTTGAAAGCCTTAAAGCTTTATGAATCGGGTCATAATGATCCGTCAACTCTCCTGGTATTGATTCAACTGCGACATTACTCACTCCATACCCAGATAATATTCCCCTTGCCACTTCAGCTCCTGTTATATTCCTGGAAGTTCTTACAGAAGCAAATTTTTGAAAAGTTACTCTTGTCTTCCATTGTGCCCACAAAGCAAAAATAAAAGGAGGTATTAAAAGATAAAACGTCCAGTCAAAATAATAATGATACATAAAATCTCCTCTTGATTAATAGCTACTATATATATATATTACAAATATAATAATTTTTTTAAGAATTTTCAATATCTTTAAACAAAACATCTGCCTCATTAAACGCCACATTTACTACCTTTGAAACCCCCTGTTCTTCCATTGTAACACCATATAAGGCATCACAAATCTCAAGAGTTGACTTTGAGTGAGAAACAATAATAAACTGAGAGGTCTCTTTAAAATCTTTCAAAAGAGCTTTAAAACGTTCGATATTATCATCATCAAGCGGTGCATCCATTTCGTCAAGAACAACAAAAGGGGTTGGTTTCAAATACAGGATTGAAAAAATAACTGAAATTGCAACCAGTGCACGTTCTCCACCTGATAGTAAAGAAATATTTTGAAACTTTTTGCCAGGCGGTTCTGCAAATATGTTAACCCCACAATTCAATACATCCTTCTCATCTTCGAGAATCAAATCTGCTTTTCCACCGTCAAAAAGGCGAGCAAAAATCTTTTTAAATGCTTTCCTTATATCCTCAAAAGAAGACACAAACTGTTCAACACATTTAGCGTTTGTCTCATCAATAAGTCGAATAATATCCTGCATTGCCTTTTCACTATCCTGTTTTTGCATATTAAGAAAATCCAGTCTTTCTCTGGCGCTCTGATACTGCTCTATAGCAAGCAAATTTACATTACCAAGCTTTAAAATTCTCTCCCTCAGCAAAACTATTTCTTTAGAAATTTCATCAAAAGAATCCCCTTCATCCACTTTTATAGTATTTATGTTTACTCCATAATTACTTTCTACATTCTGGATAAGGGATTCAAGATATCCCTTTCTTTCTGAAACAGCATTATCAAGATTAGATACCATTTTCTCCAATTTTTGTATATTATCCTCTATGTTTTTCCTTTGCACTTCAAGGCTTTTTCTTGTTTTATGCAAGCCGTCTATCTGTTCTTTCTTCTCTTCAATATCCCGCTGGCTCTTTTTTACCATCTCAGTATATCTGTCAAATTCCTTTTCATCATTATCTATCCTCTCTTTTAGGCCTTCTATGTTCTTTACATAATTATTTTTATCATTCTCATAAGTCTTTTTCATATCTTCTATATCTGTCATTTGATTCTTTATTCTCTGAATTTCACTCTGCAAGGATTTACATTTCTCATCAAGCCTGGCATGTTCAATCTTTCTACTATTAAGCTCTTCAAAAAACTCACCTTGCTCCTCTCTTAGTTTCTGAAGTCCCTCTTCATACTCATTTATTATCAAAGAAAGATCTTCCACTAGTTTTTGTTTTCTTTTTATAACCTCCGCCGTATCATTAATTTGATTTTCAATAGTTTTAAAGGCGCCATGATCTTCATTGAGTTGTCTATTTAACTTCTCAATTTCAGACTGTATCCCGTTAAACTCAAAATCATTTTTGTTATACTCATTTTGTATTTTTTCCCTGATTTCCTGACTCTTTTTAATAATACCTCTAATTTCTTCTATCTTGACTTCGTTTTGTTCTATCTCTCTAAAGGCCTCTTCCTGTTTTTTTTGAAGACTTTCCTTTTTAGTATAGGCTCCTTCATCGCTGAATAAAATCCCTAGAATCCTTTCATATTCCCCTTTATATGCCCCAAAATGTTCTTTTAACGCAAAAATACTTTTTTTGATTTCTTCAACACTCTCGCCTTTTTTTATTCTCTCTATTATCTCTGAAAAACCATTCTCTATCACCCTCTCCAGCTCAGGTTTCTTAATAGAAAATTCTTTTAACATTAATGCTTGCTTTTCAAGAGAACTTATGATCAAATTATCCAGCTTCTTCGACTCCTCTTGCAATTCCTTTATTTCCTGATTAAGCTGATTATTCCTTTTTTTCAAATTGTCTTCTTCTCTCTGATTCCACTCTATCTCTTCAAGAACTTTCTTAAGCTCTTCTCTAAGATTCTCCATCGTTTGAGATAATATATTAAGCTGCCCCTTTTTATCCTTAATCTGTGATTCTATGCTTTTTATAGAATTCCATTTACCTTCAAGAGAAATTCTATACCCATCCTGCTTTGTCTGAAGTGCCACAACATCCTGTTTGTTTTTATCAACATCTTCCTTTGTTACAATCTTTGAAAAGCCAAGTTGCCGAGACTGATCTAAGATTATATCTTCACATTTCTTCTTACCCGAATAAAGAAGATCTATCTTTTCCTGAATTTCTTTTAACCTTTCGGAGGCTCGCTCTCTCTCTTTTACAAAATTATCGTATTCACTTACTTTTGTTTCTAATTCTTCACGAAGTTTTTTCTCTCTTTCTCCCCCTTCTGCAAGGCGCTGATTTACATTCCTTAATTGGTTTTCATAAGAAAGAATCCTTTCTCTATTACCTTCAAGCCTTGATTTTATTTCTGAAAAATCCTTTTCTATAACCACATACTCATCACGAATTTTATTGAATTCCTCCTCCATTTTGATTATGTTCTCTTCCACCTGAATAATATCACTTTCTTTTCTTTGAAAGTCCTCGAGTACAGGTTTTAATTTCTCTTCTGTCATCCTCTTTTGCTTTAATTTATCATTAATTTCTTTTTCAAAATTTCTTTTTCTTAATGCTTCAAATTTAAGTTCCATCTCTCTTAATTTACTTTTCAACTCGTTATAATTTTGCGCATTTTCTGCCTGCTCTTTAAGGCTTAAAACTTCCTTTTCCAGTTCAACAATAATATCATTGATTCTTTCTATGTTAGCTCTCGAATTTTCTAGCTTCCTTTCCGCTTCTTCCTTTCTAAACTTAAATTTTGAGATGCCTGCAAAATCCTCGAATAAAATTCTCCTTTCCTGTGGACTTTCACTCAACAATCTATCAATTTTACCCTGCTCAAAAATCGCATAACTATCCCTGCCAATACCAGTATCCAGAAAAAGCTCTATAACATCTTTTAAACGAACTTTAGATTTATTTATAGAATAATGTCCTTCACCAGAACGAAAGATACGACGTGCAACATTCACCTCAGAATATTCAATCGGTAACCAATGATTCTCATTATTAAAATCCAGTGAAACTTCTGCCATGCTTATGGCAGGTCTATCCCTGGTACCATTAAAAATTACATCCTCCATTTTATCACCACGAAGACTTCTTGCACTCTGTTCTCCTAATACCCATCTGATTGCTTCAACTATATTGGATTTCCCAGAGCCATTAGCTCCAACTATACCGGTTATACCATCAACAAATTCAACCGCGGTTTTTACAGGAAAAGACTTAAAACCATGAAGAGTTAGTGACTTCAAATATCGAGCCATACCTTCTCCAAAACTTTTAGAAATCTATTTATTATACAGGCTCGAAAAGCACAAATCAATTTATCTTACAGTTTTAAACGAAAAAGTAATAGGAGAGATATGGAAATTTCCATTTTATTCTAGAAAGCACTTTTTTTTCAATCTGCCGCGTTGCTTCAGCAGAAATTGAATACCTGCACCCCAAACTATGTAAGGTCTCCTTAGAATCTATATTAAAACCAAATCTTTTCTTAATAATCTCTCTCTCTCTTGGAGGAAAAGATTCTATAACCTTCTGAATGTCTTCTCTCATTGTATTTCTTTCTACAATAACCTCCGGATTAAAGCTATTGTCCTGTATATTCTCAAGAATATCATCTACTGACTCTATAGAGGCATTATTAGAAAAGAATCCCCCATTACCTTTGCAAAGAAGCGCAACATCCAATGCGTCTCTTCTTTTAACCTTTAGATTCGTTGTTATTTCCTCAATTGTTGGCATTTCCCCGTGTTCCGCAAATTTCTCCCTGATGTAATTCTTTATCTTCTTGTTAATTTCATCTTTTCTATATGATATACTTATGTTCATAGAAGGTTTTACAAAACCTCTCAAAATTGCCTGCTTAATCCAATAGGCAGAATAAGTTGAAAATCTAACCCCTCTATCAGGATTAAATTTTTCTGCAGCCTTCATTAAACCCATATTTCCATTCTGTATAATATCCATTATAGAGCCATTTCCCCTGCAAAGATCCAGTGCGATTTTGACAACAAGCTTAAGATTTGAATGAACAAGCTTGTTTAACGCTTCCTTGTCGCCCTTTCTGATCTTCCTTGCAAGCTCTTTCTCTTCTTCTATGGAAATACGTGGATACTTTAGAATGTTGCTGATGTACTGCTTTAATATTAAAAGATCCTTCATAAAATCCCCTGAAGAAACTCAGGCAATTTATGTGCCATGGACACTTTTTTGTCTTAATTCATTTAAGAATATAGAAATAGTCAATTTTCCTCTCTTGTTTCAGTTCTCTTTTTGAAACACACTGTAATATTTTGTAGACTGTGAATTGAAAAGGCTTTCTTATTGAAAAGTTTTTATGAAAAAACTATTTGTCTTCCTATTTCTCTATTTGTTCTATCCAGTTTAAATCTTCTTTCTCCGGTTCAAGCAGGATCTTATGAGCTATATCCTCTTTTTTGTATTTAGACAGTAATTCGTAAACCAATTTCTTTATCTTATAAGTTTCAACACTGGTTAAAAATTTACTTGCCTGTTTTCCCTTTACAAAATTATTCAGCAATTCCAAAACCTTTATATTAGCACAAGCCCCTAAAATATTACTATATTGGGCAATTTGCTTGTAATAATTGTTCTTAATCATTAAAATAAAAATTTTATTTATTGCTTTAGATAAAAAAGGAGCAACATCCTCTATCTCCACACTGAGATAATCCAATAGATATAAAAAACTGTCTATATCTTCCTTCTGGTTATATTTCGACACCATTCTATTAATCATTTGAATAAAACCTTTATTGTTATGTATATAAAATCTTTTCAACTCTTGAAAATCGCTTATATCCAGCTCCTGGATATTACCTTCTATCTTTTTCATTACTTCTGGAGATAGATTCATACCCTCTTCCCCTAATCACAATATTTCTGCCAGAATCAAGGTAATATCATCAACTCGCGAGATTTTTCCTTTTTCCTGAAAGATTTTATTATTTCTTCTCTTTAAAATCTCTCTTTCAATTTCAGACTTTATTTCACCAATTCTTTTCTCTCTAATACCGTAGAGAAACTCACTAAAAAATTCGGCTTCATAAGAAAACAAATCCAGTATCCCATCGCTATAAATACATATCTTATCCCCCGCAACCACTGTTTTTTCCTCTTCTTCATAATTAATTTCCTCAAGAATACCAGTGGGGGGAGAATTTTTTATTCCTATAACTTCGTTTTTTCTATCAGAATTCAAAACTATGGCCTGGGGATGCCCCGCAGAACTATACTTAATTGTTTTATTATCTACATCAATCAAAAGAATAAAAATTGTGACAAACTTACTTCCGTCCATTTTCAAATCTATCATCTTCCGATTAATCATTTTTATGAACGAGGAGGTTTTATGCTCCTGAGCGTTCTCAAATCTAATTTTAAATTCATTATATACATCCTTTACCAGCACTGTTAACATAGATGCTCCAACTCCATGTCCGGATACATCTGCTACTACTGCTATATATTGTCTCTTTCGCTTTACAACCACCTCATCGATGTAAAAGAAATCCCCTCCAATCTCATCTGATGGAAGGAAAATTGATTGAAAGCGGACCCTCTTATTCTCCGGTAACTTATCAGGTAACAGATTAAAATGCATAAGCTTTGCTGCCTGAAGATCATTTATAAGGTTTCTATTCATTTCCTCTAACTTTTCCCTCGTTTTCATAACATAAGTGGTGTCTATGAAAAATATAACGCTCCCAGCATACACTCCCATACTTATGATTGGGAAAAAGCGAATATTATACCACAAATCCCCTATTTTTAAATTTAGAAAAACAAGTTCCATCTTGGTGCTTTTTAACTCATCAATCTTTTGTAGAATCTGTTTCCCGATCTCTCTAGAAAGTATATGTGATATTTCCATGCCAAGGTAAGAAATACCTGCATCTAGTATATTTTTTACTTTTTCATTTAAAAATATTATTCTGTTCTCCTCGTTCAATAAAATAATCCCATCTCGAGAATTCTCAACAATGCTTTTATTTATAACAGCCTGCCTTTTTATATTATCTTTCCAAATTTCCTCTTTGGTAATATCTTTTACCAATACATAATAACCAGAACATACTGATTCTATAATTATTCTTTTTATAAGCACCTCTGCTATAATCTTAGTATTATTGCAATCTTTCATTGTAATTTCAAGCTTTACCTCATCCTTCTTTTCCACGTCTTCTATTCCCTTTTTAAACTCAAGCAAAAATTCCTCTTCAATAAAATCTGTTATTTTTTTACTCACTACATCATTAGAACTATATCCAAATATAACTTCTGCCCCTTTATTCCAGGAGGTTATATTAAAATCGCTATCTACACTAATAAAAGCATAATCTTTTATTCCGGAAACCATCAGTAGATTAATATTTTGCTCTCTCTCTTTTATCACCGTAATAATTTCTGAAACAACATCCTTTAGATTTTTACTATTAACTATTAATGCTTTTGTTGCCCTAATATACCCCAGAGAACTTTTGTATATAAAAGCAAAAAAGGCAGTTATTTTTTTCTTCTGGTAAATAGGCATTATATGTAGTTTTCCTTTTCCTCTAAAAAACTTCTTATTAATAGTATTTTTAATTATCATCAAATCCAGAAAATCTTCTTCAAAGAAAACAAAGTTACCCTTTTTAAAACTATCTTCTATATATTTATAGGTGTCTGGAGATGGACAGGAGAGAGCTTCTATTACAGCTCTTTTTTCTTCTAGAAGAAATAGAATTGATATTTTTGCGAAGTACATCAATCTAATTTCATTACAAAGATAATTAAAGAAATTTCCCGTAAAATCAATAGAAGATTTCTCAATTCTTAAAAAGTTTCTAAATATCTTCTCTATAAAAACTTCAAACTTATAGACATTTTTTATATAATCAATCATGACAATTGCAAGTAAAGTAACCCCAAACGCAGATAGTATATTAAAAAAATAAAATATTTTCATAAGCCTTACATTATATAAAATAAAAAGATTTTGGTATAAAATACTTATAATAAAGCTTCATCGCTTCATTATCAGTTATTAAGGCAATAAAATCAACTAAAGCCCTTTTTTCATCCTCATCTTTTTTATAATCAACTTCACTAAAAGCATCGTTTACAATTTTCATGTTTTTCATTAGGAAAAAATATAACTCAGATAAAATATTTTTTGCTTTATCCATCTCACTTAGAATAATGGGATGTTTGTATACATTTTCAAAAAGAAAATCTCTTAAATCCTCGGTTGCATCAAGAACTTCATCGCTCATTTTTATAATATCCTTATCGCAACTTGAGTTAACAACATCCACAACTAATGTATTAATTCGTTCAGAATGCGTATTCCCTAAAATATTTTTTGTTTTTTGTGGTAAATCATTAACTTTTAAAATTCCTGATTTTAGTGCATCATCTATATCATGATTAATATAAGCAATTATATCTGAAAATCTCACAACCTGACCTTCAAGAGTGTATGGAAGATCATCGTCATTTCCAGGAACAATATGTACCTTTCCTGTTTTTGAATGCTTTTTTATCCCATCAAGGACCTCAAATGTAAGATTAAGTCCTTTTCTGTTCTTTTCAAGATGTTCCATTACTCTTACACTTTGATCAGAATGCTTAAAATCAGGATAAGCTAGTTCTCTTATAACCTGTTCACCTGAATGTCCAAAAGGTGTATGTCCTACGTCATGACCTAAAGCTATAGCTTCTGTAAGATCTTCATTTAACATTAAAGATCTGGAAATTGTTCTAGCTATTTGAGAAACTTCTAGCGTGTGGGTTAATCTTGTTCTGAATGTATCACTTGTAGGAGAAAGAAAAACTTGAGTCTTATGTTTTAATCTGCGAAATGCTTCAGAGTGGATTATCCTATCTCTATCCCGCATAAATTCAGTTCTTATATTGTCTAAAGTTTCTTTAACTTTTCTTCCCTTAGAAGATATACTAAGAGTAGCTCTTTCTGATAAAATCCTTTTTTCTTGTACTTCTATTTTTTCTCTTATGTTCATTTTTATATATAACCTTTGTTAGTATTATATAATAGTAACTTTTATTTTTAAAGTTATCAAGAATTAACTCTATGAATAGTATAGATTTTGAGTACTTTTTTTTTGTGCATAAGTTGTAGGTTTCCCTAATGTTGTTTTCTTCTTTTGCTCATTTTGTCTTTATTAGAGCTTTCTTTTTTTTATTTAAGCTTTCTTTGTAGTGTTAAGGTTATAGATAGATAAAAGATAGGCACAGAATTTTGCACAGGGAGATGCTCTTTAAGAAAGGTCTTTTATATTCCGAAAATAATAGAAATTTATTGGGTTTTGGTAAAATGAAAAATATTTTTTTCTCCTTTATACTTTTTCTCTTTTTTGTAGCAGGTAAATCTTATGGGCAGGAGATATATACAACTGGTATTGAAGTGAAACAAATAGATATAAAAAGAATAAGTGTTTCCTGGAGAGCCAATACCAACGAGGGAAGTTTTGTTATTTACAGAAATAATGTGCCAATAAGCAATGTTGAGTTAGTGAAAACATCAAAAAGGATAGAAATAAGTAAAGTGCGAGGAAGAAGAGACAAAGGTTCTTATGTATTTCCAGCTTATGTTGATGAAGTTGAAACAGGACAATTCTTCTATCTTGTTTTGCCATTAAAGAAGGATATCAGTAAAGATGATTTATTACCGCTTTTAAACTATACGCTTTCACCTGTTGTGATATTAGAAGAATTTATGGTTATAAATAAGCTTTCTATTCAAACAAATATAGGTTCAGTCTTTTTGTCCTGGAGTATGGCAAGCAATTGTCAGGCGGACGATCTGATTTTCAAAATCTATAGAACAACAAATTTTCTTACCAATGAAATAGAATTGGATAATATGCAGGTATATACTGTTTTAACGAATGAATATTACTTTGAAGATTTTAGTATAGAGGCAAAGGTTCCATATTATTATACAATAACTGTGGGAGATTTTAGAATACTAAGGGCAGGTAAGAATCAGAACATAGAACCGGTTATTTTTGGAAGTATTGATACCAATATTGTAGTTGACACAGAGATAAGGGAAAGGACAAATATAAACTATCTTCAGTTTATAAATAAGTTTAAGAGGGAACAATGAACTCTTCAGATAGATGGCTGCTTTTCTGGTCCTTGTTACTTTTGATTGTTTTAACAGTCATTATTAGCTACTTCCTTTTTTCTGGTTTTTCTGGGAAATCTTTTTTACATCTGCCTATAGGTTTTACCTCTGAGGAAGATAAAGATTTTAGAAAGGTAGAGGTTTTTTTTAACACAAGAGATTATGATAAATCAATTAACCTTGCCTTGGATTTTCTTTCAGAGTTTCCGGAAAGCAGACATAGATTTAGAGTGATGACAATACTTGCGGAAAGCTTTTTTAATAAAAGGGAATATTCTATCTCTGAAAAGTATGTTATGAAGGTTTTGGCAGATCCCCATGTTGATATAAATTCTTATGTTGATGCCAACATTATTTTTGGGGCGATATACAGGGAGTACGAGAAGTTTAATCCTGTGGTTTTACATTATCTTGAAGATGCATATATTAAGGCGGATAGAAATGAGAAGTTATTACTTTCTACGTTCATTGGCTACCAGTATCTTTATAAGAAAGAATACAGAACAGCCTTGAGATTTTTTAACGAATCTTCGGGGGAAGAGGGAATTATTGGTAGGGCGCGGGTATATGTGGAAGAGGGTAATTATCCCGGGGCCATACAGGAGTATGCAAATTATTTTAATTCGTACCCAGCAAACGAAAGGTATACCCGGGTTAAGCAGGCTTTTTTAAAGCAATCATTTTACTATGCTGACTTTTTGAGAAAAAAAAAGGATTATGATATGGCTTTGAAGTATTATATTAATGTAGTTAATTTTTTCCCAAAAGAGAAGGAAGCAGATGAAGCTCTTGTTAAAATGGCCGAGATATATGAGGAGAATAAGGATTATAAAAATGCCCTATTTTACTTTGATAGAGCGTTGAATAATGCAGTTACCAATTCGGATGAAAGTGCTCTTTATAACAAAGCAAAAATATATTACGAAACAAAAAACTATAGAGAGGCAATTAGTTTTTTTAGAGAGTTTCAGTCGAGATTTCCTTCCTCCCTTCTATCAGATAAGGTGGCGGAATGGATCGATATTGCAACCAAGGAAATAAGTAATTAAAAATATTTTCTTAAAAAATCATTTCATAAAAATAAAGGTGGCGATAAAGTTTCAAAAGGGGTAAATACAAATACCATCTTTGGTATACATGCTTTATACTCTGGCAAAGGGGCAAAAAAAGAATGCTTTTTGATAATACTGTTAAACATCTCAAGAAGAGGTTTTTTGAATTTTTATTATTTATCTAATATAATCTATTAATGAAGTATCATGGAGGCATAATGGCCAGGGTTATTGTGATAGCAAATCAGAAGGGAGGGGTAGGTAAAACAACAACCGCTATAAACCTTGCGGCTTATCTATCAAATGCCGGGGAAAAAACCCTGCTTATTGATATTGATCCACAGGGAAATTCCTGCAGTGGGTTGGGGGTTGACATAAAAGAGAGGAGCGGGAATGGCATTTATGAAGTTTTAATCGGACAGAAAAAGATTAGCGAGGTCGTAACACCGACTAAATATGCCAATCTTTATATTGTTCCTGTAAGCCTTGATTTAACAGGGGCGCAGGTAGAGTTAGTAAATGTACCAAAGAAAGAGTTTATTTTAAAACAAGCTTTGGAAGATGTCAGGAATATATATAAGTTTATTATTATTGATACGCCACCATCTCTGGGAATCTTTACACTAAATGGCCTTGTTGCTGCGGATAGTGTTTTGATTCCAATGCAAAGCGAGTTTTATGCGATGGAAGGATTGGCACAACTTTTAAAGGCGATAAAGCTTGTTAAAAGTGGTCCAAATAAGAACCTTACCATAGAAGGTGTTTTAATTACGATGTATGATTTGAGAACTAATTTATCAAAGCAGGTTCTCGAAGAAGTAAAAAATTATTTTAAGGATAAGGTTTATAATACGATTATACCTCGCAATGTAAGGCTTAGTGAAGCTCCAAGCCATGGAGTTGCCATTTATGAGTATGATGGTAAAAGCCAGGGAGCAGAGGCATATTTTGCTTTTGGGAAGGAATTTTTGGAGAAAAGTGGGTTATGAAAATGAAGCATGGATTAGGTAAGGGCATGATGGCTCTTCTGGATGAACAAACGCCTGTGTTAGAAGATAAAAAGAATGTAAGCACTATAGATATTAATACAGTAATTCCAAATCGTTATCAGCCGAGGAAGACATTTGATGAAAAAGCGCTACAAGAATTAGCCGATTCTATTCGAGAAAAAGGGGTTATACAGCCCATTATTGTAAGTGAACTGGGAAATGGGAAGTATGAACTTGTTGCGGGTGAAAGGCGATTGAGAGCGGCTAAAATGGCAGGGCTCCTTGAAATACCTGCTATTGTAAAGGATTTTAGTGATGAAGATAGATTAGAGATTGCTTTAATAGAAAACATTCAGAGGGAAGATTTAAATCCTCTTGAAAAAGCCCAGGCTTACCAGGAAGTTATGGAAAGACTTGGTATAAGCCAGGAAGAATTCGCAAAGAAGATTGGAAAGGATAGAAGCTCTGTGGCTAATACTTTGAGATTACTAAAGCTTCCTGAATATATAAAGGGAAAGATTTCTACAGGAGAAATGTCAGAAGGACATGCACGAGCGATATTAATGATAGAAGACATCGATCTTATGATAGATTTTGCAAATCATATTATCGAGAAGGGACTTTCGGTTAGAGAAGCGGAAAACGAAGCCAGGAGCTATAGAAAGGAAGAAAGGCGGAATGTTTCACGTGAAACATCTGTAAGAAGAAACAGAGAAATGGAGACAATACAGGAGAATTTTATAAAAGCCCTGGGGGCAAAAGTAGAACTCAAGGGGTCTGTTAAGAAGGGGAAAATAGAAATACATTATTTTTCCCGGCAGGAACTAGAAAGTATATACAAGCTTATTTTGCAGATAAAAAGATGATGTATGTTGTGGCGATACTCTGAATAGTTTCACGTGAAACATCCGGAAGGCCAATCAGAACAAACTCTTTGCAAGGTTCGAATATGTTTTAGCGTAGTTCTTTATTTTAATGTATTTTTGAGCGGGAAATCGCTGTTAAATAGTATAAGTTTTTCCTTAAACTCAAAGATATGTTATAATAATATAGCCTTATCTATCTATAGGAGCTTTTATGGTTTACATTAATGAGAACTTTACTAAACTTCAAGGGAGTTACCTATTTGCGGAGGTTAGTAAAAGGGTTAAAGAGTATCAACAGAAAAATCCATCTAAAAAAATAATTCGACTGGGCATTGGAGATGTTACAGAGCCTTTGCCGCCATCTGTCATTAAAGGGCTTGAAAAAGCGGTTTATGAAATGGGGGAAAAAGAAACCTTTCAGGGATATCCACCTTATGAAGGGTATGATTTTTTAAGAAATATTGTTGCGAAGGTTGACTTTGAATCCAGAGGGGTGCAGATTTCACCCGAAGAGATTTTTATATCCACAGGGGCAAAAGAGGATACTGCAAACATACAGGAGCTTTTTTCAATCAACTCAAGGTTGGCAATCCCGGATCCTGTTTATCCAGTTTATGTTGACAGTAATGTTATGGCAGGAAGAGCAGGAGATTTTAAAGATGGGAGATACGATAGAGTAGTTTACCTGCCATGTACTATTGACAATAATTTTAGTCCTGCACTTCCTGGAGAAAAGGTGGATTTAATCTATCTGTGTTTTCCAAATAATCCCACGGGGAAGGCTTTAAGAAGGGAAGAATTGAAAAAATGGGTTGATTATGCGAGAGAAAATGGAGCAATAATTTTATTTGATGCAGCTTACGAAGCTTATATTAGAGAAGAAGATATACCACATAGTATCTTTGAAATTGAGGGGGCAAGAGAGGTTGCTATAGAGTTTAGGAGTCTTTCAAAAACAGCGGGATTTACAGGGACAAGATGCTCATATACTATAATACCAAAAAGCCTAGTCGCCTTTGATAAAAGGGGAAATAAGTATGGCTTAAATTCTTTATGGCTCAGGAGGCAATCTACAAAATTTAATGGAGTTGCTTATATAATTCAAAAAGGTGCGTACCAGGTTTTTACTGAGGCGGGAAGGAGAGAAATAAAGAAGATTATAGATTATTATCTTGAAAACGCGAAAATTATAGGCAATGGAATTAAAAGTATAGGGCTTTCTTATTCTGGAGGAATAAACTCACCGTATGTTTGGGTAAAAATTCCAGAAGGGCTTACTTCCTGGCAATTTTTTGATGAGCTTCTGGAGAAATACCAGGTTGTTGGTACTCCTGGAGCAGGATTTGGAAAATGCGGGGAAGGCTATTTCAGGCTAACAGGATTTGGGAAAAGAGAGGATATTCTGGAAGCTGTTGAGCGGCTCTCAAAGTTTAAAGTTTAGTAAGATCTGGTCAAAAAGAAAAAATTTTATTAAATTTATATTGATTCATATTAATCATAAGGGAGGTTTTATAGATTATGCCACACTATGATTATGAGTGTCAGGATTGTGGGTATGTTTTTGAAGCTTTTCAGAAAATATCGGAAAAGCCACTTGAAAAATGTTCCAGATGTGGTGGGGTGGTTAAGAGGCTTATAGGAGGAGGGGGCGGAATCATTTTTAAAGGTAGTGGTTTTTATGTTAACGACTATAAGAAAAAAACCTCTTCGGGAGGAAATTCAGAAGCTCCCAAATGTTCCTGTAGCGCTTCAGCCACAAAAACAGATGACTGAAGTTTATGAAGAAAATATCTAAAAGAGAATTTAAAGAAAGATTTAAAGAGCAGCTTGTCTTTGCCAATTTTAATATTAGAGAAGATATTTTAAACTTTTTTCAGAAACTAGAAAGAAAAGTGGGGAAAGAGAACAGGGATATAGTTCATATATTTACGGAGAATTCCAGAATAGCCCGCAAAGAGAAGAGGGCATTATGTCAGGATACGGGGTATGTTCAGGTTTTTGTAGATTGGGGATTGAGAGCTTCCGTAGATTTTAATTTTTCTGAAGCAATAGAAGAATGTGTAAAGGAAGTTTATAAAGAAGCATTTTTGAGATGTTCTCTTGCGGATCCGATCAGCAGGAAAAATACAAATAACAATACGCCGGTATTTATTGACTATGAGATTGTTCCGGGAGAAAACATTGATATTACAATAATGCTTAAAGGAGGGGGATCGGAAAATGCTACAAGAAATGGCTTTCTTTTACCCACTGTTTCTGAAAGCGATATAATAGATTGGGTTGTAAATGCAGTGAAAGAACTGGGTGCAAAAGCCTGCCCACCATATTTGATAGGCGTGTGCATTGGCGGGAATCTTGAGAAGGCAGTTTATCATTCAAAAAAAGCCTTGCTCCTGAAAATTGGTGATTATAAAGAAACTTTTTTAAACAAAGAATTATCTAAGAAGATGTTAGTCAAAATTAACCACATCCCTATTGGTTTTCAAGGATTAAACTTTGGTCCTACAGCATTCGATGTAAAAGTGAAAGTAATTCCATGTCACATAGCAACCTTACCAATTGCTGTTTCTATTGGGTGCAATTCAGTAAGGCAGGGGCATTTCAGAATTTAGTTTCTATTTGTCAGTACCATATTGTCAATATGTATAACACAGGAATATTTATTTTCTTTTCCAAGAATGAATTCTATTTCAGAAGATTTTCTTCCGGCAATAAGTTGTATTTCTCTTGAGGAATAGTTCGAGAGGCCAACAGCAAGTTCATTTCCAATCAGGTCTGTAATAACAACGGTGTCCCCGTATTTAAAATTTCCTTCGACCCTTTTTATTCCACTGGCGAGAAGACTTTTATGCTGAAGAATAGCGTTCTTAGCTCCATCATCTATTATTATTTTGCCTTTTGTTTTCTTTACACTAATCCATCTTTTTTTATGGCTTAGATTTTTATTTGATGGAAGGAAAATTGTTCCTTCTGAAAGATCATTAAATACTTTTTTTATTATGTTCTCTTTAAACCCATTGGCAATAACTGCAGGGATTCCGCTAAGAGTGGTAATTTTTGCAGCTTCTATTTTAGTAATCATTCCCCCTTTTGTATAGTTTTCCTTTTGCTTGCAGGCATATTTTATAACTTGCTGTATATTGTTCACGACACGAATAAATTGTGCTTCTTTGGTGTTGTAATTTTTATAAAATCCATCGATATCAGAAAGCATGATATAAATGCTGGCATCCACAAGAAGACTGACATATGCCCCCAATCGATCATTGTCCCCCACTTTTATTTCTTCTACAGCGACAGAATCATTTTCATTTATTATTGGGAGAATATCCATTTCAAGCATTGTATTAAGGGTGTTTTTTGCGTTTAGAAAAGAAGTTCTGTTGTCAAAAATATAGTGAGTGAGAAGAACCTGCCCAATAGCCTGGTTATATTTTGCAAACTCATCACGAAAAATCTGCATTAGCTTTATCTGCCCTAGTCCAGCAAGGGCCTGCTTTTGAGCAAGAGAGAGCTTTTCAATGGGGTTCTTATTTTTATATATTTCATGAATTCCCAGACCTATGGCACCGCTCGTGGTAAGAATGAAATCTATTCCTTTTTCTTTTAATTCCATTATTTCTTTCACTATTCCGGAAATGTTCTTATGGTTAATAGACTCTAAATCCGTAATCTGCTTTGTCCCGAGTTTAATAACAGCACGGGTTATATTGATTTTTTCCTCATTTGGTAGATGAAGTATCATTTGTTTTAGTCCTCCTTTCTCTTTCTTCCACTTCTATATATTTCTTATAAAGAGCTTTTTTCAGAGCATTGAGACCAGTTCCTGTTAAAGCAGAAATCAAAAAGAGATCTTTGCTGAAAAGCTTAAAATTTTTCATCAGGTCATTTTTTTCCTTTTCTTCAAAAAGAAGGTCGATTTTGTTTAGAGCCACTATAAAATCTCTTTTGTATAAAATCTCTGAGTAGCTTTTTAATTCTTTCCGAAGTACTTTAAATTTCTCTAAGGGTTTATCAGTGGCATCTAGAATATAGAGAATAATTAGTGTCCTTTCAATGTGTTTAAGAAAACCTATGCCAAGACCCTTTCCTTTATGTGCCCCTTCAATTAGCCCTGGAATATCAGCTATTAATAGGCTTGTATAAGCATCGTCTATTGTCATTACGCCAATATTTGGATGTAATGTTGTAAATGGATAGTTCCCTATTTTAGGACGGGCATTTGTTATCTTAGATACAAGCATAGATTTTCCTGCATTTGGGAAACCGACAAGCCCTATGTGTGCAATCATTTTCAATTCAAGGTAAATTTTTCTATATTCACCAGGCAGACCCTTCTGGGCGTAAAAAGGCGTTTGATTTGTTGAGCTTTTGAAGTGTACATTTCCCTTCCCTCCTTTCCCACCTTTTGCAGCTATAATAAAAGAATCTTCAGTGGTTAAATCCGCTAATACTTTTTCATCACACCTATCATATACAATCGTTCCTATAGGTACTTCGATTGTAACTGACTTACCCTTTTTCCCAGATTTTTTATTTGACATACCGTTTCCACCATTTTCGGCTTTAAACTTTTGATTGTTGTGGATATGTGAAAGGGTGCGTAGGTGTGGGTTTACTTTTATAATAATATCACCACCATCTCCACCGTCTCCTCCGTCAGGACCACCTTTTGGAATATACTTTTCTCTTCGAAAAGTAGCAGCCCCGGCTCCGCCATTACCCGCCTTTATTTCTATGGAAACCTCATCCTTAAAAATCATAGAATTTATTCTTCCTTCAAAAAGTTCTTTGAAATATATTGTTACCTTAAAAGCGATAAAATATTATACTTTGATTTTATGCTTATAACAAATGATTATTAAAGTTTTGTAGCATAATATTGCGATAAAACTTATTATGAAAACCCAAATTAAAGTTCTGGTCGTTGATGATTCTGCAATTGTAAGAGATATTCTCTCCACAAAGTTATCACAATTTTCGGACATAGAAATTGTTGGTACAGCACCGGATCCTTATATAGCAAGGGACAAGATTGTTAGATTAAAACCGGATGTTTTGACACTTGACATTGAAATGCCGAAAATGGATGGGCTTTCATTTCTGGAAAAGCTAATGGAGTATTACCCTTTGCCGGTAATTATAATTAGCTCAATTACTGGACGTGATAAATATGCTGCGATTAAGGCTCTGGAAATTGGCGCATTTGATGTGGTTGACAAACCAGATAGTCAATCGGATATGCAAAGCTTTATCGAGGATATAGCAAATAAAATAAGGGTAGCTTTTGCTGAGAAAGAGAGTTTTATTTATAAGAGCAAACAAAATAGTAGAATTTTGGTAGAGAAGAGGGAAAGTACACGACTGCTTGCCCGGGTTTCAACAACCGGAAAAATGATTGGTATAGGAGCATCAACAGGAGGAACTGTTGCACTTGAGTTTATTATAAAAAATCTTCCAGCCAATTTACCGCCTATATTGATTGTTCAGCATATGCCCCCAGTATATACAAAAAGATTTGCCGAGAGACTTGATGAGATTTCAGAGCTTCGAGTTAAAGAGGCGGAAGATGAAGAAATGATAATGGAAGGGACTGTTTATATAGCAAAGGGGGGTATGCATCTTGGAATTGAAAACAAAGGCATCAGTTTTTTTAATAGATTGGTTGATACAGAAAAGGTACATTTCCAGAAACCTGCAGTAGATGTTTTGTTTAAGGAGATGGCTGAGAAAGTAGGGAAAAATTCTATAGGAATATTACTTACGGGAATGGGCAAAGATGGTGCGGAAGGTTTGTTTAATATGAAAAAAATGGGAGCTTACACAATTGCTCAGGATGAAGCAAGCTCTGTTGTGTGGGGAATGCCTAAAGCAGCTATAGAGATGGATGCGGCGATGGAGGTTCTTCCACTGGATAAAATACCGGAGAGAATAGTTTCTCTATGTACTTAAAGTTTATTTACCTGGATTGTAAAGATCGTCTATAGATGTTAATTCAAGAGGTTGTACTATAAGTGTATTTGTGTATGTGTTAAAAATAACTCTTTTGCCATGTTCTCCACCAGTGTTAATAGATTTTATTTTGATTTTGTGATTTTTTAATATCTGGCGGGCAATCTCAGAGTTTCTGTCACCTATAAAAAAAATTTCTTTTTCGTTAAACATTATAAAAGCACCACCTATTATAGAAGCCTCCATGGATTCAACAGAACATCCTGCTTTTAAAAATTTTTTTATAAGGGTAAGAACTGCAATGTTACCGTACTTAGTACTTATAACATTCTGCTCAGATTCTGGTAGAAGAAAATGGCACATACCACCATATTTGTTTTTTTTATCATGGAGACTAACCGCAACACATGAACCTAGAATTGTTTTTATTACGATTTCTTTTTTTGAAAAAATTAATTCTCCTGGGTTAAGGAAAAATTCTTTATTTTGCATATTTAATCAGCCCCTGCCTTGTTTTTGGTATATTGAACTTTTTAATATTTTATAAAAATGCTTTATACCTACCATTGTTTCTGATAATCCAAGAATGAGAAACCCATTTGGTTTAATAAAATTGTATATTTTATTTACAATTAGTTCCTTTTCGGAATCGGAGAAATAAATTAATACATTTCTTAAAAAGACTATATCAAAAGATTTTTTAAATGGGAAAGGCTCAAGCAAATTCATTCTATAAAAGGTAACAAGATTTTTAACTCTCTCTTTAACTATAAAATCCTTGTTTTTCTTGTCAAACAAAAAATATGTTCTTAAATCTCTATCGGAAAGAGTTCCTCTTATTTTAGTATAATGATAAACTCCGTTTTTAGCAAAGTCGATAACTTTTGAGGAAATGTCGGTGGCTAATATTTTTATATCTACTTTGTCTATAAAAGGAATTGTTTGTAAGCAGGATATGGCAATACTATAAGCCTCTTCTCCTGTTGAACAACCTGCACTCCATAGTCGAATATATGGCTGGGTTTCAATGTTCTTTAGTAGATATTCCTTTAGAAAGTTAAAATGTACTTCCTCTCTGAAGAAGTAACTGAAATTTGTGGTAAGACTATTGATGAAATCTCTAATCAAAATACCAGTTTTATCTTTAACCAGGGCGTTGTAGTATTCTTCAAAAGAGGGAAAAGGTTTATCTTTCCCAACAAAACGTGATAATCGATGTATCAGTAGATATTTTTTGTTTTCTTTTATCGAAATGCCCGCTTCCTTTAATAGAAGCGATGATAGATTGTTAAAGGTTAAATCTGATATATATGGTGTTTCCGTTGTATTCATCCAAAATCCTATTTGAAAAGAAATATGTTTTTGTCTTCACTTTTTATGATTTCTTTCATCTTTTTTTCGATTTCTATTTCATCCTGAGATTTCAGACCGAATAACTCCTCATATTTGTTTAACACTTCCCGCTCATTTGCTGTGGTGATAAACTCTTTTATTATTTGAAGAATATTTCTTTTTATAGATACCATTTCATCTTCCGATAGAATCTTATTAACATTCTCTAGGGGCATTTTTTCATTAAAAACTTCTACAAATATTTTCTGGATAAAAATACCAAGATGATCGACTTCTTGGCTGGTTATATCATAATATTGTAATTTCCCTACAACTTCCTTAATGTCGTTGTCGATGCGTTCTGAAAAGTCTTTAATATCAGTAATTATGTTTTTAATTTTTTCAATAGAGTTCCTAATTGCTTCTTCGAAAACATGGATGGAATTTTTTATATCATTAATATATTGATAGACTTTATCCATACTTTCAATATAATTACTCTTTAGGCTTTGGATTGTAATTAAAGCGTCGTTTCCTTTAGCTTTAACCTCATGAGCGAACTGTACTGTACTTTTGGTGAATTCCCTTAAGTCTCTTGCAAGTACCTGGAATCCTTTTCCAATTTCGCCGGTGTTCGCAGCTTCTATGCTAACATTAAGAGAGAGGACCTTGATTGTTTCTACAATTTCTTCTATTGAATTTGCAATGTTTTGAATATCCTGAAGCTTTTCTGCTGTTTTTTCTGAAAAAGCATCTGATGAAATTTTTAACTTTTCCATATCACTATAAAGAGAATCAAAGTTGTCAACAAGATCATGGGTTTTTTTTATTATAAAGGCAAGGCTATCTTCTTTTTCCTCGTTCATTAAAAGATCTATTTTCTCTTCTATCTTCTCTATTATCTGATGGTTAAACTTAGAAATATTGCTAAATCGGTTTATTATTTCAATGATTAGGTTTTTTGAAAACTCATTGAAAATCTTTGTAAAATCCGAAAGGATTGGAATAGATGTCCCAAGATAATATATAAGCGAAGCCATATTTTGCATAGAGTCTTTAAGTGACTCTTTGTTTTTTATATATACTTCGAAGAAATAATCAGAAGCTTTTATAAATTCATTTTTTAAATTGTCTGCTTCTTTAAGTATTTCTTTGTTGATAGAATTGTGTTTTTTAATTCCTTCACCACTTATTAATAAATTGTGGTGAGAATAAGATTTTTTGATGATTCCCTCCATTTTTTCTAGGTTAGCTTTTAAAGTTATGTAGGATTCTTCTAATTGCTTGTTTCCTTTTTCTGAAAATTTTAGCATCTCCAGGAAAGATAGTAAAGTAGAAAGAATATGAATATTAGAATTCATAATACTTAGTGAAATAGCATTAGAAGCTTTATATCTGTTTAACAGGCGTCTTTTGCTTTCCTGAAGAGCAATGATGTATGTAAGTAGAAAAAGTAAAATCAGAATTGAAAAAAGGCGATAATAGATAGGGAGATTGAATCTGTAACTATATAAAACGAAAGGAAATAATAAAAGCAAAGTTAAAATAACTCCTGAAAGATTAAAGCCATAGAGGCTTTGCCCTGAAGTTTTATCTTCTCTTTGCATTCTCCCCCCCTTTTTTTCAAAAAAATAAAAATTTAAAAAAAACAAAAAACCTCTTGCCTAAAAATCGTTCATAGTATAGCATATGGATAAAGTGATGTAAAGAGTGATAGGATTATTATATGATAAATTTAAGTGATATAGCTCGATACATCGGTTTGATAAAAGAGAAAACAGATTCTCTTGAAGCGGGCGATCTTATGCAAATCTATGAAGTAAAGGGCTGTTATGATAAGTTGTTGGAAGAAATATCTTATTATCCGGAGCTTGAGAATCTGAGCCGTTTTGTAAAATTGCTTAGCAAATTAAACCTTATGTTACTAAAGAGTGGACAAATTGATCAGATAAAGTCTATTCTGTGTGAATCAAATGAAAATCTTTATTTGCTTTTTAGCAAGAAGAAACCCAAAAAAGAAGTGGCTGCAAACCTTAATCAAATTCTTCTACGGCTTAAAGAAATGATTAGAACACAGAGGGGAGAAAGTGAAGGAATTGGTGCTTATCCGGATAATTATTTTGCAAATATTGTTGATGATAAAAAAATGCTTGCCCAGCTTTCTGAAGAAATAAAAGAACATTTAAATGAAGCACAATATACTCTTATTGAACTGGAATATGACGAAACAAATCAAGAGAATATAAACAAAATATTTAGGGATTTTCATACAATAAAGGGTTCTTCTTCATTTCTTGGTGTGCGGAATGTGGAAGAGGTTGCACATAGCATAGAAGATCTTCTTGTTCTGGTAAGAGATGGGAAGATAAAGGTAAATAAGGAACTTATAGATATAATCTTTTATGGAATAGAGCTGCTAAGAGACCTTACTTTAATTATGGATACTTATAATTACAATATTGAAAAAGTTGTGGAGAGCTTTAAAAAGGTAAATATTTTTAATTATGTGCGTTTAATCGGGAAGATACTTAAGGAGTATAGCGAAAGAAAAATAGGCGAAATTCTTCAAGAAGAAGGGAAGTTAAATCCGGCAGAAGTGAAAGAGATTCTGCAAAGACAAGTAGCCGAGGATAAAAAATTTGGAGAGATTGCTCTTGAGAAAAAATTAATAAGCCATGAAGATTTAAAACAGGCAATTATTAAACAGACTGCATTGAAAAGGCCAGGGCTTTATGTAAAGGTATCGAATGAACGATTGAACATGCTTGTTGATATTGTTGGGGAACTTGTTATTGTTCAATCAATGTTGCAGCAACTTTTAAAGGAAGGAATGTCTGCAATGAATTACGAACGCCTTGTTAATCAACATGAGGTTATAACGAGAAACATTAAAAATCTTGTGCTATCGATGGGCATGGTTCCAATAGCAGAAATTTTTAATAAATTAAGGGTGGTAATAAGAAATACCGCGAGAGAATTGAATAAGGCTGTAGTAGCAGAATTTAGTGGAGAGAATACAGAACTGGATCGTAATATAATTGAGGCAATATATGAGCCTCTTGTGCACATAGTAAGAAATTCTATTGACCATGGTATAGAACCAGTAGAGGAAAGGGAAAACTTAAAAAAGGATAGAATTGGCAAGATTGTTGTGTCTGCTGAGCAACATGGTGATGGCATAGAGATTTCTGTTTATGATGATGGAGCAGGAATAGATAAAGAAAGAATAGTAAGAAAGGCAATTCAGATGGGATTACTCGAGGAAGAAAAAGCCCTTATAGTAAGTGACAAGGAGATATACAATTTTATTTTTATGGCGGGCTTTTCTACATCTCAGAAGACAACAGAGGTTTCCGGAAGGGGTGTAGGACTTGATGTTGTAAAGAAAAATATAGAAAAAATTCATGGGAAGGTTGAGATTGATTCAGAGAGAGGTAAATATACCTGCTTTATTATCAAGTTGCCTCTTACGCTGGCTATAATAGAGGGATTGGTTACAATAATAGGCAGGAATAAGTATATTTTCCCGTTTCATGCTGTGGATGAAATTGTTGTTCCTGAAAGCCGAAATATTAAAAGTGCAGAAAGAGGTGGTTTAATGTTAGTACATAGAGAAGGATTTATTCCCGTGATAATATCTGGAAAAATATTGGGGGAAAAAGATTACGAGAGTAAGGTGGAAGATTCTTTATTGGTGATACTCCGCTACGAGAAACAAAAATATGGAATAATGGTGGATGAGGTTATTGGTAAACAGGAAGTGGTAATGAAGAACATGGGGGATGTTTTATCCGGGTCCTCTTATTTTTCTGGAGGTACAATTTTTGGGGATGGAACCATTGGAGTTATAATAAATACTGAGGCGTTTATTGAAACTGCAAAGAATGTGTCCTGAGGGAGGTTTTTATGTCTATTATGGTGGCGGATGATTCTGATGTGGTAAGAAGTGTGGTTACCAAAGCATTAAGTTTGTATGGATATAGCGATGTTATTGAAGCTTCTGATGGAATGGAAGCTCTGGAAAAAGCAAAGTTATATAACAATAAGATAGAATTATATATTCTGGACATAAACATGCCCGGGATAGATGGCATTACCCTTATTGGAGAATTGAGAAAATTAAATCGTACTGTGCCTATAATTATGCTGACGACAGAGTCGGAAAGGGCGAAAATGATAAAAGCAAAAGAATTTGGAGCAACAGGATGGGTTATAAAGCCATTTGAATCGGATAAATTCATCAAGATAGTTAATATGCTAATAAAAAAATAGGCAGATCTTTTATAATGGGAGGTGTTGTATGGCAGAAAACAGAGATAAATATCTGGTTTTTAATCTTGGTGACGAATTTTATGGACTCCCCATTTCGAAGGTTAGAGAAATTATTCAGTATGTTCATATTACCCCTTTACATCAGGCAGATCCTTCGTTTAAAGGTGTAATTAATTTACGAGGAAAAATTATTCCGATTATAGATATGCGCAGAAAGTTTAATATGGACGAAGCAGCATATGGGGATAGAACGGTTTTTATCATTGTAGATTATCTTGGGAAAAAGGGCGTTACACAAATGGGCATTGTAGTGGATTCAGTTCAGGAGGTTATTGATATCCCGGAAGGTAGTCTGGAGAAATCTCCAGAAATCGGTATAAAGTTAAAGTCGCATTATCTCTATGGAATAGCACGGCAGGATGATAAAATGATAGTAATTATTAACATTGATAGAATCCTTGATAGCGAGGAGATGTTGACTATAGATAAAGAGGTTGGAAGTGGTGTGGAGATTGAGAGTTATGAGGGAACAGTCGGGGCATAATTTTATATTTTAGGAGGAAATGCTTATGTTTAGAAGATTGAGTTTATTGGTAAAGGTTATCTTGTTTGGTATCTCCATTATTATTGTATTTTCCTGTTTTTTCTTTTTCTGGGTAACACCTAGATTTGAAAAGAGTATTTATGACGAAAAATATTTAAAAACAAGGCATCTTACTGAGGTTGCATGGGGTGTTCTTGAATATTACAACAATCAGGTTAAAAATGGGACATTGCGATTGGAGGAAGCGCAATCACGGGCAAAAGAGGCCATAAAGGGATTACGGTATGAGGGTGAGGAATATTTCTGGCTTAATGATATGCGGCCATATATGATTATGCATCCATACAAAAGTGAACTGGATGGAACAGACCTTTCAGACTATAAAGACCCGAATGGGAAAAGGCTTTTTGTTGCTTTTGTAGAGGTTTGTAGGAGAGAAGGGGCAGGGTTTGTAGATTATTTCTGGCCAAAACCTGGGTTTACTAAACCTGTACCAAAGATTTCATATGTAAAGCTATTTCAGCCATGGGGTTGGATTGTAGGTACAGGTATTTATCTTGACGATGTAGAAAAGCAAATGTCGAACTTAATGAATATAATCTCTGGAGTAATAATAGTAATTATCATTGGCTGTATTGTTCTTGCTTTTGTCTTAGCAAGAACTATTTCTTTTCCAATAAGTAAGGTATCACAGGATATATATGGCTCATCCAATAGTCTCGAATCAGCAGCCAACCAGGTTTCCTCATCCAGTCAGGAACTATCCAGTGGAGCCTCTGAATTAGCTGCTTCGATTGAGGAAATAACCTCTTCTCTGGAAGAACTTCAATCTATTATTGAGACAAACACGAGGAGCATTAATGAGGCAGAGTTGTTAACGAATGAATCCAATCAAGGAGTGCAGGAGTCGGGTAAAAAAATGGAAGAGATGCAGAATGCTATGAATGATATTAATCTGAATAGTAAAAAAATCGTTAATATTATTAAGGTGATTGATGATATTGCTTTTCAAACCAATATCCTTGCATTGAATGCTGCAGTGGAAGCAGCACGAGCTGGTGAAGCAGGAAGAGGTTTTGCCGTTGTTGCGGATCAGGTAAAGAATCTGGCGCAGAAAAGTGCAGAAGCAGCAAAAGAAACAGCTAGTTTAATCGACGAAGCAATAAATAGCATTGCAAAAGGAGAAGCAAGGGGAAATGATGTTAAGGTTGCTCTTTCTAAGGCTGTGGAGCTTTCAAATAAAGTTCGTACCCTGCTTGATGAAATCAATCAGGCTTCCAGAGAGCAGCTAAAGGGAGCGAATCAGGTTACAAAAGCTGTTTCACAAATTAATTCTGTAGTACAGAATACAGCTTCTTCCTCTGAGGAAACTGCCGCTGCAGCGGAAGAACTCTTATCTCAAGCAGAGATGCTAAAGGGAGTTGTACAGGATCTTAATACTCTTATCAAAGGTCAGGGAAAAGAGGCTGAAATTACAAAAGGAAAACCTGTAGAAGGTGGGAAGCCGGCAGTTCAAGCAAAAAGAACATATCAGGAAAAGAAAAGGGAAGAGATAAAAAAGGTAACTGAAAAACCAGAAAAGACAGAAGAGGATGTGGAGATAATTAAACCTGAAGATAAGATTCCGCTGAGTGATTTTTAGATTTTTTGCTAAAGATTAAAGATCCACCATTCATCGCATTTTTTGCATACAGAAGGTCTATCGAAAATATTATTCCATTGTTTTTTGTATATTTCTTTTAGCTTTTCCCAGCAAGATTCAAGACCATCTGTTTTTATGTTTCCTGCTTTGAATTCTGCATTGTAGTCCTGCCGGCAGAGAGGCACTGTTCCATCGAAAAATATTGATAGGTCATGCTTTAAATGTAGGCAGGCGAAACGTTTTATTGGCGATAAATCGACTACCCTGTAATTTTCAAGTATCCCACCAAAGATATCGGGTTTTTTTATAATAAGCCTCTCACCAAAAGCCCTCCACTTCTCATAAAATTTTACCAGTTCTTTTTCATTTTCAGTTGTCCTGGTATACTGAATGTATATTTTCTCTTTATTTGGCAAAGAATTTATCTTTTCTTCTATGGCAGAAAGACCTTCAAAAGGCAGCATTGGATTTAAAGGTCTCTTTTGATTTGCAAACATTTCTGGGGTGGAAGCACTTATGTCAAATATTAGTTTTACATTTGGAATTTGTAAAGCCTTTGCAATACCCTCTATATTATTAAATAGGCATCTGCTTTCAAAGAGAAAGGATATTTCCTGGTATTCTTTGATGATTTCAATAATTGAGTTTATATCAGAGTGTAAGAAGGGTTCCCCGTATAACCCAAGACTTACGGAAGGATTAAAGGAAAACAGGCTAATTTGCTTAATTGTTTCTTCGAATAGTTTTAAAGGCATTTCTCCTTCTCGATTGAGGCGGGTAGATATAAAGGATGAACCGCTTTCCCTCTCGGTTGTTAGTTCTATTTCGTAATAAGTGGGTCTTCCAAGTATAAGATCAGGCTCCTTTTTTATATACTCTTCAAGTTTTAGATGATTATAATCAGTTCCATATTTATCGATTATGTTTTTTGTTATGAGAAAGTTATTATAGCTGTCAGGTATAAAATTTACTCTGTATAAAACGAGGCGGGACGGGGAAATTGCTATGTTGCAATCGTAAGAAGAAGTATCCTTTTCAAATAGTTCCTTAATACTATTTTTAAACAGAGGGAGATTTTCTGGAACTGTATTTAAAATAAACTTTGCTGTATCTGCGTCAAAGATTTCTGGCAATATGCCTGCAGGTATATTTTCCGGGAATGTATAATCAAATGCAAATCGGACATGTTCATCAAGAGATTTTTTGGTTGTCTCTATATCTGTAAGAGGTGAATAAGCATTTAGAATCAAAATGGTTTTTTGTCTTAGAGAAGTTGATAGAAAATTGAGTAGTTCATTGGAGGTTTGAAAGGATATTATTTTAACATCGTCTGGAACCTGTAGTTCTGTTTTTTGTGAAAGCAAATATATTTCTGGAGTTAAGTTTTTTATTTTCTTATAGGTAATATCAAAAAAAGTTTGAAGGCTTTTTTCTTTGATACCTGTTTTGTCTACTAAAATAGCAGCGAGATTCATTCCTTAACTCCCGTTATTTTATTTATTATAATGAAGGAAGTATCAACATGCAATTTTTATTAAGAGGGACTGGTGGTAAGGTTTTTTATGAATGATGTTTTTTTAAAATATTCCGATAATGTTAGTAAAATTGGGAATGGAGACAACTTATGAGAAGATTAATTCTGACATTGGTTTTTTGCCTTTTTACATTATATGTTATGGCAGATGATTTTGTAATCGATGAACCGGGAGGAGGAACATCTTCTTCCTCGAGTTATTCTCCGCCTCAAAATGAAACACGACAGCCCCGTACGGATTTTAGCGGATATAGGTTTCATAGCATTGGATCTGTGCCATCACCTTATAGCTTACCCAGAGGATGTTTTGACTTTGGTTTTACTTTTTATGATAGCGGTGGGGTAAATGCTCGCCTTATAGTCGGTATAATGGATATGATAACCATAGGGATTTCAGAGAATCTTGATGGATTAATTGGACAGGGAAAGGTAAATGTTAATATTCCTGGAGCTTATGTAAAGCTTAATATAATTAGAGATTTGAATAACTTTAACTGGGCTCTGGGATTTGATAATTTTGCTTATGGTAAAGGTGGAAGCTATCTTTCCACAAACGAAATACCTTCTACTATCTACGGATTTTACAATGTTGTAGGATGGGGCTACAGTGCTCTTGGTGGCAATGATGTTTTTACTCTTGGCTTCAGAATTCCTCTTTTGCCTGCAGAGGTTAGAAATTTTACAAACACAAGCCTTATTCTGGGTGCTACAATGGCAATTCCTAAGTATATAACTTTTGCCTTTACTATCGAAAATATTTACATAGATTTTACCCGTTCGGATTCTATATTGCCATCTTTTATGGCTATCCTGTCTCTTTCTCCGCCCTTTAAAATTTCTTTAATTTTGCAATATGACTTCACTATTTCTCAATTAAATCGTATATTATCTCTATCATATGAAAATAGCTTTTAATTTATAGGACTGGAAATGCTTGTTAAAATATTTGAATGGGCAAAGTCTGTAATATTAGTAATTTCGATTATTTTGTTTATTCAATTTGTTTTTGAGCCTTCTCTTCTTTTATCTTCGATTGAACTGGATATTGAAATTATTATCGCCCTTTCCTTTTTAAATATACTGGTTTCTTTTGTTTCGTCGGCAAAAAATCGAGAAGGTAGATTTGCTTCAAGTCCTGTTATTGTTTTTGTGTGGTTCTTGTTTCTCAGGATTGTTGGTGTTTTTCCAATTTTTATTAGTCATATGGGTGAGAAGGGAAAAGGTTTTTCCATAGTGCTTACAGTTGTAACCATGCTGATATTGTTCTTTTACCTTTATGCGACACTGCGTAAGGTAGTAAAAACCTTTAGAGAAGTAAAAATAAAGCCTTACGCGATGATTGCTCTTTCTTTTGCAGGCTTGATTTTTATAGGGGGAATAATATTGTTTCTTCCTATATCTTTAGCATCTAACCAGAAAGTAATTTCATTGCTGGATGCTTTCTTTACTTCGACCTCCGCTGTTTGTGTTACAGGTTTGACTGTTGTAGATACGGGAAGTTTTTTTTCAAGGTTCGGACAGACAGTAATTCTTGTTTTGATACAGTTAGGGGGTCTTGGTTTAATGACATTTGCGGCCTTTTTTTCTGTTGTCACGGGAGAAAAAATGAGTATTTATGGAAGGGTAACACTGCAGACAGCTTTGAGTGGAGGGAACCTATCAACAATTGGTAGATTTGTTAAGGCAATTATTTTTACAACCTTTTTTGTGGAGTTTATAGGTGCAGCTTTCCTTTTTATTCGCTTTTCTGAGACAAAACCCTTATTGGAGGCTATTTATTTTTCCGTTTTTCATTCTGTGAGTGCTTTCTGTAATGCAGGTTTTAGCCTTTTTTCAGACAACTTGTGCCGATTTAGAGGAGATATTCTTATAAATGTTGTTGTTATGCTATTAATTATTGTTGGTGGAATTGGTTTTCCTGTAATAGTGAACATTCTTGAGAGGCTACGAAAAAAAGAAAAAAGATTATCCCTAAACACCAGATTGGTTTTAATAACTACATTATGCCTTATATTTTTTGGCGCAATTATATTTTATTTAATGGAGCAAGATAATTTGCTTAAGGGGATTCCAACAAAAGAGAAGATATTGGCTTCTTTGTTCTCATCAGTTACACCGCGTACCGCGGGGTTCAATACTGTAGATTTTGGAATTGCTAAAGAGGCAACGCTTTTATTTATCTGCATTCTTATGTTTATAGGTGCAAGCCCTGGAGGTACTGGCGGTGGTATAAAGACAACAACCTTTGCAGTTATTGTGCTAAACACAATCAATACTATGCGGGATAAGCTTTCTGTAGAGATTTTTAATCGGGAAATACCATTTGATGTTATAAGAAAATCTATAATCGTTTTTTTCCTTTCTATACTGTGGCTTGCTGCTGGAACAATTCTTATAGCTCTCACAGAAAAAATTCTACTTTCAAAGGTATTGTTTGAGGAATTTTCTGCCTTCGGAACTGTAGGACTTTCAACAGGTATTACAGCTACTCTAAAACCTTTCAGCAAAATTGTATTGATGATGACAATGTTTATTGGCAGGATTGGGCCAATGACTCTTGTTTTCTCTCTTGGGATGGAAACATCAAGAATGATTGTAAGAAGGCCAGAAGAAAAGGTTTTGACCGGATAAAAAGCAAATGACGCTTTAGCTAATATAATGAGAGTTGATTTTTACATAATCACAGGAAAGATCGCTTGTCCAAAGAAAAAAATCTTTTTTACCTACTCCAAGGTCGAGGGTAATATTGATTTCAGGAGAGAGCATTTCGGAAGAAAGCCTGCTTTCATTAGCTCTGTTTACTTCGCTTTTTTCATATATTGTTAAATCATTTATAGATAATTTTAAATGTGAGGATTCAAACTTTGCTCCAGAATATCCAGCGGCAGCGAGTATTCTTCCCCAATTTGGGTTTTGTCCATGAATGGCTGTTTTTACGAGATAAGAGTCGCCTATTGCCCGCGCTACTTTTTCTGCATCAGAAGAAGTGAGGGCATTAAGCACCCTTATTTGAATAAACTTTGTTACTCCTTCTCCATCTTTAACAATCATCTTTGCCAGCGCCTGACAGACGCGAATTAGAACCTCTCTAAATATTATGTAGCTATCATCTTCGTGTTCAATTACAGTATTGTTTGCCTTCCCGTTAGCCATAAGGAAGACACTATCATTTGTGCTTGTATCATTGTCAACGCTTATTCTATTAAAAGAAACATCTATTGCTTCTTTTAAAGCTTTATTGAGCATTTCTTTTGAAATAAGTACATCTGTTGTTATAAAAACAAGCATTGTTGCATGTGGTATTTCAAGATTTGGTTTTATCATTCCCGCTCCTTTTGCGGTTCCTCCTATTCTAACAGGTACTCCGGCAAGGTTAAATTCATACGCAATATTCTTCATTTTTTTGTCGGTAGTCATAATAGCATTTGAGAAATTTTTATAATCGCTTTCAGTTTTAATTAGATTACATATCTTTTCGATCCCATACTGAACTCTGTCCATTATAAGCTTTTGACCGATAACCCCCGTGGAAGCCACCATTGCAGAGCCCTCCGGAAGAGAAAGCTGTTTTTCTACAAGAGAAGCCATTTTTAGGGCATCCTCTTCTCCTGTTTTCCCAGTCAAACAATTTGCATTTCCACTGTTTACTATTATACTGGATATTGAGTTATTTATTCTCTGCATATCCAGTAATACTGGAGCGGCTTTAACCCTGTTTTTTGTAAATGAACATGCGATTGTGCAGGGTTTTTCGGATAGTATAAGCCCAATGTCTTTATACCCACCTTCTTTTAATCCACAGGAAACCCCTGTTGCACGGAATCCGCGAGGAGCCGTCACTCCGCCTTCTATATGCTTTATGCTTAGTTCCATATATTATTTCTCTCTTTTCTTCTTTTTTTTCTTACTCTTCCTCTGCTGATTCTATCTTTTCTGAAGAAGAAGGAGATGTTAGCTCAACACCCTCTGCAAGTTTTTTCCTTACAAGGGTTTCAATTTTGTTCAATAAAGGAGCCTTTTCTTCAAGATCCTTTAAAAGATTATCTCTGCCCTGCGCAATTCTTTCTTCTCCGAGGAAATACCATGTGCCTTTTCTCTGTATTACTCCACTACTTATTGCTGCGTCTAAGAGGCAACCAGCTTTAGAAATTCCCTTTCCAAATATAATATCAAACTCTGCCTGCTTGAACGGTGCTGCCATTTTGTTTTTAACTATTTTTGCCTTTACGCGATTGCCATAATGCTCATCTCCCTTTTTAAGGGATTCAATCTTTCTTATCTCTATGCGAATAGTTGAATAAAATTTAAGTGCTAGTCCACCGGTAGTAGTTTCTGGATTTCCATAGGCAATACCTATTTTCATTCTTATCTGGTTTATAAAAATGAGTGCAGTTCTTGATTTACTTATGATTGCAGTAAGTTTTCTGAGAGCCTGGGACATAAGTCTTGCCTGCATGCCCATTACGGCATCACCCATATTACCATCGATTTCGGCTTTTGGAACAAGAGCTGCAACAGAATCTACGACGATTAAATCTACGGCTCCACTGCGTACAAGGCTTTCTACTATCTCAAGAGCCTGCTCTCCCGTGTCGGGCTGAGAGATTAGCAGGTTATTAATATCAATTCCAATTTTTTCGGCATAAGCCGGGTCAAGAGCGTGTTCGGCATCTATAAAAGCACATACTCCCCCTGCTTTCTGTGCTTCGGCTATAATACTTAATGTTAGTGTTGTTTTTCCTGATGCCTCAGGTCCATAAATTTCTGTAATTCGTCCATAGGGTATTCCACCGATTCCGAGGGCAAGGTCAAGGGTAAGTGCTCCTGTTGAGATAGCAGGGACATCGCTTGTTTTTGGACGGTCTCCAAGCTTCATTATTGCTCCCTTTCCAAATTGCTTTTCAATTTGGGCCATTGCTATCTGAAGGGCTTTTTCTTTTTCTGAACTTTCTGGCATAGGTAACTCCTGTTATTAAATTGCTTTAATTAAATAGTAAGACGGGAATATTATACACCAAAAAGCAAAGAATAGGAAAGTTTTTGAAATAAAAAAACGGTGCTAAAAACTTTAGCACCGTTTTTTATGTTCTGGAAATTTTAAAATCTCAATATAAACTCTAATCCACCAAACGGACCGCTAAAACTAATAGGAAGAGATGTTGACTCTTCCCCATTGAGAATCATTTTGATTCTACTGTCTGTAGTATCAACAGTAGTTGAGGTGTCTGAATCTGAGGTAGAAGAAAACTTTAGATAATAGAATGGGAGAAAGTAAAAAGCATAACCACCAGTCAGTCGAATCTTAAAATGCTGGCTTATCTGGTAATTAAATGTAACCTTTGGCTTGAGACCTATAGTAGCTCCCATAAGATCTACTCGAATATCGTCATCAAATGTAGTACCATTTATTTCGATTTCGGAAGAGTTTTTATATGTGCCAAGATACCTTATTAAACCTACAGCAGATAAATCAGCCCCCAGGGTTACACTCATTCTTCCAAAGTACATTTCATAACCACCACCAATGTCAAGATTCATTGCAAAAGGATCGTTGAATATAGCACCAATACTAAGGTCAATCAGAGCAGCATATCCAAGCTCGTATTCCATATTTATTCCTGCAGAAAAAACATAAGAAGATTGTTTGAACTTTTCCGTGCTTATAAATGAAATTCCAGGAGAAGAATATAGTAAAGTTAAATCTGAACCATTAATTACCATTGGCACCATTCCGAGGAAGATATTAAATCTTGCTCCCATAATTGGTGCTTCAATAAGCTGGTCATTGGCTTGTGGGTAGCCATAGATTGTTGTTGCTGATGACCATTTGTCACCGACATAGTTAACACGAACGAGGGCTGTATCTATGGTGTCAGAGAATTGCCCGGCTATCTGTGTTTCCTTTCTGACAAAAAATTCATAACCTGGTTTTATTCCGAGATTTCTACCAAGCTCTAAATAAACAAGATCATCTTTAACCTGAAGGACTTTACTTTTTATTTTAAACTCTTCGACGTTTCTTAGATGGAATTCAATCCCACTTAAAGCGGCAAGAGCAGCCTGCTGATAGGCGTCTATTGCACTCGTGCGGGATTTTTTTGATTCGGAGCGCATGTATGTATCCATCAGATTTCCATCCGCCGTGATTGTTTTTATAGATACCGATACATCTGCCTGATATTCAGTTACAAAATCAACAACAATTCTGTTGCCTTTTTTTTGTTCAATTTTTATTTTGTATTCTTTTGTGCTATACCCGGTAATTGAAGGGATGAATACAAAGAAGGAATTTGCGAGTTTTTCCATCTCAGAAGCGGGTATAACAGCCACACCAAGATCTGCATCGAAATATTGAGGATTTTGTAAGGCAGCTTGTTTTTTTGCTTCCTGAACCTTTTTGATAAAGGTTTCTGCAGAGTTGTTGTCAAGTCTATAGTGATACCCAATAACCTGAAATCTTTTCATTCTGCTCAAGATGGATATAAGCGCATCGTCAAAGTACATGTATGCGGCATCGGGTATATTGTAAGATGAATAAACCTGCATGACGGCAATATCTTTCCTTTGAGATACCTCTTGAGAATAAATAACACCAATTGTTACAGAAAAAGCAAGCAATAAAGATATTAAAATTTTTTTCATAGTTTTAATCCCTCCATATAATTAAAATATACTCTATATTTTATATCATAGTTTTTAGTATTATTCAAGAATTGGGAAACCAGCTAGTAATTTCCCATTTTTGGAAATTAGATAACTCTGGTGTCATTGCATGGCAAAATGTAAAAGTAGCACTGGCTGTGCCAGTGCTACAATGCAAAAATCTCGCTGTGGAGGGTAAATGGTCATTGTCATCATCTTTCCTTTCCTCAGGTCTTGCTCAAGGGAAGAGCACGGAAAATCTACCCTCGCACATTCGGCGTCGTGCCTCATGTGCTCGGGGCGAAATGCATCCTGCATTTCTTGGCGTAAAGGCGGGTAAGATTTTCCTGTGGGTGCAAGCGCAAGACATTCGACGGAAAGATGATGACAATGACCATAGCAGGTAAAGACCACAGCGTGGGTTATGTAGGTAAAGGAAATAAAAAAATAAAAAGAAAAAAACCGACACCGCGGCACGGTTATAGTAATTTGTGTTTAGAGGAAGCATTGATTATAGATAAAGTGTGTTAACCGCTATTACATAAAGGAGCAGTTTACCACGCCGTAAAGGACTACGGCGGGGCTTTTGAATCAGCACAGGATGTGATGATGAAAAAGCCATATAGCAGAGAAGGAAGGTAAAAAATAAAGTATTAAGGTTAACACTATCGGTATGGAGCAAGAACTGGCCGATAAAGCGGTGTCGGCGATTCTTTCTTTGCTTACTTTCTTTCTCATCGCTGAGAAAGAAAGTAAGATGGGTTTTCCTCGACCCTGCTCGGGGCAGGCTTTTTTGGTTACTTTTTCTTTGTTGCTGGAGACAAAGAAAAAGTAACAATCTAAACACAAATGTTGTGGTTTAATGATTGGCCGATAAAGCAACGCCGACGGCTTTTCTTTCGGTTCACTTTCTTTTGGCCGGACAAAAGAAAGGTAACAATTGGTTTCCCTCGTCCTTGCTCGGGACAGGCTTAGTCGAAGTAACAATTTATTGCAATCCAATCAAAAATGAGGAATTACTGGAAGTTTGCAGCAATTCCACATCGACCAATTGACAATTAGAGAAGATTCCATTAAACTAATCGAATCTTAATAAATTTTATGGAGAAAATGCCATGCACCATGGACAATTAAATTATATTTCTGTAAAAGAGCAAATGGAGATTCTATCCCGTGGAACGGTGGAAATAATACCGGAAGAAGAACTTAAAGAAAAAATCGAGAGATCTATTAAAGAAAATAGACCTTTAAAGGTTAAAATGGGCGCAGATCCATCTGCACCAGATCTTCATCTTGGACATACCGTGCCTTTGAGAAAGCTAAGACAATTTCAGCAATTAGGACATGAGATTTATTTCCTTATTGGCGATTTTACCGGCATGATTGGTGACCCAACAGGAAGATCTCAAACAAGAAAACGCCTCACAAAAGAAGAGGTTATTAAAAACGCAGAAACATACAAAAGGCAGATTTTTAAAATTCTGGACCCGGATAAAACAAAGATTGTTTTTAACAGTGAATGGTGTTCCAGAATGAATTTTAGCGATGTGCTTGAGCTTACAGCTCATTATACGGTTGCAAGAATGCTTGAAAGGGATGATTTTTCAAAAAGATATAAAGAGGGAAAACCTATTTCTATGGTTGAATTTATGTATCCTCTTATACAGGGGTATGACTCTGTAATGCTAAAGGCTGATGTTGAAATAGGTGGCACAGACCAAAAGTTTAATCTTCTTGTAGGCAGAGATTTGCAACGAGAATACGGACAGGATGCACAGGTGGTAATGACAATGCCACTTCTTGAGGGAACGGATGGGATTAATAAAATGAGTAAGTCTCTTGGAAACTATATAGGAATAAGCGAAGAGCCAGATCAGATTTTCGGGAAAATAATGTCAATTCCAGATTCTTTAATACTAAAATACTTTGAACTCCTTACAGATGTTCCAATAGACACTATCAAAAAATATGAAAGACAAATGAAAGAAGGGGAAAATCCAAGAAATATAAAGGTAATACTTGGCAAAACTATAGTTAGTCAATATTATAATGAAAATGAGGCAGAAAAGGCTTTTGTTGAATTTGAGAGGATTTTTAAAGAAAAGGGCTTGCCTGATGAAATAGAAGAGTATAAAATAAATGGAAAAACGACTCTTATAGAGGTTTTAATTGAGTCTAAGCTGCTTCCTTCAAAAAGTGAAGTACGCAGAATGCTTGCTCAGAATGCTATTTCTATTGACGGTCAAAGGGTTGTGAATGAAAATTTGGAACTTAATGAAGGCGAGGCAAAAATAATAAAAGTAGGAAAGCGAAAGTTTTTAAAGGTAACTTAGGGGGTTTTTAATGATATTGAAAGGAATAGATTTATTCATGGACTTCATTGTTAAATCTCACTACATTGTAGCTCTGACAGGTGCAGGGATTTCTACAAAAGCAGGAGTGCCGGATTTTAGAGGCCCAAAAGGTCTTTATAAGAGAAAGGATATTCCAGCCGATAAGTTATTTGACATAAACTACTTTAAAGAAGACCCTACTCTATTCTATAAACATATTTCTGAACTGCTAAATCTTTTCAAAAAGGCAAAACCTACGAAAGGGCATTTATTCTTAAAAAGGCTTGAGGATCTTGGAAAGTTAAAAGCCATTGTAACTCAGAATGTAGATGGTCTTCATAAAAAGGCAGGTAACCATAATGTAATAGAAATCCATGGGAATTTTGACAAGTTTTATTGCATTGAGTGTTTTAATGAAATAACCTCAGATGATGATATGTACGGAGAAATAATAAAGCTTATAAAAAAGAAAGGTGTTCCAAAGTGTAAGAAATGCAAAGGCACCCTAAAACCAAATGTTGTATTCTTTGGAGAGTATGTAAGAGATCTGGAAAAAGCCCTTACAGAGATACAAAAGGCAGATCTTCTAATTACTATAGGAACTTCTCTAACAGTTTATCCCGCTTCTACTCTACCGTCTTACCTCAACGATGAAGCAAAGCTTGTAATAATTAATGAGGAAGAAACCCCATACGATGGAAAAGCAAAGGTAGTACTGCACGAAGATATTGATGATGTTGTTGACAGACTAAAGATTCTTTAGTTTCCCAAAAAAATACTTTTACCGTTGCTTTATTCCAGATTTCTGCTATTATATAAATAAAATTAAATCATGGAGTTTGTATGCCTTCAATTTCTGCAGAGTTAATTAGAAATATTGTTCAATTTGAGTCTCATGATCCATTTGAAATACTTGGCTCTCATGAAGTAACCATAGAAAATAATAAAGCAAGAGCTATAAGAAGTTTTATTCCTGCAGCCCGCAACATCTGGGTAATTGATAAAGAAACGGGTAAAGAAAATCAAATGGTAAAAATTCACCCGGAGGGCTTTTTTGAATGGATCTGTAAAAATAAGGCAGAATACTTTCAATATGAGCTGAAGATTGAATACTATAATGGATATATAAAACAAACAAGAGATCCTTATTCCTTTCTTCCTATAATATCAGAGTTTGATAGATATTTATTCAATGAGGGTTCTCATAATAACATATATGACAAGTTGGGGGCTCATATAATGAAACTCGATGATACAGAGGGTGTACTTTTTGCTGTATGGGCACCAAACGCAAAGGCTGTTAGTGTATTTGGTGATTTTAACGGCTGGGACAATCGGTGTCACCAGATGAGAGTCCTTGGAAGTTCAGGAATCTGGGAAATCTTTATACCGGAAGTATTCGAAGGGGATATTTATAAATTTGCCATAAAAACCTATAGTAATCAAATTCTTGAAAAGGCAGATCCTTATGCATACTATTCAGAAGTAAGGCCTAAATCGGGTTCAAGGGTATGGAATATCAACAAATATCAGTGGAATGATGATGAATGGATGGAGAAGAGAAGAAACAGAAATAATCTTTTAAGTCCTATGTCTATATATGAACTACATCTTGGTTCATGGATGCGGGTTCCTGAAGAAAATAATCGCTTTTTGAACTATAGAGAAATAGCAGTCAAGCTTGTAGAGTATGTAAAAAAAATGGGATATACACATGTTGAACTTTTACCGGTTGCTGAACATCCCTTTGATGGATCCTGGGGATATCAGGTAACAGGCTATTTTGCTCCAACAAGCCGATATGGACAACCGGAAGACTTTATGTATTTTGTTAATTATCTTCACCAGAACAATATTGGTGTAATCATAGATTGGGTTCCAGGTCATTTCCCAAAGGATGGGCATGGGCTAGTAAATTTTGATGGAACTGCACTTTATGAACACTACGACAATCGAAAAGGAGAACATAAAGATTGGGGCACAAAGATATTTAATTATGGAAGAAACGAGGTTAGAAACTTTTTAATATCCAATGCCCTATTCTGGCTTGATAAATATCATATTGATGGGCTTAGAGTAGATGCTGTTGCATCAATGCTGTATCTTGATTATAGTCGTAAGGATGGAGAGTGGATACCTAACAAATATGGAGGCAGGGAAAATTTAGAGGCCATTGATTTTATTAAGAAGATGAATGAGCTTGTATTTAGCCACTTCCCTGGAGCAACAACCATAGCCGAGGAATCCACTGCCTTTGGAGGGGTTTCTCGTCCTACCTATGTGGGCGGATTGGGATTTGAATTTAAGTGGAATATGGGATGGATGCACGATACCCTTGTTTATTTCTCAAAAGAGCCAATTCACAGGAAATATCATCAGGGTACATTAACCTTCTCTATGATATACGCCTATACTGAAAACTTTATACTTGTTTTATCCCATGATGAAGTTGTGCATGGAAAGGCTTCGATGATTAGTAAAATGCCAGGTGATGACTGGCAAAAATTTGCCAACCTAAGGCTCTTATATACCTATATGTGGACACATCCTGGTAAAAAACTTCTTTTTATGGGACAGGATTTTGGTCAGTGGGATGAATGGAATGAAAGTAAAAGTATAGATTGGCATTTACTGCAATATGAGCGTCATCAAAAACTTCAAAAACTTGTGTCGGATTTAAATCACCTTTATCAAAAGGAACCGCCTCTTTATGAAATTGATTTTGAGCCAGAAGGCTTTGAATGGATAGATTTTTATGACTCTGATAATAGTGTAGTCGCTTATATGCGGAAAGACAAAAAAAAGAATTGCCTTGTTGTAGTATTAAATTTTACTCCTGTTGTAAGATACCATTATAGAATTGGAGTAAATCAAATGGGATATTATGAAGAAATATTTAATTCGGATTCAAAAGAATACTGGGGAAGTAATGTTGGTAATCATGGAGGTATAGAGGCAGATCCTTTGCCATGGCAGGGAAAACCGTATTCTATTAACATAACCTTGCCCCCACTTGCAGGTTTGATACTCCGCTTAAAAAAGTAAAGAGAGGCAAATGTATATGAATGAAATAAAAGTGAGATCGAAGTTTGGGAAATTACTTATAGTTTTATTTATAAGCATTATCGTTTTCTTAATAATTTACTACCTCTATTATATAGCTGACATAAGACTTCTAAGAGGTTTTGAGAGTAATTCTGTAAACTGGCGCTTTATGACAAAAGCATGGCTTGAGCAAAGAGTGTTTTCTATACCGAAAACAGAAATATACAAAAGAATTGTTATTGCAGCGATTGATGACGAAACTATTGACAAATATGGTGGAACATTTCCATTTGATCGAAAAGTGTGGGCAGAAATATTAAATCATTTTAATAGCCTACCAGAAGATGAACGTCCTTTCATAATATTTTTTGATATAGTTTTTACCGAACCAAGCCAGGATAAAGAAAGTGATAAAAAATTATTAGATGCCTATAAAAATTACAAGGGAAAATTGGGAGAAGATATAATACTGGAGGGCATCGTAGGACAGAATATAATGGAAATTGGAGGAGAGGAAGAAAATATTAGTGAGGCTCGTAAATATTTCCTGGAAAAAGAATGTAAAGAATTAAACGATGAAAAAATCAAAGCATTAAAAAAATTTGAAATTAGACACTTTGAATTGCCAGAAAATTGCAGGGTGCGAACCTTTCCAAAGATATCTCCTCTGATGGAAGGTCTTGCTCAACATGTTGACTTTCTGGGAACTGCAAATGTTAGCGAGGAAGAAAATACATATAAGTTTCTACCTTTAATTGCAAGGGTTATTTACAAAGTGAAGAATAATGGTGATTATAGCTTTACAAATATATACTATCCATCAGTTGTATTATCAATGGCTCTTACTTATCTAAAGTCAGATATTTCAAATATATCTATAGAAAAAGGGGAAATAGTTATTAAAGACGCTCTTTATAATAATATAAAAACTAATTTTTTGATTCCTGTGGATAACCTTTTTCAACTAGCTATTAACTATAAATCCTGGCCTGGAAGTAGATATATGCAAAAGATTCCGCTTAAAGACCTTACAAGGGCAAAACTTCCAAAAAATCCCATAATATTTGTGGGAATGTACTCAAAAAAGGGAAGTCATGACATTAAGCTATCTCCTCTAGGAGACATGTATGGAGTAGAACACCTTGCATATGCCTTTGGAACAATAATAAACAGGGATTTTATCAAGACCATTCCTGAATGGATTAATATATTCTATTTGTGCCTATTTACAGTACTAGCAGGTTTACTTGTCTCAGGAGGTTCAAGACTAATTCCTTTTGCCTCCTTGTTTTCTATAATATTTCCCCTACTTCTTGGAATAATCCTCTTCTTTTTTAACTATAAAATAATAATGATAATGCCTCTTATAAGTAGTCTACTTGCTATAATTTCAGTTCAGATATACAGGCTTTTCACAGAAGAAAAGGATAAGAGGTTTATAAAAGCAACCTTTTCAAGTTATCTTAATCCTGAACTGGTGGATATCCTTATCCAAAATCCAGCGAAGGTTAAGCTTGGTGGTGAAGATAAAGAAATAACCGTCTTCTTTTCTGCTATAGAAAATCTAGAAGAAATTGCAGAAAAAATGGATCCCGGCAAGATGGTTGAATTTATTAATTCTTATTTTTCCAACATGGCAGACATAATAATGGAAAACTCTGGTACTCTTGATAAATATATAGGAAACTCTATAATGGCATTCTGGGGTGCTCCTATAGATATTCCAGATCACGCACTGAAAGCCTGCGAGACCGCTGTAAAAATGCTCGAAGAGACTTATTCATTTAACAATAGCTTAATCGAAAAAGGAATAAAACCCATAGAGCTTCACATAGGTATTAATACAGGAAATATTATAGTGGGCAATGTTGGATCCGAGCAACAAAAAAACTATACTGTTATTGGAGATGCCGTAAACCTTGCATCAAGATTAAAAGGCGCTAATAAATTCTATCATACAGAAATTATTATAAGTGAGTTTACATATAGTAAAGTAAAGGAAAAAGTAATTACCAGAGAGCTGGATCTAACCCGGGTAAAGGGAAAACTAAAACCTGTAAGGATATTTGAACTGTTAGATATGAAGCAATAGAAATGTACAGGAGGCCATCAAATGGATGTAAGAACAAAAAGATGGAAAACTATCTTTTTCATTATTTCGGCTGTTTTACTTCTGATATGTTCGTTTTATTATCTGCCACATTCATATAATATATTTTTTATTAGAGACTTCCTTCATGATATAGAAAACTCCTCTCTTGTCTGGCGATTTTCTTCAAAAGCTTTAGGTCTTGAGGCTATTGCCCTTGGTAGCAGAGTGATAAATGTCAGAGAAAGGGAGGGAGTATATAATAAAATGTATATTGTTTCTGTAGATAGCAAAACACTAAATTTCTTCAAAAGCAATGTTCTGGATAGAAAGGTTTGGGCTAATGCAATTAATTATCTTGGAAGACAAAAATATCCTCCCGACCTTATTTTGTTTGATGTATTCTTTACAGAACCGAGCCCCGATCCGAAAAGTGATATTGCTCTTTCAGAAGCACTAAAGAAATACAAAGGGCTTGTTGGTGAAGATTTTATGCTTTACACAATCAGGGAATCTACCATACGAGTAATAGGACAAAGAGGCTCTGGCAGAGACTTCTCCAAAGACAGAATTTACTACAATTCTCCAGAGGTTCAATCGCTAAAAAAATTTGAATTAAAACTAAGTCAAGACTTGCCTTATCTTCAGCCTCATTACAAAATAAGATCAATTCTCTCAAATATTTCGGATAATCTAAAATTTGCAGGAACTGCAAATATTGTATCTCATGAAATTGGAGAAGAAATATATAGAAAAAATCCACTTATATTAAGAGCTGTTTATGGCTTAGAAGGTAAAGGCACAAACTATTTAACTAACATATACTACCCTTCTGTAGTATTGGCTGCTACTGTACAATTACTAAACAGTAGTTTTGATAATGTTGTTATTGAAAAGAATAAAATCGTAATAAAAAATGCTTTATGGAAAAACAAAAGAATTGACTATGTAATTCCTGTAGATGATCAATACAGGCTTTCAATAAACTATAAATCTTCCCCTTCTTCCGGGTATATCAGGATGATTCCTCTTGAAGATATTACAAGAAGCGGATTACCAAAGAATTCTATATTAGTTTTTGGCGTATTAATCGAGGGTGCTACAGACAATAAGTGGCTTTCACCTCTTGGAATTATGTACAGTGCAGAACATATAGGATATTCTCTTGGAACTATTTTGAATAGAGATTTTATAGTGGAAATACCTGAGTGGATAAGCCTTTTCTACATTATTCTATTTACTACAATCATTGGACTCTTACTTTTAAAGAATATCAGGACTACCATCATAGCATTTTTTCTTTCAATATTGTTTCCAATTTTACTTGGTTTTAGTCTTTTCCAATTTAACATTATAATAGTAACCTTAATTCCCGTAATTACAAGCCTTCTTGTGCTAATTATTGGCGAAATATATATTCTTTTCACGGAAGAAAAAGAGAAAAGGTTTATAAAGTCAACTTTCTCAAAGTATGTAAGCCCGGATCTTGTAAATATCTTAATACAAAATCCCGATATGGCTCTTCTTGGAGGACAGGAAAAGCAAGCTACAGTGCTTTTTTCAGATATCAGAGGCTTTACCACTCTTTCAGAAGGGATGCCTCCGGGAAAATTGATTGACTTCTTAAATAATTATCTTACCAGAATGACAAACATCGTGATGGAAATGCAGGGAACTCTTGATAAATACATAGGTGATGCCATAGTAGCATTCTGGGGTGCTCCTATAGAAATGCCTGACCATGCAGTAAGGGCATGTAAAGCGAGTATAAAAATGATGGAGATGCTAAAAGATTTTAATGAGGAACAAATAAAGGCAGGTTATAAGCCAATAAACATTGGCGTTGGACTTAATACGGGACCTATCACTGCAGGGAATATAGGGTCTGAAAAAAAACGAAACTATACCGCTATTGGAATGCATGTAAACATAGCAGAAGAACTTCAGGATGAAAATAAGTCTTATAATACTAATATAATAATTAGCGAATACACCTATAATCATGTAAAGGATATTGCAATTGTGCGAGAATTAGATAGTATATACATAAAGGGAAGCAAGTCGCCTATAAAAATATATGAGCTTCTAGATTTAAAAGTGTAAATTTAAAACTTATAACTTATAAGTTATAAGTTTACTTACTAATTTGACTCAAGTCCTTTCCTGCTCTATAATAATAAACCATTGCACCATAATATATTATTAATTGTTACAGGAGAATAAATTGAAATTTTGTTTTAAATTGTTCTTTATTTTTTTTATAGTATCGTTTTATTCCTGCACACTTGGAAGTGTAAAAGAAGAAGAACTAAGACAGCATGAGAATATTAAAAAAGCTATTTTAAATTCCTTTCGAAATGAAGTTAAAGTTTATATATATCCTTTTAAGAATAATACAAAAACAGAAGATTTAAATTACCTTACAAATGCGTTACAGGATCTAATGATCAATTATTTAAAAACTCTTGAAACTGAAACTATGTATGTACCTTTCGATAAAGTAAATATTACTGTAACACCTGAAATCGATGCATGTTTTCAGATAATTAATACAATTTTTACCAATTACATTACCAATATAGAAGTCTCAATAACTCAATACCAGGAGCAAATTTTTACAAATGAAACTATCTCTATTACAACAAACACTAACATCGTTGAAACAGGAGATAAAAAGAAAAAGCCTCTCAGGCAAATTCTTTTAAGTTTTTCTACAAACACAAACCTGCTTGTAGTTACAAATAAGATGATTTCAAATATTATACAAACAAATACAAATCTTATTACAAAAGAGAAGTTTGTAGAATTATTTAAAAAAGAATTTATTGATTTAACAAATGAAATATGTAATCTTCCTATATCCATTCAAAAAGGTTCCCCGGATACGGAAAGCAACGCTTCTCAGCCTTTTTATTACTTTAATGTTTATGGAAGCTTTGATTTACTAAGCAGAAAGGTGGGACCGAATGAATTAAAGGTCAATGTAACCCTTGAAGAATATTCTTACAGGACAAACAAAAGTAGTCTTAGCATAGCATCAAGAGAAGATTTGCTCTCCGAAAAACTTTTATCTTTCTTAAAAACAACCAGAAACTTTATCTTAAATAAACCAACTGGTGACATTATAATCCATACCGAACCTGAAGATGCAAATGTTTATTATGATGGAACTTTTATAGGAAAAAGCCCTTTGTATTACCCTGCTATACCAGCTGGAAAACATCAATTTTCTTTTTTAAAGCAAGGGTTTCAACATACCGTGGTACAGGCAGATATTACTAAAGATAAAACAAATGTAATAACAAAGTCTATTGAAAAAATGCGCATCGGTGGTATAGTTCATATTAACTCCAGTCCTACGAACGCCAATGTATTTATGGATTCCTATTATATTGGAAATACACCAATTGTTTTATCCAATCTAACAATGGAAACCTACCACAGGGTAAAAATACAACCCCAGGAAACAAATAGAAACCCCTTTTATCATAGCTTTGTAATAAAAAGCACTAATCAGGAATACTATATAAATGCCTCCTTTTCTGAATACGAAGGTTCCCCAACCTGGTTAAGGAAAACACTCTGGTATTCTGTATATGCCTCCTGGGGTATTACTCTGGGCTATGTGGGCGTAAACATTTACGCCCATTATATGAAAGAACATTATCTTGATCTTTACTATAGCACAACCAATTTAGACTATGCCGACAAGGCTTCATATTACGCCGATCTATACGAAAACTCCAACACCTGGGGATTAATTAGTGCACTTGCTTCCCTCGGGCTTACAGCTATTGCTCTATACAATGAAGAAGTTTACCTTGGCTTAAGATGGAACGGCCCATCTTCTATTAGCACCTATATTGCATTCCAGTTTTAAAAAGTGAGAAAGAATGGAAAGAAAGTAATGCTCATATCCCCACTTAAAAGCCCAAATTCAGCAGCAAGGCTTACAAATGCAAAATATCCACCCGCTATTAGCTTAAGATCAAATAGATCATAATTTGCGCTTTTCTCAGCAGATGCAACTGGGGAACTATTTATTTTAGCATCTATCTTTGTTGTAACCTTTCCAAAATTTAAATTGGCACCTACCCCGGCGTAAACCCCACCTATAAGTGGAATATTTACTCCTCCCACTATTTTAGCTCCAAGTGAAGACCCTGCCCAGTTATAATCAAAGCCAATATCATAGGTACCTCCGCTTTCTGTGCCGGAAGAATTCATTTTAAGTCCACCGTTATCTACATCATAAGATAATCTTCCATCAACCTTTATTATTCCAGCAGGGAGTTCAAATAATATATACCTTGCCTCGACACCAAAGTGAAACTCTCCCTTAAAGCCGTATGATCCAAAATTCATTGCTGGAATATACCCAAGCCTTAGACCAACATCCATAGGCAAAGCCGGTATTCCTATTTTAGCAAAAACCATATCGTAAGGCATTGGTGCAAGAGAAAGAGCATTGGTTACTGTAGTAAAGTCGGGAGATGAAAGCGCACCAAAAAGTTTGGATATGTTGTCAAATCCTGAAAAAGGCGCACTAATTCCAATGCCCATCCCAAGCTTAATACCTGGAAAGCCAGAGGTGTTCGCCTGGTATACATTGCCTGTACCTGTATAAAACGCCATATGACCTTTCATTGAATCGCATATCTTTTGAGCAACATCTCCAAGATAGCTTTCACTCATCTCATCCACCACCCCTGCCATAAGTGGTGAAAAGGCAAAGAGAAGAATTAAAGTCAAAATCCTTTTCATAAAATAACCTCCTGATTCTATAAGATTTTGTCCAAAATTTTTATACCAAAATAATGGATTATCCCTATACCAAAGGTGACATTCGCGAATGTCGCCTTTAAAAATTTCTATCCCTTAACACTTTCTTTCTGAACAACCAGAAAGAAAGTGTGCAAAGAAAGAGTCGCCGACACCGCTTTATCGGCAGATTATTACACCACAACATTTGTGTTTAGATTGTTACTTTTTCTTTGTCTCCAGCAACAAAGAAAAAGTAACCAAAAAAGCCTGCCCCGAGCAAGGACGAGGAAAGACCTCCTTACTTTCTTTCTCAGCGATGAGAAAGAGAAAACCCATGTTCACTTTCTTTTGGCCGGCCAAAAGAAAGTTTACTGCTTTTCAAGGGAAAGCAGTTACAAACCAATTGTTACCTTTCTTTTGTCCGGGCAAAAGAAAGGTAACCGAAAGAAAACCCGCCCGCCCACGCTACGCAAAGCTTGCAATGCAACTGCTCAGGCTCGGGAGCGGTGAACTCACC
>Ga0078972_1003207_pt1 | contig 49938 bp, 37 predicted proteins | sample YelNatPaOPGAMG01_FD_67568 | JGI IMG/M metagenome (GOLD analysis project Ga0078972, IMG submission 67568) | Hot spring thermophilic microbial communities from Obsidian Pool, Yellowstone National Park, USA - OP-RAMG-01 (SPADES assembly) (version 2) | ecosystem: Environmental > Aquatic > Thermal...
AATCACGGCGCAACCCGAACACCTACGTCTGTAATATAAACGACAATTTATATGATTGAATGCCTTTGTCTTGCTTCTCTACTGCTTACCCTTGCCCCGCCGCCCGCAATGTCCTTCCCCCGCCTAGTTCACCGGGGTGCGATAATGAAAGGCGGGTTGCTCCCCCGGCGCCAGCTTGTTCAGCAGGATACTCACCGAACTCAGAAGCTGTCCGTGAGTATCTCGAAGCGTTGGTATATCATCGCCGCACCATGTTGCGACTCAATAGTGCTGTCGGTCAGCGCGTCTTGTCTTGACAGTATAGCACGGCCTCAGAAGACGCATTCTATACCACCAATCCTTGGGGGACTTCGTCGCTCGCTCGTTGCGCCACTGGAGATAACCAAAAGACTTCGCTCAGATGTTGCCCTGCTGGGGCTCGGCTGTGGTAGAAATTCCCCCGAGCGACCGGCGTCTGTCCGCTGGCTGGCGCCGGCCAGGCACGTCATTTCTGGCGCCCTCCCCTGCTCCTTCCCTTCTTGATGGCGCCGCGCATCTGTGTTACAACACAGATGCGGCGCAGGATTGTTCTCGCCCGCAAACCGGCGGTGCTTGGATCATGAAACGCGGTCTGCCCATATCGCCGGGAATAGCTGTGGCTCGTGCCTTCTGTCTGGACCACGGCCTTCTCCGGGAGGATGCCTTCCCCGTAGACGCGGCTTCGCTGTCGGGTGAAGTCGGACGTTTCGATCGAGCCTGCGCGGCGGTGGCCCGGGAACTGGACGCCAGTATTGAGCGTGTCAGCCGGCAACTCGGCGAAGAAGAAGCCGCCATCTTCCGGGCGCACCGTCAGCTGCTGCGCGACCCCACCCTCAGCACCCGCGTCAAGACAGCTATTCTGGAGCGTAAGATTGACGCCGCTACGGCCCTGCGTGAGATCGTCCAGGAATACGACAAGCTATTTGGCCAGATCGTCGATCCTTATCTCCAAGAGCGCATGGCCGACCTGCGCGACGTGATCGGTCGCATCCTCGCGCAGCTCAACCGTGAGCAGCTGCCGGCCAACCTCAACCCCCATGAACCAGTCATTCTCGTCGCCGAGGAGATCCTGCCGTCACAAGCGCTGACGTTCGACCGCCATCTCGTCGCCGGCATCGTCACCGAATCAGGCGGGACCACCGGCCATGCCGCCATCCTCGCCCGCGCTCTGGGCATTCCCGCGGTATCCGGGCTGCGCGGCCTGCTGCGTGAGGTCCACACCGGCGACCTCATCGCTCTCGATGGCCGGGAAGGCCATGTCTATCTGAACCCCGGTCCCGAAGTAGAGGCGGCGTATCGCAAGTTGCAGCGCGAATACACCGACTTCGCCGGCAAGCTCATCGAAAACCGCGACCTGCCGCCCATCACCGCCGACGGCATTCGGCTGGAGTTGTTGGCCAACGTCAATGGGCCTGCCGATGCCGCGACGGCCGGCTCCGCCGGCGCCACGGGTGTCGGCCTGTATCGCACCGAATATCTGTTCCTGACGCATCCCTCGGTGCCGGATGAAGAGGAACAATTGGCCGCCTATCGCGCCGTCATCGAAGCGGCCCCGAACCAGCAAGTGACCATCCGCACTCTCGACCTCGGCGGCGACAAGCACGTGCCGTACCTGGGCCACCGCAACGAGGCCAACCCGTTTATGGGGTTTCGCAGCATTCGCCTCAGCAGCGCCTACCCCGAGTTTTTTCAGACGCAGCTGCGCGCCATCCTGCGGGCCGGCCGCTATGGCAACGTCAGCCTGCTGTTCCCCATGATTTCGACGCTGGAGGAGGTGCAGCGCCTCAAGAAAATTGTCGATCGCACACGGCTGGCGCTCCAGCGGGCCGGAACGCCTTTCGCCGAAGAGATGCCTTTAGGCATCATGCTGGAGGTGCCTGCCGCCGCTTTGTGCATCGAGGCCATTTTGGAAGAAGTCGATTTCATCAGCATCGGCTCCAACGATCTGATCCAGTATTTGATGGCCGCCGACCGCGATAATCCACACGTGGCCCATCTGTGCGAACCGTTCAGCCCGGCACTGATGCAGCTGCTCAACCGCGTGATCCACGCCTGCAACGACCACGGTAAGCCGGTGACGTTGTGCGGTGAGATGGCCGGTTGGCCACGCTGCTTCTTGCCCTTGTTCGGCATGGGGCTGCGCCGTCTGAGCATGAGCCCTGCCTTTGTGCCGTCAATCAAGGAAGTGGTGCGCCACACCACCCTGGAGATGGCCCAGACCGTCGCCCAGCGCGTCTTGACCATGCATACCGTCGGCGAAATCCGCGGCTATCTCACTCGCAAGGTCCGCGAAGCCTGGCCGCACGTTTCCCTGCTGGACATGAGCCATTGAAGCCGACCATTGCATACGCGCAATCCACCGCGTAAACTCTTCTATAGTGGACTTCTTCTCTGGGGCGCTCCATCAACGGAGTTACCCGGTCTTTGTTCTACTGGGCACGGGGAGATTGGACATTTTTTCCCTTCCCCCCCACCCCAACCCTCCCCCACCAGGGGGGAGGGAGAAGCAAGGCTCCCTCCCCCCTTGTGGGGGAGGGAGAACCAAGGCTCCCTCCCCCCTTGTGGGGGAGGGTTGGGGTGGGGGGGAAAGGGGAAAACATGTCAAATCTCCCCGTGCCCAGTATAGCTCAGGACGGCTCGCACGTCTTCTTCGGGCACATCGGCGAATAGGGCCGCTTCGCCGATCCGTTTGGGCAATACAAAATGGAGACGCCCCGCAACGGCTTTCTTGTCGCGGCGCATTGTCGTCAACAAGTCGTCTACTGGCCAGTCCAAGGGCGCGATCGGCAAAGCAAACGTTTGCAACAGCTGTCGCTGCCGCTCGGTGACCTCGGCGTCGATAAGACCGCGGCGCTGGGCCAAGCGGCTGGCGCAGATCATGCCGGCGGCCACGGCTTCGCCGTGCAGCCAAGCGCCGTAGCCGCCCACCGTCTCGAAAGCGTGGGCGAAGGTATGACCGTAGTTCAGCACGGCCCGCAACCCCGTTTGGTCGCGCTCGTCTTGTTCCACCACGTTCGCCTTGAGACGACAACTGCGGGCCACTATGTGACGGAGGCACTGGGCATCGCGCGCCAAGATCGCCGCCGCGTGCTGTTCCAGGTAGGCGAACAATTCCGCGTCGAGGATGACGCCGTATTTCACTACTTCGGCCAACCCACTACGATATTCCCGATCCGGCAAAGTGCTTAAAAAAGCCGTGTCGATCCAGACGCCGATCGGCTGATGGAAGGCGCCGATGAGGTTCTTGCCGCGCGGATGATTGATGCCGACTTTGCCGCCCACCGAGCTGTCTACCATGGCCAACAGCGTCGTGGGTGCCATTAAGAGCGGCAAACCACGGTTCCACGTAGCGGCGACGAAGCCGGCCAAGTCGCCGATTACGCCGCCGCCGACCGCCACCACCAGCGTTTGGCGATCCGCTCCTGCTTCAGCGAGTTGATCGTACAGGTACGATGCCACCGTCAGGGATTTCTGGGCTTCTCCAGCGGGCAGCGACACCAGCAACGGCTGCAAACCGGCGTCGGCGAGCGATGCCGCCACCTTGTCGGCATGTTCGATCACGTGTTCATCCGTGACGACAAATGCCCGGCTGCCTTTGGTCCGCTGCCGGACGAACGGACGGAGTCCAGCAAGATCACTGCTGACGACGGCGATGTCGTAACTGCGCTCGCCAAGCTGCACATGGATTAATTGCATGAAACAACCGCCTCCTGAATTTCCCGTATTCTACCACCTCCAACTCCATTTGTAGCAATCGAGCCTCTCGCTCCCTTGCAGGCACACGACGGCTTGGCTACAGTGACATAGCGAGGGCCTTGCTTCCCCCACCCGCAGCTTCGGCAAGGGCGGCCCTTGCTTGCACTCCGGGACTGGGAACAAGGACCACCAGCGAGGGACTTGGGCGTGACGCCATTAGATATGGACCGGATCTGCGTCGTTATCGGTCGGACCCGCCACAAGATGGTCCAAATCGAGATCCAGGAAGCCGCCAAGCAAGGGGCCAAGTTTATCGAGCTGCGCCTCGACTTTCTCGCCAAAGCGCCCGATTTCAAACGCTTGCTCGAGAACAAGCCCTGTCCCATGATTGCCACGGTACGGCGGCCCCAAGACGGTGGCCGCTGGAGCGGTAGTGAAGAAGCCCGGCTGGCCCTGCTTCGTCAGGCCATTGTCTCCGGTTTCGATTGGGTCGATCTGGAAACCGATGTGGCCGATGGCATCCGCCGTTTTAAGGACGTCAAGCGCATTATTAGTTACCACAATATGCGCGAAGTACCGGCTGAATTAGAGAAAATCTATCAGCGCATGTGTTCCCAAGACGGCGACGTCCTCAAATTGGCTGTGCGTGCGCAACATCCCAAGGACAACATGCGCGTTCTGCACTTGCTGAAAAACGCGCCCAAGCCGACGGTTGCCTTTTGCATGGGTGACCTGGGCTTGCCTAGCCGAATCCTCGGCGCCAAGTTCGGCGCGCCTTTCACCTACGCCGCCTTCAACAAGGAACGCGGCATCGCACCGGGTCTGCCGTCGTTTCAAGAAATGAAACGCCTGTACTTCTACGACCACATCAATGCCCACACAAAAGTGTTCGGTGTGATCGGCGATCCGGTGGCCCATAGCCTCAGTCCGTTAGTACACAATCTGGCCTTTCGCCATCTCGGCATCAATGCGGTGTACGTGCCCTTCCGTGTGCCGCGGCCGGAGTTGGCCGAGTCCCTCAAGGCGTTTATGAACCTCCCCGTACAGGGTTACAGCGTCACTATCCCTCACAAGGAAGAGGCGGCGGAGTTAGCCAAGCACCGAGATGAATCGGTAGAGCGTTCCAAGGCCGCCAATACCTTGATTCGCAGCGGCGATGATTTTTCCGCCTATAATACGGATTATCAGGGAGTCATCGACACCTTGCGGGCCTATCTGCCCACCACCGCTGCAAACCCCGAAGCCCTGCCGACCAAGAACATCCAAACATCGTTGCCGGAACCCGCGTCCCTGAACTCGAAAATCGTGTTGGTGCTGGGCGCAGGCGGTATCGGCCGGGCCGTTGCTCATGCCTTGCGTGCCGAAGGCGCCCTGGTTGTCATCACCAACCGTACCAACGAACGGGCCGCTGTATTGGCAGAGGAAGTCGGCGGGCGGCACGTCGAATGGCAGGGCCGACACAGCGTCCTCTGCGATGCCGTCATTAACTGCACCTCGGTGGGCATGCATCCCGATGTGGACGCGACGCCGTTGCACCCTAGCTTCCTCAAGCCGGGCCTGGTTGTTTTCGACACCGTGTACACGCCGGAAACGACCCTACTTGTTAAGGAAGCGCGCGCCCGCGGCTGCCATGTCATCACGGGCGTCGAATTGTTTGTCCGTCAGGCCGCCCTCCAATTCAAGTTGTTTACCCAACGCGAGGCGCCGATCGAACTGATGCGCAGGGCTGTTAAACGCGCTCTCTCGCCTATTGCCCTCCGCGACGAGGAAGAGAAGACGAGCGGATGAACGAGTCCCCTTTGTTCCTCATCGGTTTACGGGGCAGCGGCAAAAGTACCGTCGCCCGGCTAGTGGCGCGGCAGCTAGGTTGGGATTGGCTCGATGCCGACGACGTGCTGGAAAAGCGCTACGGCCAATCGATCCGCGCTATTTTCGCCGCCGAAGGGGAAGCCGGCTTCCGCGCCAAGGAATCCGCCGTCCTGGCGGAGTTGTGCCAGTTACGGCGGCACGTCATCGCTACCGGCGGCGGCGTCATCTTGTGCGAGCGCAACCGCGCCTTGCTTCGGACTTCGGGGTGCGTCGTGTGGTTGACTGCCGATGTGGAAACGTTGTGGCGGCGTGTGCAAACCGATGCTGCTACGTCGGAGCGGCGGCCGCCGCTGACCGTCGGCGGGCGTGCGGAGATGGAAGAAATGCTCCGGTTGCGAGGGCCGCTTTATCGCCAATGTGCGGACTGGGTCGTCCAGACGGCGGGACGGACGCCGGATGAAATCGCTGCGGAGATCCTGCAATGGAAAAACCGATCTGAGCCACCCTCATGAGGGCGCATCCCTTGGCCGTTCTCGCAGGGAGGGCGGCGCGGAGAGAGGGCCAAGCACGCATGTTTTTTCTCTGGTTGGTCGTGGTATTCGTCCTCGGTATCTGGGCCGGGAGCGTCATCAACTACTGCTTTTATCGTCTGCCCCTGGAAAAGAGCCTCTTTTGGCCAGGCCCCCGTTGTGCCCACTGCCTACGGCCCATCCGCTGGTACGATAATATGCCTCTCCTCAGCTATGCTTTACTGCGCGGCCGCTGCCGGAGCTGCGGGGGGCGCATCTCCCTTCGCCATCCTGTCGTCGAACTGCTGACCGGACTGTTGTTCGTCGGGCTGTTTTACGCTGAGATCGGCCACAATGTTCTCGGTCTGCCCTATCTCCAAATGCATCGCGCGGACATTGCTGCGGGGAACATTCCAGCGGTGGCCTGGGCGGTGTTTGGTTGTCATGCAGTGCTGGCAAGTTTTCTGCTCTTGACCTCGCTGTGCGACCTCGACGACATGGCCATCCCGTTGCCTATCACGCTCACCGGAACACTGGTGGGACTGGCGTGCAGTGTCTTGTTTCCCTGGCCTTTCCCCGACGCCGGACAGGCGCTGCCGCCGGTCAGCGGCTTTGTCCCGCCGCGCCTGCCTACCGGATTGTATCCGTGGCCGGTATGGTATCCTTTGCCGTCTTGGCTGCCGCGCGGCAGCCCGCAACTAGGCTTGGCTACTGGACTGGCGGGCACCCTTGCTGGCATGATGGTGATACGGCTGGTCCGCTTCACCTACGGCATGGCGCGCGGCATCGAAGGACTGGGCGTCGGCGACGCTGATTTGATGATGATGGCCGGCGCTTTCGTCGGCTGGCAACCGATCGTGTTGGCGTGTTTCGTCGCCGCTTTTCCAGGCTTGCTCTTCGGGATAGCTCAGCTGCTGCGCCACGGCAATCAGCCGCTGCCCTTCGGTCCCTCGCTGGCGCTGGGGGTGGTGTTGACGCTGTGGCTGTGGCCCCTTCTCGGTGATTCCGAAGCCCTTCGCCTCGTCTTCTTCGATCCGGGTTTCCTCGGCAGCATCGTCGGCAGCGGCGTCGCTTTCTTGTTGCTAGCTGGTCTGCTCTTTCGTTTCCTCCTCGGTACACCCCCTAAAGCCGAGTCGCGGCCCTAACAGCGATAGCGGTCCTGTGCGCGACACGGGCTTGCCAATACGATTATCAGCCATTGCTCTGATTCGATTTTCGCAGCCCGGCCTACCCTCTGTGCTGCGCAAAGGAGCGCTACCGGAGGAAAGGAAAAAGTGAAAGAACGCGTGCGGCCCTTGCAACCGCAATGGTGTCTGTTATTCTCAGAGGCATACAGAGGCGGAAGTGCCTTTGCGGGGTTAGATATACTACCGACGGAATCCGGCACAAATGTTCTTCTCTCCCTTCTCAGGAGGGGGAAAAGCGCCCCAGCGACCCGTGCCATGTATAACTAGCGTTCTTTCGCCGAAGGCCGGCGGGAGAAGAGCAACCACAGACGAAAGGGCAGCGATGGAAAAGCCGGCGATCGAAAACCAATCTTCCGCGAGCATCCAAGCAACTCCTACGGGGAGCGGCGTCCCGGTGGTCTGTTCCTCAACCCGTCCGCACAGCTATGCTTGGTGGCTGGTCTTGGGGTTGGTCGGTCTGGATTGTTTTAGCACCCTCGGTTATCTGCCCACGATTGCCGCCGAAGGCGCCGCGGAAAGAGCACCGCTGGCGGCCGTGGCCGTATCGTTGCTCATCCTCTTTGCCGCTTTGCCGGTCTATCTCTACGTTATCGGTCGTTCACCGCATGGACGCGGCGCTACTGGGCTGCTGGAAAAACATCTTTCCGGCTGGAGCGGCAAGCTCTTCATCCTCTTGTTGCTCGGTTTCGTCGCCACCGATTTCGTCATGACGCGCACCTTGTCCACTGCCGATGCTTCCACGCACCTGCTTGCCAATCCTTATGCCGAGTCTGGGGTGAAATGGCTGCTCGACTGCAAAGATGCCGTCCATTTCGCCCTACCTTTTTGGCTCCAAGGCGAAGGGACCGACCGTTTCTTCGCGTGGTGGAACGAACAGTTGATGGTCACGGTGATCCTGATGGTCCTCGGCTTTGCTTTGTACTTTTTCCTGCTGCGCAGCTTCACCCGTAGCTTCCTGTGGGCCGCCGCCGTCATCGTCGCTGTTTTCCTCCTCGTCAATGGCATGGTCATCGGCAGCTGTCTGGTTTATCTGGCCCGTCACCCTCAATATATGACAAATTGGATAGAATTAATCGGTTTTGCTTCTCCTAACCAGTCTCCGCTAGATCTCTTCCTCGATTTTGTGGGATTAGCGATCAAGTCCCTGCCGGCGCTGGCCCTGGGTTTGAGCGGCTTCGAGTTGAGCATGACCGTGGCCCCGTTGGTACGGGGTTGGCCCGGCGATGATCCCGAGCAGCCGCGCGGTCGTATCCGCAACATGCGCAAGCTGTTGATAGTCACAGCCATCTTCATGAGCGTGCTGGTGCCGACGTCGGTGGCCAGTGTGAAGTTCCTTGTACCGCCGGCCAAGCTGGAAGCAGGCGGTATCGCCCGGCATCGCGCTTTGGCGTACCTGGCGCACGGGGGGACCTTGCAACCGCCCGGCAGGCGCTTCGGGACGGACATGCCGTCCGAAGAAAGCAAGGCCTTCGAGGCCCCTTTCAGAGAAGACGAAGAGATGCTGCCGCCGCCGAAAGAAAACCCAAACAAAGAAGACGGGGAACAGCCTGAGGAAAAAGCCGCGCCGACGCAAAAGATGGCTCCTGCGCGAGGCGCTGATCTCAACCCGCTATTCGGCCCTGCCTTTGGCACACTTTACGACGTCAGCGCCGCCCTCATCCTGTTCTTGGCCGGTGCAAGCGTCACCATCAGTCTGCGCGATCTATTGCCGCAGTACCTGGCGCGCTACGGCATGGAAATGCACTGGGCCCAACGCATCGGCGTCCTCTTGCACCTGTTCAACGTCATTGTGCTGCTCGTCGTCCTGGCCTTCCATGCCAGTGTATCGCAGCAACAGGGGGCCTATGCTACCAGCGTGCTTGTGCTCCTTGCCGGCGCGGCGCTGGCCGCCCTCATCGACTTGCGCACCCGCTGGCGCCGCTATTTCTTCCGTCCCTTGGTAACCGCCCCGCTGGTCCTTGTTTGCATGATCTTCTTGCTTATGGCTACAGGAGTTTGCTACGACAACCCGGCCGGTCTTGTTATTGCCTTGCTCTTTGTCTTCGTGTTGTTCATCTCGGCCGGCATTTCCCGCTGGATGCGCAGCACCGAGTTGCGCTACTACGGCTTCGCCTTTGCCGATGAGGGATCGGCCATTCGCTGGGAGCAGATCCGCCGCCTGGAATTTCAAGTGTTGGTGCCGCATCGTCCCGATGATCGCACGCTCGCCGAAAAGGAGGCCGAGATCCGTGCCCAACATCGCCTGGGTCCGGACGTGCCCATCATCTTCATCGAGGCGGAGTTGGGCGATCCCAGCGATTTTCAACATCAGCCGCTTATGCAAATCGTCCAGGAGGATGGGCGCGAAATCATCCGCGTTTCGCAGTGCGCTTCGATCGCCCACGTGCTGGCTGCCATCGCCCTGGAATTCCGTGAGGTCGGTCGTCCGCCGGAGATGCACTTCGCCTGGTCCGGAGAATCGCCTTTGGCCTCGAACCTGAATTTTTTGCTCTGGGGCCAAGGCAATATCCCGTGGCTGGTCCACGCCCTTATCCGCGCGGCTGAGCCGGACCCCTCCCGGCAGCCCCGTGTCGTGATCGGATGACCATGCGACGTCAAGCAGGACTGCGCAATCGCACAGCGCGATACAGGACCGGAGTTGCCGGCGAACCGAGAAGAGAGACCGCACTCAGCCGAGGAATCGCCGCATCAAATCGTGTCCTTTCTCGAATACGAGATCGCTTTTGTCTGCGACAAGCTCATCATAAGATGCTTGTCCTCTGCTCGCCACGCCCGTGCCGGCGAAGGTGAACGGCACCATGCCGTAAGCATGTGCCCGTGTCCGCAGCGTGGTGCGATGATCGGGCGACACCAGGATGCGCCACGCGCCGTATTGGGGCAGCGCCTCCAGCAATGGGCCGACGATATGGCGATCGATTTCCTCCAGCGCTTGGACTTTGGCCTCAGCTCGGCCTTCGTGAGACGCCTCATCCGGTGCCTCAATATGGACGCAGACCAGATCGAATTGCGGCAGGGCGGCGACGGCGAAACGGCCCTTGGCGGCGTAATCGGTGTCGAGATAGCCTGTCGCCCCCGGCACGTCGATGCGCTGCCACCCCAAGAGCATGCCCACGCCGCGCACCAGATCAACCGCACTGATGATGGCGCCGCGCTTGCCATACACCTCGACAAACGGTTTCAACGACGGCGCACGCCCTTGGCCCCAGAGCCAAATCTGGGTGGCGTCGCGCTTGTTTTGGTTGCGACGCTTCTGATTCACCGGATGGTCGTGCAAGATTTTCCGACTGCGCTCCATTAAGTCCCTTAGCAGATCGCTTCCGGGGCCTTTGGGCAAGTGCTCGGCGATAGGGCGATCCGGCACATCATGCGGTGGTTGTGTTTTCGTTTGCTCGGTGAACGGCGCGGACGTGCCGGCGGCGGGGCGGTAGACGAGGAGGTTGCGATAGCTGACCCCGGCATGGAATTCCAGACACGCCCCATTCGGTCCTCTGACGCCGCCGAGTTCTTTTTGCAGCGCCTCGATCAGCGGCCGGCCTTCTTCGCTGGAGATGTGACCGGCCGTGAAATCGCGCATGCACTCTTGCTCGATGTGAACGAGATTGCAGCGGATGGCCCAATCGTCGGGACCGAGCCGAATGCCCATCGCGGCGGCTTCCAAAGGCGCTCGCCCGGTGTAGACGGCGAGCGGATCGTAGCCGAACAGGCTCAGCGTGGCCACGTCGCTGGCCGGTGTCAATGGCTGCGGCACATTGTTGGCTCGGCCGACCACGCCCTGCTGGGCGATGCGGTCCATGTTCGGCTTGTGGGCCGCTTGCAACGGCGTCTTGCCGCCCAGCGCTTCTTGCGGTTCATCCGCACAGCCGTCCGGGATGATGATGACGTATTTCATGTGCCCCATGCCCCTTTCTTACAAGTCCGCCGCGCCGGCAAGGGCATTCTTTGCGGGCGCGGCGAATTAGTAAAGTGTTGTTTGTCGGAGTTAGTTTAAGGAAGAAGCCGTCTCATCTCTAGCCCTTGGCCCGAAACTCTTCACCTCGGCGTTTGACAGCTTTGCCTCCCGCGCATAAACTTCTAAGAACTCAATAAGGTGCCAACGGCTTCCCCAAAAGGGGCGATGGTTTCTGCATCAGGCGAACAGGGAACATCGAGAGGAGCGTCTGGTAGCCAGAGGAAAGGCCGCCACCGATTTACAGCGATGGAGAATTGCTTATGCTCCCTACCCGGCAACAGGACAGCACCGGGCTGGAAGAGGCCTATTATCGCCTATTTCGTGAATTTTTCGACAAAGCCGAGAAGAAACGCCGCTGGTCAATCCGCGACGACATTCCCTGGGACCAAGTTAATCCGAAGCTTAATCCCGCCATCGCCGACGTGCTGGAGACATTCTGCACTGTCGAGCTGTATTTGCCGGACTACATTGAAAAGGCTTGGCCGCTCCTGCGCCACAGTCGCGGCCGCACCTGGTTCCATGCCAACTGGGGCTATGAGGAAGCCAAGCACTCGATGGCCATGGGCGATTGGTTGATCGCCTCCGGCCAGCGCACCGAAGAGCAACTGCGCGAGGTCGAGACGCAGGTCAGCCAGTACCAGTGGAACTTGCCGCACGACAGCCCGATCGGCATGGTCTTATACGGCATGACGCAGGAATTGGCCACCTTTCTGCACTACCGCAATCTCCGCCAATGCGTCGAGAACGAGCCCGTGGGCGATCCGGCCTTGTCGAAGCTGCTGAAGTTGATCAGTGTCGATGAACGTGCCCATCACCATTTTTATCTGCAAGTGGCCAAGCTCTATCTGGAGCGCGACCGCTCCGGCACCATCGAAGCGCTGCGCCGCGTCATTCACACGTTCCAGATGCCAGCCGTCCATATGCTGGCCGACAGCCGCCGCCGCGTCCAGGCCATCAAAGAGCTGAAAATCTTCGACGAAGACATGTTCTTCACTGACGTGGTCAAACCGCTGTTGTTCGAGCTGAACATCTCCTGGTCGGAGTTCCGCGAGCGCAAGCCAAACCGCCGCTCGATTTCGACGCCGTCGTTGCCGTAATTAGTTTGCGGGTTTGGGGGGTCAGCGGCGCTTCACAGAAGCGGCGCTGACGGCATGGCCCGCCGGCTTAAGTTTGCCGCGGTAAACCGCGGCTTTCGCCGCTTGACCGATCTTTTCGTAATAGTCGGCCAGGGCCTGAAGGGTCGGCGGATGCGCAGGATCGTGTTCCAAGGCTTGCTGGAGCCAGTATAAGCCGAGCCGCTCCTGTTTGCCGTCCAGGAACAGCCGGCCAATCTCGCAGAGCGCGTCTGGGTCCGTGAGCGGACGCTCGGTGGCTTCCCGGAGCAACTGGGTGAACCGTTTCAAGCGGGCCTCATTTTGGCGATGTTGTTCCAGGACGGCTTCCGCCTCTTCGAAGCGATCCTGCTTCCGGAGGCTGTCGGCCAACAGATATTGCACTTCCGCATCGGTGGGATCGATCGTCAGCGCGCGGCGCAAGTAATGTTCCGCTTTGCTGGGCTGTCCCTGCTGGATTTCCAGGCGGCCCAACTGGATGAGTACGTAAGGGTCGTCGGGCAGTTTTTCCACGGCCGCCTCCAGAAGACGGCGCGCTTCTTCGTTCCGGCCTTGCAAGAAACGGCAATGGCCCAAGCGCGCCAGTACATCCGGGCGATCGGGGAATTGTCGATTTAGGTGCTCCAAATGCGGCGCGGCTTCCTCGGCGTTGGCCATCTGCAAACAGAACTCGGCAAGGTGGAGACGGGCCGTCACGAAGTCCGGATCGAGCTCGACGGCGCGGCGGTAGTCTTCTCCTGCGCTTGTGCGATCATTTAAGTGTTCAAGGACCCAGCCACGCCAGTAGTACGGCCGTGCTCGTTCCGGCGCCTCCTGGATGCAGCGGTTCAGATAGTAGAGGGCCGGCCCATAGCGGAGGTTGTACAGATAGGCTTGGGCGAGTGTTTCCAGAATGAGCGGCGTCTCCGGGTTATGGTCCTCCACGCATTGCCACAGCAGCGGCGCCACCTCGTCTACTTCTCCGCCCTGTACGCGCAGGAGGAGGAACTCTAATTCGATGGCAGCGGTTTCCTGGTGCGAAAGCTTGAGACAGCGATTGAGGTGAGCTTCTGCTTGAGCAAATTCACCACTCATGCGCGCCGCCCGCGCCGCCAGCAGCTGTACGGCAGGGCTACGCGGCCAGATAAGCAAACAGAGCTTGAGACGGTCATGCGCCTCAGAGACTTGTCCTCTCTGGAGAGCGCTCTGCGCCGCCTGCCACTGATGAAGGGCATAGGCATACAAACCAGCCGCTGCACCCAAGAAGAGAATCAGCAAGCTGACCGTGCGCCACCGACGACGGCGGACCATCTTAAGGAGCTTGCCGTACATGAGAAAATCTCGCAAACGCCTACCGCATCGGTTGGCGAACTGATGCAAAAGCGTCGGAATATCGCAGCACTTTTGCGAAACGTCGCTAACCAACCGTAAGCATCCGTAAGGCGGAACCGAACAGCCAACTAACTGACTCAATCGGTCAAGTCGAAATCCTTAATATTCTTCCCACTCGTCAAGTTGACAGTCAAGCCAGACTTCTGCGGATCGGCATACTTGGAGGGGATCTTGACATAGGCCCCTTGGGCTGTCTGAGACGATTCCGCATAGTCAGGACGCGGACTCGTCATCTGCATGTTTTTTACCTTTGGACCGCCGTACGTTTCCTGGGAGCGATTTGGATTGGCCGATTCCGTTTCGATGGACACAGCAAACTCTCCAGAAGGCAGCTGCGCGATGGAATAAGTGCCGTCTGGGTTGATGGGGGCAAGGTAAACTCCTCCCGCTTCGCCTCCTTCTCCCTTGGCGGTGAAGGTTATCGTTCCTGCTGTCACGGGAGCTCCCTTGTATTTTACGCTTCCAGATAACTTGGTGGCTACGCTTTTGGGACCACCACAGCCGAAGAGAAGAAGAAGCCACAAGGGCAGCAGCAGTGCAAATCGATTCGTACTGGTCATAGAAGCTCCTGGGAATGTAAGGATGCTGTAAGGGATAACATCACATGAGGATTGACACTCGTACCTCTGCATGCCTACAGCGCCGGCAAGGGACGTTTGTGTCAGGGCCCGCAGCGCCGGCAAGGGAGGCTTGTCCTCTTGCTGGCGCTGCGGGCGGACAGAGTTTTGCAGAGTTTTGTCCGCTAGCTCTACCAATCCGGCCCCAGAGGATACCCATCGGCGGGATCAATCGCCCGACCCCAGGTCACTTGGGATATCCCGGTGGAAACGATGCGTACACTCCCATCTCCCATCCCCACCTGGATCCCAGCAGAAGTGTAGGCCTGTAGCCGGGTCGGATCGCACTGCACGCCGTTAATAGGCTTGGTCGGCGGCGCGATTTGCGGGAGGGGGGCGTATGCCCAGGGATAATTCGCCACGTTGTTCTCGGGGTGCAAAACATTGCCTGGCGACAAGACGAAGAAGGAAGGGGCAAACAATGCTCCCCCACCACTGCTGCACCCTCCTTGATTGATGAAAGCTGTCGGACCTGCGTTTTGCCCATCCTCGCCCCAGATATGCTCGGTGTATGCACATTCGCTCTGGCCGCTCCTGGAGGGGTCGCCGCAGACCGCATAGCGTTCGGCGATAAATATGGTATTTACCAGGCCGTCCTGGATGTTGGCCAAGCGCGTTACTCCAGCCTTTTGCCAGTCTTCGTCCCAACCACCACGGAAGACGTGCCAGTTAGCCGCGTAGCTGCTGGCTCCTCGATTACCCCAGGTTTGGCCGTTCGCCGGCAAGCTTGGATCGCCTGGGGCCTGGAAAGTCTTGATGATGGCGTAGGAACGCCACGAGTTGCCTGTCGTGGTGTTGTAAACGTTTTGCTGTTCGATGAACGGCAACAACATGTAGTACTGCGTTCCGAAATTGGCAGGGGTCGAATTCTGGTTGTACCAGCTGTTCCAGCCAGTCGCAGCATTCCAACCACCGAAGGGTCCGTTGGTCGGAAATGCTCCGCAACACGACGGCAGTTTGCCATAGGTATCGGCACAGTTGTGGAAACCAAGGATCTGCTGCTTAAGGTTGTTCTGCGATTGGGATCGGTTAGCCGCCTCGCGCACCTTTTGTACGGCGGGCAGCAGCAGCCCAATCAAGATGGCAATGATGGCGATTACCACCAAAAAGCTCAATCAGCGTGAAACCGCGCCAACGGCGGAACGCTCGCAGCACCGGCATGATTGCACCTCCGTTAAAGAAACAGGAAAGGAAAAACAATCAATACACGAGATCAAATCCTCGTGGTTGTACTTCCCCTTTGCGCTCCAACTTGGGATTGCGAGTCCCTACAGCTGGCAGATGACAGCTTTTTCACTATCTTCTCTACCTTTTTGTAATGCCGGAACTTAGCTTCGTCAATACAAAAAGTGAAGAAAATTTACAAAGTGAACGGCGAGCGCGTATGCTCCCTTCCTCGGGTTTCTCTGGGTCAACTCGCCTCCTGGCACAGAATTGTTCGAGATTTCAGAAAACTGGCACGGGTGATTGTGACACTTTGTCTCTCCTCCTTCCCTTTTGGGGGAGAGGGACAGAAGAAAGCTCCTTGCGATTGGGACAGCGGGGATGCGTAAGCATTCCCAGAAGCCCATGCGGGACGCTTGCCCAACCACACTCACCAAAATGCGGAGGCATCCTCGTTGAAGTGCCGTCCGCCTTCGAGAGAATGCTCTAACATGCTAAAATGGGGAGATCCGCACGCGAGCAATGCTGGACGGACTGGAGTTGAATTCCGGCAAGGGACCAGCTGCGCCGTCTGGAGGAATGATCCTTGACGTACACTCTTAACACATGCCTGGGGCTGCTGCGCCTATTTCTGGTCGTCGCCTTGGCGTTCTTGTTAGCTTCGTTTCCCGTTCGCAACAGCGACGTGTGGCTGCATCTGGCACGCGGACGGCTCCTGGCTCAAGGAGTGTCGCCCTCGACGCTAGATCCCGACCTTGCCTTTGACCTGTTGGGCAATCAGACCTGGCTCTACGATTGGATCAGCTACAGTTGCTATCGCGTGCTGGGCGAGACCGGATTAGTGTTTGGCAAGGCTTTGCTGGCGGCTGGCATGGCCTTGTTGTTGTTGCGGACGAGCCGATCTGCTCTCGGCTGGAGTGTACCTGCTGTCTGCACCAGCCTGGCCCTTCTGACGATGAGTCTGTATCTGCTGCTCCAGCCAGCGATGGCTTCTTATTTGTTCTTGGCCTTGGTCCTCGCTTGCCTCCAAGTCGGGACTTTAGATCGGAGCGAAGGGTGTAAGCCTCCGGAGCGAAGTCTCCGAGGGTTTACAACGCGCGCTCAGGGAATTTTTCTGTTGCTCCTGTTTGTGGTGTGGGCGAACGTGGACCGTTGCTTCCTGCTCGGATTAGGCGTTGTGGCGCTGGTGTGGGCGGGCGAGGGTTTGGATGCCGTCTTCCCTTCCGGGCTGCGAGCGTCGGCGCGCCTGTTGCTCCGCCGCGGCTTCTTTTTTGGCTTTCTGGCCGCGGCATGTCTGCTTAATCCATCTCCGCGGCATACTTTCGTGCTGGCTGAGGAGTTTAGGCGCTGGGGACCGACTACGGGCCAGGTATTATCCCCTTTTGAGAGGGCTTATTTTGCCAAGTTTGGATCGTCCCCGGCGGGCCTGGCTTACTTTTTCTTGCTGGGACTAAGCCTCCTTTCGTTCGTGGCCGTCCTTCCCCATTGGCGTTGGCGGCGTTTTCTACCTTGGCTTGGATTGGCGCTGTTGAGTGCCTGGCAGGCGCGCACGATCCCCTTCTTTGCAATCGTAGCGGGTCCGGTGCTGGCATGGAACATTCAGGACATCCTCGTGTGTCGTTTCCAATGGGGGCAGACGAACCGAACTCCGGGCCTCCTGCGGTTGGGGCAGACGTTGACCACCCTGCTGCTCCTGGTCCTTGTCGTCTGCGCCTGGCCGGGCTGGCTTCAAACTCCGCCGTTCGGCCCGCGCCGTTGGGCCTTCGACCTTCCCCCTGCGTTAGAGCGTGGCGCCGCGGCCGTTCGCCGCTGGCACGAGGAGGGCAAGCTGACAGCGGACAGCGGAGGACTTCATCTTTCCGCTGAAACGGTTTACGCTTTCGCCTGGTTCTGTCCAACAGAGAAACGCCTCCGCCTGACGGCTCAGGGGTCAGCCGAACAATGGCGATCGCGGATGCGGGCAGCCGGTATTCAGTATGTTCTTGTCTACGATACCGATCGCGATCGTCTTGCTGCGGCCCTGGGCGGCCTGGTAGCCGATCCCGAGCAATGGCCGTTGCTCTGGCAGGAGGGGGACTTGGCCATCTTTGGCTGGCGTGATCCGGACCTCTCCTCCGGAACGGGGGGAGCAAAAGAGAAGGTGGAGCGCTTCCGCGGCTGGCAGCTGGACCTGAATCGGCTGGCGTTTCATCCTGCCGAGGACAAGAAGGCGCCGGCGGAAGCGCCTGCGCCGCAGGCGGAGCGGCCTTGGTGGGAAGTTTTCTGGAAAGCTGCCCCGCTGCGCTCCATCGACCGTGATGAGGCGCTGTTTCATTTGCTGCATGCCGAGGCCCTAGAGCGTCTGGCGCCGCTGCGACACCTGAGATGTTGGCAAAATAGCCAGACCGCCGGCCTTCTCGGCGCCGCCGGGGCTTGGACATCTCCACCTCACGCCCTGTACGAGACCTCTTTTCGGCTGGCGCTGCTGCACGTCCAGGCCCCCCAGGAAGGCCCCGCATCTGTTCCCTCGGAGCCGCCGGGTTTAACCCAGCGGCTCGCAGGATTAGCGGTGCGTTGCCAAAGGCGCTTGGAGTTGCAATGCGACGACGCTCCCCCGGCCCTGTACTATTTGGCGGTGCGCGCGGCGCGGCGTGCCGTGGCCGCCAATCCGGAGGACGCCTCCGCCTATCTCTTGCTTGGTGAGAGCTACCTGGGGTTGCTTCATGCCACGCGGGAACGCGCCTGGGGCACCCAACTGCACCAACTCGTGCAACTGCGCCAAGCCCAGGCCAGCGCCGCTCTCAACCGCGCTTTGGCCCTTCGTCCGGATTTCCTGCAAGCGCATCTTCATCTGAGCCGGCTCTATCAGGAGATGGGTTATCTCGATTTAGCGCTAACGCATGGGCGAAGCGCGTGTCAACTAGCGCGTCAGGCGGGGCCTCCTGCCGGCGTCAGCCCCAAGGAGTTCCAGGCCAGCCAGGACCAAATGGAGAAACAAATAGAGCGGCTGGCCCAAGAAGTGCAAAAGCGCGCCGATGCCGCCACCCTTGCTTCGACCGACAGCCCGATACGGCAGCGGGCCTTCGCCGCCTTCCAAAACGGCTTGGCGGCAAAGGCCCTGGAGATCCTGCTGGAGTCGCATGTGTCCGCCTTTGGCAGCGAAGGCATGGAACTGGAATTGGAGTTGCTTCTGGGCGTGGGGCGTCCCTGGGACGTTCGGCAGTGGCTGCGGCCCGAACACCAAAATGAACTGGGGCTTATCCCCTACTACTGGTTGCGCGTGCGTGCCGCAGCGGCTTGCGGCGAGTACGCTCGCGCCGAAGAGGAATGCGCCGAAGCGGCCCATGCTCTGGTGCGCGGGCCGGACAATCCGCAAGCGCTGCGTTTGCGGGAAAAAATGGCCTTGGAGATTGCCACGCTCATGCTGAACGAGCCGAGATCGCCCAACGCCTCGTTCGCCAACCTCCTGGCGCACTATAACGAGGCGGTGCTGGCTGCCCGGCTCCAAGATCAGGCCCAACAGTTGAGGCAACAGGCAGACTGGACGGTCCTGGGCGGTTTGCTTGCCTTGGAGGAGGGTGAGACGGAGGAAGCTCGTCTGGCTTTTCGGGCCGCCTTGTCTTTGTGGAAGGACAAAGCGACAGCGGCAAAGGGCGGCGGCCTGGACTTCAACAGTCGTATGCTCGCGCAGAGTTGCCTGCGCTGGCTGGAAGAGACCTCGAGTGGGCGCAGACAAGGAGATTGAAGGCGGAGAAACTCGAACCCGCGACCTACGGATTAGCCCCCTTGCTGGCACGGCGGGTTGGTAACGACCCTTAAGCCGTGCAATGGAAGGGCTGTTCAGTAAGCGGCCCGTTTCATGGTTTCAGCGTGCTGCGCAGCGGCAGACTACTTTAAGGGCGGTCTCCACCTTCTCAGTATGTCAAAATGTACTCGAAGCGCTGGCGGAATTGTTCTGGAGTCATCCCCGCCGCGCTGGCAAGTTGCGCCAAGCGCTTTGGGTTGTCGAAATCACGGCGTTCCAGGCGGATCATGTAGCGCCGGGCGCATTCGTAGCCTTCGCCGTGGACGTTGACACGCCGGGTTTGCATACGCAGCGTCTTGGGATCAATCATCTGATTGAACGGCAACGGCTCGAGATGGCCGCCTACCAGGCTGATGATCGCCCCGAATTTGCTCGCCTCTTCCGAACGCAGGAACTTCACGGCGCCGTAGCCGAGATCGCGCGTGTACTCGGCGTCGAAAGGGATCGGATCGGCACAACGCAATTCGTAACCGAGATCCTTGTCGATCAGCGTCACCGGCAAGTTCAGTTCTTCCAACTTGGCCGACAGGCGGTCCTTAATCATGCGGCCAAACTCGATCTCGCCCAGGCGCAGATGGCCGAATGGATCGCGGACGATTTGGCCATAACGCCCCAGCTGCGCAGTGCTCATGCACTCCACCAAGCCGGCTTCCCCGATGGCCTCCAGCAGTCCCTCGGCTAGCACGGCGACGCCGTAATTGGCATGCATGCTGCGCCGCTTGATGATGCTTCCGATGATGACATCGCATACGTGATCGAGGGTAACGTGACGGTCGCCGAACTCTTCGGGAATGATGGTTAGGGTGGCGGCGGCCGCTTTGCCAATGCCCAAGGCCAGATGGCCAGCGGCTCGCCCCATACAGACGATAAGATACCAGCGCGACGTGGTCCGGGCGTCTTCGGCCAAATTACGGATGATGCCGACGCCGACTTGCCGGGCCGTCTCGAAGCCGAACGTCGGCGTCGAGCCGGGCAGGGGGAGATCGTTGTCGATGGTCTTGGGCACGTGGGCGACGCGGATGGCGCCGTTAGCTTTGGCATATACCTGACTGCCGGAATAGGCGGTATCGTCGCCGCCAATCGTCACCAGCATGGTCACGTTCAGCCGACGGAACACCTCCAGAACGTTCTGCATGTCTTGTTCCGACCTGGTGGGATTCGTGCGCGATGTGCGGAGGATAGAGCCACCGCGCAGATGGATGGCCTTGACATCTTCGATCGTCAATTTGCGATAGTGTTCGGCGTCGCCTTTGACCAGCCACTGAAACCCATCTTGGAAACCGATGACCTCGATACCCTGCTCGACGGCCTCAATGGTCACCGAGCTAATGACGCCGTTGATCCCCGGGGCTGGACCGCCGCCCACCAACAACGCCAATCTTCCGGGAATCGGGGGGGGTGTCATAGATCTCTCCCTCGCTCACAAAACCGGGCGCAAGACCCTATATGCCTTCTTCCGTCAGTGTATAGAGTGCCTGGCTCGCAGCCAGTCGAGCTAGTACACCTTCAATCCTTGGGAGCAAGGTCCGGATGCTTGGCCGCCCAATCGAGATATTCTTGGATGGTGTAGAACGTCTCGAAGCGATAGAGCCGGCCTTTGTCCTCCACAGGGGCCTGGGAGTTGAAGCGCCACGAATCGCCGGTGTCGCGCATCCATTGAGTCAGCCGGCCGTCCAACTCGCGGAGAAGGGGTGCGCTAGCCGCATCCGTCGCCAAATTCTTCAACTCATAAGGATCGCGCTGGAGATCATACAACAGCCACGGCTTGGCTTCCGTCCGCGCGTACATATAGCGGGCGGTTCGCACGCCACGCCAAGGATGCGGCGTACCATCTCCTGCGAAAGGCACGAAAATCTGAAAGAACACCGAATCCGCTCCTTTGTCGGTTTGGCCCAACACGAGGTTGGAGAGATCATGGCCTTGCATGTCCTTGGGAACTGTGACACCACACAGCGCCAACAGCGTGGGCGCCAGATCGACGTGACTAATCAAGGCCTCGGTGCGACGGCCGCCTGGGACGCGCGCTGGATAGCGGAGGATGCCAGGCACGCGGATGGATTCTTCCCACGGCTTGCGTTTGAGGCGTTGGCCCTGCGAACCGAGCATATCGCCATGATCCGAAGTGAACACAACGATAGTATCGCGATCTAAGGCGAGATCTTCCAAGAGCCGCAGCAAACGCCCGACCTGATCGTCGATGGCCGTGAGGGCGGCGTAGTAAGCGGCGATTTCTTTGCGCCCCGCTTGACGAACGCCTTCCTTCCAGTTGGGCCGCATCGTCAGCTTTTCCGGGTCGTAAAGCCTCATGTAGCGTTCCGGCGCGCCATAGGGATCGTGCGGCGGTCCCATCGATAACATGAGGAAAAACGGACGAGTGCGGTTGGCGCGAATGAAATCGACGGCCACATCCGTGAGGGCTTCCGCCTCGAACTTCTGAGGACGGATGGGGGTAGGGGTATCACGGAAATAAAGCGGATGGAAATGATCGTGACGACATTCACAAGCGGCCCAGAAGTCGAAGCCCTGGCGGCGCGGCCCCGGAGGTACGAAGCCGGGATCGCGTTTGCCGCCGTCGAGGTGCCATTTGCCGATCAGTCCGGTTTGATAGCCGGCTGCCTTGAGAAGCTCTGCCAAGGTCACTTCTGTTTCGCGCAGGCGCAGATCATTGCAGACCATGCCGTTCTTGTGTGCATACTTCCCCGTCAACAGCACGGCGCGGGCCGGACAGCACACCGGCGTATTGGCGAAAGTTTGCCGAAAGAGAACGCCCTGCGACGCCAGCCGATCGAGGTTCGGCGTCCGCACGTCGTCATTGCCCATGCAGCCCAACGCCTGGGCGCGAAGTTGGTCGGGCAGGATGAGCAAGATATTGGGCCGCCGTGGTTTGTCTCGGCCCTGTGCGGGCGCAACCGTCACCGCGACGGCGAGAGCGGACAGCAAACAAATAAAAACAGAACGACTCATTTATACCCCACACGGTAGTTGCAGCCCCTTCTCTGCTTCCCCCATGCCGCGATGCTGGGAACCTTGATCCGGAACAAGCCAGGGGGAGAAATGATTGGCGATCGGATCGGCGTTTTCGCTCATGGTCTCGCCTCGGAGCACCGCTAGTTCTGGCCGGAGGGACCAAATGGTCCTGGCCCCATACGGCCGGGACCGCCGCGGTGTGCTTGATGACATTCTCGGCATGTTTGATTGTTGGAAAGCGCGGCGTGGGCAGCCAGGGCCTCGCCTTTGTTCTTTGCCTCGACGGCGCGATCCAGCGTTGCGGCCGACTTGGCGAAAGCATCCGTCAGCTTCATCCACGAATCCTTGCCGCCTTTGGGTGGACTATGCTGGCTCAGCGAGGCGGCGAGCTGGGCAAATTCCTTCGCCTGGGGTTGAATGGTCTCCCAAGCCGGAGAAGCGCTATTCAGTTCACGGCCAATGGTGTCCTTGAGCGACTGAGGGCCTTTGAAGAGTTTCGCCATCGCCTCACGGATCGGACCGCGCGGTCCAGCCGGTCCGCCGAAGTCCATACCGGCAGGCGGGCCGCCGCCATTGCCCAGGCCCCGGCCGATCGCGTCGTTACTCTTGCTTTTACTGCACCCAAGGCCGGCGACAACGACAGCCGACAAAACAGCCAACCCCAAGAAAAGTCCCAGTCGTCTTCCCATCACATGACCTCCTCAGCACAGCTCCATTCACGTCCGAAATCGCTGTCCTGCGTCCATTAGCGGTCGCAACAAGACAGCACCTCGTCGAATCGAAACCCAAACGATTCTAACAGCACCGCCCATTTGCGAAAAGATCATGGCCCTACGGAGTCTGCCGCTGGATTTAGGCAAGTGTGGCGGGCCGGGTACAGTACCCGCCCTCATTCGGAGCCTGGATGTGACGCTCCTGCCAGTTTTTACTCACGCTTTTCCCTCCTTCTGGATCAAACTGTCCCCGTGCGGCAGATAGTATAGAGAGGGTAGACGAGGATACTTCTCTCAGGGGAGGGACGTGGCGATGAGAAAAGTGATTGAGGTCATCCAGCACCTTCGTAGAGCGGCGCTTTTGCGCGATGGCGGTGGTCTGACGGATGCACAACCGATAAAGCCGTCGAGGACTTAGTCAAGCTGGCGGAGAATGCAAAGGACAAAGAGAACAAGGTGAACAAAAAGAAACGGAACGCAGAAGGATAAATGTCGTAATGATGCCGAATCGAATCGTCTTCATCGGCGGCGGAACGCGTTCGGGCAAGAGCGCGTTTGCTTTGGCACTGGCGCGGCGGCTGGGGCAGCGGCGGCTTTTTCTGGCCACGGCACAGCCAGGCGATGACGAGATGCGGCAGCGGATCGAGTGCCATCGCCGTGAGCGCGGCGCGGACTTCGACACCGTCGAGGAGCCGTTGGCTGTTGCCGAGGCCATCGGGCAACACACCGATTACGATGTCGTTGTGCTCGATTGCCTGACGCTGTGGCTGTCGAACCTTCTGTTGGAAGGACACACACGGGAAGCTATCCTGCAACGGGTCGAAGAATTGGCGGCGGCGCTGGCGCGGCGCTCGCTTCATGCGCTTGTGGTCAGCAGCGAGGTCGGTCTGGGCCTCGTGCCGGAGACGCCGTTGGGGCGGACGTTCCGCGACGTGGCCGGTCTGGCTCATCAGCGGATCAGCGCCGTTGCCGATGAGGTTTATTTCGCCGTCCTGGGTACGATCCTGCGAATCAAACCGTCGCCGGCCTTTCTTGACCCGGCGGAGATATGCGGATGAACCTGCTTGCGGACACCTGTCGTGCCATTGTCCCGGTGGATGACGAAGCCGCGCGCCGGATGCGGCAATGCCTGGACGACAAAACCAAGCCGCGCGGCAGTCTCGGTATGTTGGAGGACCTCGCTTGCCAGATCGCCTCGATTTACGGCACCGTCTTGCCGCCGCTTCCTCGCAAGGCCGTAGTGGTCATGGCTGCCGATCACGGCGTTGCCGAAGAAGGCGTCAGCGCCTATCCCGCGGAGGTGACGGCGCAGATGATGCGGAACTTTGCTGCCGGGGGCGCTGCCATCAACGTGCTGGCACGGCAGGCAGAGGCGCGTGTGGTGGTGGTGGACATGGGGGCAAAATCACCGATTCAAGGTATCGTAAAAATCCTCAATGGTTGGCTCGGTCCCGGAACGGCGAATTTCACGCGCGGGCCGGCCATGAGCAAGGACACGGCAGTTCGGGGTGTGGAAATCGGCATCGGCGTCGCTGCGGAGTTGGCCGCGGACGGCATCGGACTGATCGGCGTGGGTGACATGGGTATCGCCAACACCACGGCGGCCAGCGCGTTGACAGCGGTGCTGTGCGGCGAAGCAGTGGAGCGCGTGACCGGGCGCGGCACCGGGATCGACGACGCCGGCTGGCAACGGAAGGTTCGGGCCATCAAGCAAGCCCTGACCGTCAATCGGCCAGACCCGGCTGATCCGCTGGACACTTTGGCCAAGGTCGGCGGCTTCGAGATCGCGGGTCTGGCTGGCGTCTTGCTCGGCGCCGTGGCTCGCCGCATTCCAGTGCTTCTTGACGGCTTCATCACCGGCGCGGCCGCCTTGATCGCTGCCCGTCTCTGCCCCGCTGTGCGCGGCTACCTGATCGCTTCTCACCGCTCGGTCGAGCCGGGACATCAAGCGATCCTGCGCGACCTGGGACTGCGGCCGCTTCTGGATTTGCAGATGCGCCTGGGCGAGGGTACAGGTGCCGTCCTGGCCATGTACTTGGTGGAGGCGTCGCTGCGGATCGTCCGCGAGATGACAACGTTTCCCGCGGCCGGCGTGACCGATACCGGAGTATGAATGCACACGGGCACGGCCTCACCTCTGATTGTGCTCACTGTCGCGCTGGTAGTGGATTGGGCGCTGGGCGAATATCCGCCGCTGCTACATCCGGTGGTGTGGATCGGCAAAACGATCGGTGCGGCAATGCGGTTGGCGCCTCAACAGGGCCGTTGGCGACAACTGCTTTTCGGCACCCTGCTGGCGCTGGGAATTTGTGCTCTGAGCGCGGGGATAACATTTCTGGTCTTGCGCAGGGCGGCTGATTTTCCGATTGGGGAAGTCGTGGCTGGCGCATTCTTCCTCAAGGCTTCCTTCGCCCTGTGGGAGCTGAAACGAGCCGCTGATCGCGTGGTCTATCCTCTCCAGCGCGGTGACATTGCCCAGGCGCGCGAAGCGCTGCGTTCCCTGTGCAGCCGCGATCCCTCTTGCCTCGATGAACCTGCACTGCTCGCCGCCGTCGTCGAATCGCTGGCTGAGAACTTATGCGACAGTTTCGTTGCTCCGCTGTGTTACTGGACCGTATTCGGCATTCCCGGCGCGATGGGCTATCGGGCCATTAACACGCTGGACGCCATGATCGGCTATCACGGGCAGTTCGAGTTCCTGGGCAAAGTTCCCGCTCGCCTGGATGACGTGGCCAATTGGCTCCCCGCGCGACTGACGGCCGGCCTGCTTCTGCTGGCGGGTTGTCTTACGGGAAAAAATGTCGTTGCCGGCTGGCGCATCCTTCGCCGCGATGCCGCCAAGACGCCTAGCCCCAATGGCGGTCGGCCCATGGCCGTCATGGCCGGACTTCTCGGAGTCGAATTAGAGAAAAAAGGCATTTACTCTCTTGGCGATCCTCAATATCTCCTGACGCCGCAGAAAGTGCGGCAAGCCTGGCTCCTCGTGAACATCGCGGCGATGGGGATGATCGTCCTTTGCGGGCTGGCAGCAGTGGCCCTTGCTAACGCTGCGGGCTGGTAAGCCGAAAGAACAACGAGAGTAACCACCGACAGTACATCCGGCTCTCCGGCCCGGAAAAGTTTGGAGCTCCTTGCAGTGGACCCTAGGCGGCAATATGATATTAGATGCTAGGGCATAAGATATCTGCAAAGGATTTTAGATAAAAGATAGATGTATAATCCCCTGTGTAGCAGGTGGAAAGCAGCGTTACGATGAATGTCACAACTGTCCGGACGCCAATTCGGTAGGCCACTGGAGGAAATTTCCAATGATCCAAACAGTTGAAGCAGTCATCGATACGGGAGGCCGGGTCCGGTTGCTTGGTGAGGTCCATGTTCCTGGCCCTCGCCGGGCGCTGGTGACGGTGTTGGAAGAGCCAGCCGCAGTACCGGGTGAGGCTGCGCTGTTGGCGGAAGCAGCCCTGGCAGTGGACTGGAACCGGCCGGAGGAGGATGCGGCGTGGTCATACCTACAGTCGGCGAAGTAGTCCTTCCGTTTCCGTTTTCGGACTTGTCGCAGTCGAGGGTTCGGCCGGCCGTTTGTCTTGCTGACGCGGGTCGTGGAGATTGGATCCTCTGCCAAATCACCAGTGGTCCCTACGGTGACCCGGCGGCAATACCGCTGGACGCGTCTGATTTCGCATCGGGCGGCCTGCTGATAGCCAGCTTTGCACGGCCTGGCAAGTTGTTTACCGCTCACTCCGGCTTGATGATCCGCTCCGTTGGCGTCCTTGCCTCCGCTGTCTTTGCTCGCTTACTATCCGCAGTAGTAGCGATACTTCAACCATCCGCGAGACCTTGACGCCGAACCCTTATCAATCCTTCGAGGGCTTTAGCCGATGAGGCGTCGTGTTCTCTCACGATCGAGCTTGCCATGTCCTACTCTGTGCGGGTGAAAATCTGCGGCGTGACCACGGTGGAAGATGCCCGGCAGGCGGTGCAACTAGGGGCCGACGCCATCGGGTTGAATTTTTACCCTGGCTCGCCACGCTGCGTCGAAGCGAGCATGGCCCAGGCCATCCTGCGTGAACTGCCGCCTTTCGTGACTGCCGTCGGCGTCTTTGTCGAGACGCCTCTGCGCCAGGTGTACGAGCACATTCATGCTCTGGGCCGCATTCACAGTATTCAGTGGCACGGCCAAAAACATGAGCTGAGCGATTGCTTTCCCTATCACCTGATCGCGGCGTTTCCCGTGCGTGACGCGGCCAGCTTGGAGGCGATTCAGCGCTATCTCGACGCTTGCCGGGCCGTCCGCCGTCTGCCGTCAGCGTTGCTCTTGGATGGTCACGCGCCCGGCCAACACGGCGGCACCGGCCGGACCGCGCCCTGGCATTTGTTGGCGTCATTTCAGCCAGGCGTACCGATCATCCTGGCCGGCGGACTGACGCCGGACAATGTGGCCGAAGCGATCCGCATCGTGCGTCCCTACGGCGTCGATGTGGCCAGCGGCGTCGAAAGCGCTCCGGGCCGCAAAGATGTGGAAAAAATGCGTCGCTTTCTCGCCCATGTCCACGCCGCTACAGTGGGCCTCTGAACAGGAAAAAACGAGCAATCCTATAACCGATCCGGGCGGCATCCAGATCGATGCTGCTTCGCGGCGGCGTGGACATTGGCGAGAAAGCGACGCATTCTTTCAGATGAGCGAAAGCCAGCTGGGCGATACGAGCGTTGTCGGTACAGACTGGAAGGAAATATCTCTTCGCCAAAGTATCGCGTAAATCAATATACTGTTAAGCCAGGTAATCAGAAGTATGACGTCGTCTTAAAGTGATCGCTGCTACTCGAACGTTATTGCTTTCCGAATCAGGCAAGAAAGGCTGTTCTCCATGAATCTCATAACTCGGCGAGCCTGTTGGCTGTTCCTGTTCGGTCTCATGGCCCTGAACATGTCTGGACAGCGGAGCTTCGCTCGCGAACCAGCCAAGAAACCGAACGTCCTCATCATTCTCGCGGATGACATGGGCTTCTCCGATCTGGGCTGTTATGGTGGCGAGATTCATACTCCAAATCTCGACGAATTAGCCCGCAACGGTTTGCGGTTCACGCAATTTTACAATACCGCCCGCTGTTGGCCTTCACGTGCCGCCCTACTGACGGGCTATTACGCCCAACAGGTGCGCCGCGATACCGTACCCGGCCTGCCCAGCGGCGGTCGAGGCGTGCGACCGGCCTGGGCGCCGCTGCTGCCGGAGATGCTCCGGCCGCTCGGCTATCGCAGTTATCACTCTGGCAAATGGCACCTCGATGGTCGGCCTTTGGCCGACGGCTTCGATCATTCGTATCTATTGGAAGACCTGGGACGTTACTTCCGTCCGCGTCTCCACTTCAAAGACGACCGCAAGTTGCCGCCTGTACAAGCGGATTCGGGCTATTATTCTACTATCGCGATCGTCGATTATGCCCTCGAATTCTTGAAAGAACATGCTGAACGCTTTGCCGACAAACCGTTTTTTCTCTATGTCGCCTTCAATGCTCCACACTTCCCGCTGCAAGCCTTGCCCGAAGACATCGCTCGCTACCGCGACGCCTACCGCCGCGGCTGGGACGAAGTGCGTCAGGCCCGCTGGAAACGGATGAAAGAGATGGGAATTATCAATCATGAATTGCCGGCCCTGGAACGCCACGTGGGACCGCCCTATTCTTTTCCCGAAGCCCTTAAGCAATTCGGTCCTCACGAGATCAATCGGCCCTTGCCGTGGCGGGAGTTGACGGAACAGCAACAGGCGTTCCAAGCCATCAAAATGGCCATTCACGCCGCCATGATCGATCGACTGGACCGCGAAGTCGGTCGCCTTCTTCAGCAGCTGCGCAGCATGAAAATTTGGGACAACACGTTGATTCTCGTTCTTTCCGACAATGGCGCCAGCGCCGAGATGATGGTGCGCGACGACGGTCATGATCCCAAGGCAGCGCCTGGCTCGGCAGCCACGCATCTGTGTCTTGGTCCTGGTTGGTCGAGTACGGCCAACACGCCCCTGCGACGGCACAAGACCTGGGTCCATGAGGGCGGCATCTCCACGCCGTTGATTGTCCATTGGCCCAAGGGCATTGCCGCCCGTGGCGAGCTGCGCCACAATCCGAGCCATCTCATCGACATCGTGCCCACCCTGCTGGAACTAGTCGGCAGCCAACCACCGACAAGGTGGAAAGGCCAGCCCGTGCCGCCCCCGCCGGGCAAGAGTCTGGTTCCGGTTTTCGCTCAAGACAATTCTGTTTCTCACGATTACCTCTGGTGGTGTCATGAAGGCAATCGCGCCGTCCGCGTCGGTGACTGGAAACTCGTCGCCGCAGGCGCCAAAGGTCCGTGGGAACTGTACGACCTGAAGACCGACAGGGGCGAATCTCACGATCTAGCCGAGAAGAGACCAGAGAAAGCGCGTGAACTGGAGGCGATTTGGACGCAACATTATCGTGAATTTTGCGAACTCGCTCGGAAGGACGCTCCTGCTCCACCAGAGGACAAGAAAGCGAAGCGAGGAGGGGCCGATTAGAACATACTTCGCGCGGAAGCATTCTGACACCAGCCTGGAACAGCAGCGACGGGCCGGCCTGTCGCTGCTGCTCCAGGCTGGGGTCAGAATGCTTCGCTAAAGGCGCCGATACGATGCGTCTCCAGCACAGCCAAGTTCGCCTTGGCGCTCTGTCTTCCCTATAAACAACAACGGACCCAATTATCTGAGCCGCGCCCTAGGGAGCGGTTGGGATTTTCCTCGTTGTTCCTATGGAGCATGACGACGAGAGCGAAAGGAGCCATCATGACCACGGCCACCACACCGCGTTGCGATGTCAAAGATCTAAAACTGGCCCCGCAGGGCAAGAAACGCATCCTCTGGGCTGACGGCGATATGCCGGTGCTAGCGCGCATCCGCGAGCGCTTCGCCAAGGAGAAACCGCTGGCCGGCCTCCGTATGTCGGCATGTTTGCACGTCACCTGTGAGACGGCCAACCTCGTGCGCACCCTGCAAGCCGGCGGCGCCGATGTAGTGCTGATCGCTTCCAATCCGCTCAGTACGCAGGATGATGTCGCCGCCAGTTTGGTGCAGGACTTCGGCATCGCCGTCTACGCCATCCGCGGCGAAGACAACGACACCTATTACAAGCACATCGTCGCTGCCTTGGCCCATGAGCCGCAGGTTACGATGGACGACGGCGCCGACCTGGTATCGGCCATGATCTTCGTGGCCCTGGAGCGGCTGGATGACGTTCATCCGCAGGTACGGGCCTGGGCGCAGAAGTTGCCCTCGGCGGAGCGGCAGCGGCTCATCAGCCAGATCGCCGGCAGTATGGAAGAGACGACTACCGGCGTCAACCGTCTCCGCGCCATGGAGCGCGACGGCGTGCTCCGCTTCCCCGTCATCGCCGTCAACGACGCCCAGACCAAGCATTTTTTCGACAATCGCTACGGCACCGGCCAAAGCACCATCGACGGCATCATCCGGGCCACGAACGTATTGTTGGCGGGACGCAAGGTGGTGGTGTGCGGCTACGGTTGGTGCGGCAAAGGCGTAGCTTTGCGGGCGCGCGGCCTGGGCAGCAACGTCATCGTCACCGAGGTTGATCCGATCCGCGCCCTCGAAGCCGCGATGGATGGCTTCCAGGTGATGCCGCTGCTCGAGGCTGCGGCTATCGGCGACGTGTTCATTACCGTCACCGGCAATGCCCACATCATCCGTCGGGAACATTTCCTGAAGATGAAAGACGGCGCTCTGGTCTGCAATAGCGGACATTTCGACGTGGAGATTGACATTCCGGCCCTGCGCAGTGAATGCGACAGCGTCACAGCCAATGTGCGGCCCAACGTCGATGAATACAAGCTCAAAAAGGGAACGCGAATTTACCTGCTCGGTCAGGGTCGGCTGGTCAACCTGGCCGCTGCTGAGGGCCATCCCCCCAGCGTCATGGACATGAGTTTCGCCACGCAGGCGCTGGCTACCGAGTATTGCATCCGCAACAAAGGCAAGCTGAAACCGGCCGTGCATACGGTGCCCGCCGAAGTCGAAGAGTTCGTGGCCCGCCATAAACTCGAGTCCATGGGCATTCGCATCGACGAATTGACCTCGCAGCAACGCAAGTACATGAGCGGCTGGGAGCAGGGCACGTGAACGCCAAAGTCCCTGAGCCATGCCCTGTTTTCTTGGTTAGCCACGACCCGGAAGGAGAGCGCGAACGCGCTCTAGCCCCAAAACCACAGGGGAGGTTCTGTTACGGAACCTCCCCTGCGCCGTTGCCGCCATGAAGGCGTTTTCAGGGCACCACCTGGGCGTTGATGTGGAAATCGATTTTGTTGTCGTCTGCGAGGTCGGTAAGGACGCTCAGCGTGCGGTTCACCTCACCGGGTTCGCCGGCCTTCAACTTGATCGTCAACACATGAACGGGCTTGGCTTGCGGGTTGTCAACGTGAACGAGAAGGCGATCGTTGGTTCCCTCCACTTTCACTATTTTGAACGGCTTGATGCCGCGGACAATGACGCGGCGTTCGCTTTCCGTCTGGGTCTTCACGACGCCGAGCATCACGGTCTCCGGGTTGACGCTCAGGGCCGATTCGATCTCGACTGTTAGGGGCACGCGGATGGGCGGCATACCGAAGTTGTTGGTCTTGACCCAAACATCCGTGTACCACTTGCCCACCGGCGCATCGGCGCGCAGCCGCGCCGTCACCTGATAAGTGACTTCCGAATCGGAGCGGCGGATCTCCTGCACATGCGGCTGAATGTAATTGCTCTCACACTTGACCTCGGTGATCTGCACGTCGGTGTTGCCGTAAAACGACAGCAATACCGATGCCGTCGGTGTCCCGCCGCGCTTAAGTTGCCCGAAGGCCAACGTATCCGGCGTAATGGAGAAGTCATTGCGACAGTTCGCCTGGACCCAGAGGCGGACTTCCTCGAAAGCAGGCTGATTGAACTGAACGTAGATGGTCACCGAACGAAGCCCCGTGAAGCGCGTGGTGTCCATATGGGCCACGAGGTATGTCGTTTCTCCGGGACCGAGATGACCTTTGAGGGCGACGGCACTGACGCAACCACAAGAGACGCGAACGCTAGCGATGTTGACCTCCCCCTGGGTGTTGTTGACTATTCGGAAGGCGTGCGTCAACATGGGGCCGCGGGGCACCGACCCGAAGTCTTTGGAAAATTCTTCAAACAGCGCGTCGGCCCAGGTGGCCGACAGGACAGGCCCGGCTGTTGCCAGGACTGCCGCCACAACGAAACCGTACCGCAACATGGTAGCCATTTCCTGCTGTGTCCCCCAAGACCTGCCCGGAGCTACGCGCCACGAAGGAGGCAAGTCCTGAGGGTCACTCAATCTATTCCCTCCAATCGGAACCTTGTCAAAGTCAGCCTGATGGAAATGGCTTGCCGCCGGCTTTCTTCCAGGCAATTCATCCGCGCTCTTCCTTCGATCGCTACAAATGGCTGGTACTCTGCCTTCGCCAACTTCAGTTTTTTGCTGGAAATCAAGCTAAGACGATGAAGCGGCAGCGGAAAGGATGGCGTATCCGGCAAGGTTTGCGCTTCTTGCGTATCCGGTTTTGTCTTTTGCTTTCAACCCTGCGCTCGCGCCAGGACAGCCACGATGACACGATCAGCGCCGGCGGTGCGCAGCGCGCGGGCGGCCTCGTGGGCTGTGGCCCCCGTCGTCATCACATCATCGACAAGCAAAATAGACCGTCCTGCCAGCGGTGCTCCCGGCCGCGCTCGAAAGGCGCCGCGCACATTGGCCTTGCGCTCGGCCGGCGTTGGACGACTGGTTTGCTGCGGAGTGTGCCGCACGCGCCGCAGCCAGGACGGCTGAGAGGGGATGCCCAAACACGCAGCCAATCCGCCCCCCAAGGCGGCGCTCTGGTTGTAGCCGCGCTGCCAGCGCCGCCGCCAATGCAACGGGACTGGCACAAGCACATCGACGTGCAAAGCCGCAAAGCGCTCGGCCGCTTCCTTTGCCCAGCACTCCCCCAACAACTCCGCCAATCCTTCGCCACGCTGACTTTTCAGACGCAAAACTACCTCACGGAGCAAACCCTCATAACGCCCCAAACGCAACACATGCTCAAACGCAAATGCTTCCTTTTGGCAAGCAGGGCAGCGCCCGTCGGTCACCGTGAAGGGACCGATGGCGCCGGCGCAGCGCGGACAGGTCGCCTCCCGGTCGGTGAAGAGTTCGTGACGGCAGAGCGAACAGAAATGGGGTTGGCCTGCGCAAAGAGGTTGGCCGCACAGCAGACAGCAACCCGGATAGATCAGGTGCTGGGCACCGGCCAGCAAGTGACGGCCCAGAATTATCAGACGATCCCGCCACGAAACCGTCATGGCTCATCCCTCAAAGAGGGGGCTCTGTGGTTTGTGGCATTGTATTGTCTCAGCGGCCCGACAGCGCTATACCGCTGGCCGATTGCCAGTGCCTTTCAAGGTCTTTAAAATCGTGGAAACCATAAGAGTGTTGCAGGGCTTTGTCGAATCCGCTTTCGAGTCCCTCGCGGACGAAGCGCGTAAACTGTTGAGGACCGCCCTTTTGGGAACACAAAAAGTCCACCAACGAAACGCTTTGCACGTAGAACGGCGTGATACGGCGTGCTTCCGGGTAGTTGTCATGAAAGGCCATTAGCTCTGACGCCGTGAACAGTTCCTGTCGCGAGCGCAGCGACGGGAGCAGTTTCAAATAGCGCTCGACTTTTTCGCGTGGCTCGCTGAGAATGGCCATGCCTTCATCGGCCCAGCGCGGCAGGTCGTAGCGGCCAAAGCGGCCAGCCAGTACGACATGCGTCGTTTCATGCGGCAGTACGTGTGTAAGCATGTCGGCTACGTCACAGTGCAGGTCGATCTGTCGCTTGACCACGCGCTCCAGATTGGCCGGATCCCGTGCCGATGTCGAATGGCCTGGGGAATCTTTCGCCTTTCCTGTTTGGCGAGCGTAATAGTCCGCATTGGGATAAAGGAAGACCGTGCATTTAGGCTCCCAGGGCTTTGGCCCTTCGCCGAACCATTTGCGGATCACCGCCGCTCGCGTCCATTCGGCGACACGGGCAGCTTGTTCAGCCAGCGTGCGAGGCCCGCAATAAATAACGCGAAAGTTCGCCGTCTCGACCTCTGGCCATTTCTGCCCTTGGGCTGGTACATAGCGGATTTCGATACGGCGGTCTTGGATGACGCGGAGCAATTCCTGGCCTTGGCGCTGAAGTTGCGGCGAGGTGCTGAGGTTTAGCGCCGCCAACACTTCTTTCTCCGCTTCGGCGGGCGGGGACCAGCCAGCCCGGTTCAACGCCTCAGTGGCAACGTAAAGCTTGCAAAACGCCCACAATTCACGGTACGGCGCGGTGGCATGGCTATCGAGACGGTTAGCTTCGTCATAGAGCCGATTGGCCAATTCGTAGTTCTTAGCGTCATATTCTCGGCGCGCCCGCTCGAGCACGTCCTGATTCGATGAAGCCGGCGCACGGTTGCCATCGGCGAAAGGATCGGATTGTTCATCGGGCATTTGCGGACGCGCAGTATAGCTTATTGCCGGTTTGGCTGTCTGAGGTGAGGCAGAAGGGGCCTGCGCTGCCAAGGAAGCAATCGTCGGCGGGCTGGAAGGGCGGTCGATGTTCAACTCGATCTGGTATCCAGGGTCGAGGATTTTAAGGCGTTCCTGATAGGTGTGCGCCTCAGCGCAGCGATTGCTCTGCTGAAGCTCGCGAATGTAGCCGCGGTAGGCTTCACGGAGGGCGTTCATGTAATCGCGGTTGCCGTCCACGCGGGCGATCTCTTTTTCCAGGCAGTAGACAGCGGCCTGGTAGTTGCCACGCTGCAAATTATCCCGGCCCTGTTGCAGCGCCGACTGCACAGCTAGCTGCCGGCGCAACTTGCTTTCCGCATCCTCACCGAAAGCGGGACTAACACCGAGCATGAAGACGAGCAGTACCCCGGCGCGCAGCGCCGCAAACAGGCCATCGCGAACCATGATAGCATCCTTGCCGCAGGGCGAGAGGGTTGCGGCTCGCCTTCCTGGCGCGCCAGCCGCCCACGAACGGGGCTAAAGTAAGCGGAAGCAACGAAAGTTGCAAGACGAGGTTCGTCGGCGGGTTTGCCGCTGGATTATTGGCAAGCGGGGTCGTGTGCTGGCCAGGCTATGCTGACAGCAGCAGCGCCAAGCGCTCCTGCAACTCGGCCTGCGTCAGTCCGCGAATCAGAAACTTCTTCTCACGACTGGTCTGTCCGCCGATCAACTCTACCTGCGAGCGCTTGAGGCCCAGCGCTTGACGCAACACCGCAAGCAGCGCCTGATTAGCTTGACCCGCCTCTGGGGGCGCTGTGACGGCGATTTTGAGCGCTCCGGCTTGTTCGCCCTGCACGCCGATCCGCCGTGCGCCCGGCTGGGCCCGCACCCGCAATACCCAGCCCTCGGCATGTTCGGTGACGGCGATCATCTCCCGATTCCCTCGAACAGCACCGTGCCCAAGCGCACCAGCGTCGCCCCTTCCTCAACAGCGATCTCGAAATCGTTGCTCATGCCCATCGACAGCTGCGGTAAGGGCCGGCCCAACTCGGCCGCTAACTGGTCGCGCAACGTCCGCAATGCCGCAAAGGTTGGCCGCGTCCGCTCGGGATCTTTCTCGTAGGCCGCCATCGTCATCAAGCCCTCGATGCGGAGGTACTTTAGCTGGGCCAGCCGCATTGCTAACCCTGGCACCTCTTCCGGAGCAAAGCCCTGTTTGCTCGTCTCGCGGCTGGCATTGACCTCTAACAGCGCGGCCAGAGAACGCGAAGCCTGCTGACATGCTTCCTCCAGCGCATCCAGCAAGCGTAGGCTGTCCACGGAATGAATCCATGCGATCAGCGGCAGGGTGCGCCCGATTTTGTTGCGTTGCAGATGGCCAACGAGGTGCCAGCGCACGCCTGCAATAGCGGCGGCCTTGCGCCACAATTCTTGGGGCCGACTCTCGCCAAGGTCCTGCACGCCCAACTCCCGCAACAAGGCGGCGACTTCGACGGGCACCGTCTTGGTGACGGCGACCAGCGTGACTTCGCTCCGCGCACGCCCCGCGCGCTGGCAGGCGGCCTGCAAGCGCTCCTCTACGGCAGCCAAATTAGCGGCGATCCGCTGTCGGCCCTCGATCATACTCCGCGTCCTCGTTTCTACCTCCTTCTTATCATATACTCACTCTGATGTTTTTATTGTTTTCCACCGGGGCATTCCCAAGCCTCATTCGCCAAAGGATAGCTTTGCGATGGCTGACATTCGTGCTTTCCGCGCTTTCCGTTACGACCTGGGCCGTGTCGGCAATCTCAGCGATGTCGTCGCTCCCCCCTACGACGTGATCGATCCGGCTTTGCAGCAAGCGCTCTACGCCCAAAGTCCCTACAACGTCGTCCGCTTGGAACTCAACAAGGAAGAGCCGACCGACACCGAAACGGAGAATCGCTATACTCGCGCCGCTCGTTTCCTGCGCGATTGGCAGCGCGACGACATTTTGGTGCAAGATTCGGCCCGCAGCCTGTACGTATACTATCAAGATTTCGAGGTTGAGGGTCGCCGCTACACGCGCCGTGGTTTTTTGGCGCGTGTTCGTTTGGAGCCGTTTGGCGCCGGGCGCATCTATGCCCACGAGGAAACGCTGGCCGGCCCCAAAGCCGATCGCTTGCGGCTCTTGCATGCCACGGCCATGAACCTTAGTCCGATCTTTGGCCTCTATCCCGACCCGGATAGCGAGGTCATGAAGCAGCTTGACGCTCTCGTCAGCCGCATGCTGCCGCTCCAGGCCACTGACCATCTCGGCGTCGTCAGCCGCCTTTGGCCCGTCACCGATCAGCATGTCATCAGCTCTGTGATCGGCTTGCTCGGCCCCAAGCCAATCTTTATCGCCGACGGCCATCATCGTTACGAGACCAGTTTGCGTTATCTCGAAGAACGCCGCGCCGCTGGTGAAGTCTGCGACGACGAAGCGCCGCCCCACTTTACCCTGATGATGCTCGTCGGCATGAGCGATCCCGGCCTCCTCATCCTGCCGACGCACCGCCTCATCTCCGGCATCCCGGACCTGAGTGCCGACCGTCTGGCAGAAATCCTCGCGCCACACTTCACTGTTGAGCGCATCGGCGCCGGTGAGCAAGCGGCCCATGAGACTTGGGAAACCATTGAAGCCGACGGCTCGCAAGATCTTCTCGGTTTCGGCACCGTCGCTGATGGTGTCTGGCAAATGGCGCGTTTCCGTTCACCGCAATTGATGGCCGAGCGCGCTGCCAATCACAGTCCAGCCTGGCGCAGCCTCGCCGTCAGCATCCTGCATGTCGCTGTGCTCGATCATCTGCTGCCGCAAGCGACCGGAGGCAAACCGGAATGCAAGTACGTGCATCTGTTGCGGGAAGTGACCGACGCGGTAGCGGCGCGGCAGTGCCAGCTGGCTGCACTGGTGCCGCCGGCCGCCATGCAACACGTCGAGCAGATCGCCGGCAATCTGGAAAAGATGCCCCCTAAATCCACCTATTTCTATCCGAAGTTGCTTACAGGCTTGGTGTTCAACCCGCTGAAAGGGAGTTAAGCCCTTGTGCCAGCGACAGAAGAATTCTTGGGGGCGCTTTTCCTAGAGAAGCAAAACATGACCCAGGGTTTGTCGTTCAGCGAGGTTTTAAAAGCCACTACAGGATAATTTTCAGGATAATTTTGGGGTTGCTCTTGCTATCCGGCCAATTCGTGTTACACTCAATACTCGGTTCGAGGTTGGTCCGCTCCTCTCCTTTCTGAAACCTCGAACTAAATCCTATGTCCTCGCTTGTCGGGGAGGAGGCTCGTCTCCGTGGAAGAAACGCACGACGACCGTTTTGTAGTCTACGTCCGTAGCCGACGAGACACGCACGATCCACCAGAAGAGAGTGAGTGGCCGGTGGTCACTTGCGCCAGTTACGAGGAAGCTTGCCGCATCCGGGAAGCGCACCGCCGGCAGGCGCGTGATTGCGTCATTCGCTATGTCGGACCTTCCGGCGGCGGTGACTAAGAGTTGCCGAAAAAACGATCTGAGCACGAACAGAAGCGTAAGCGACGGTGGAGCTCCCATCGCTTACGCTTCCGGCTCGTAAGGATTTTGTCCACTGGTCCTTAGCTCCCGCAGCTTGTCCGGTCGGAGGGGACGCGTGAGCCGGTTCAATGGGCCAAGCCGCCGGCGCCGGCGGGCGGTTCGCGGTGGCCGTAGAAACTGTATAACACCGGCATCAGATAGCGCGTCAAGAACAGCGTCGTCACCATGCCGCCGACCACAACAATGGCCAAGGGCCGCTGCGTCTGAGCGCCGATGCGCGTCGACAGCGCCGCCGGCAGCAGGCCGAACACCGCAGTCAACGCCGTCATCATTACCGGACGCACCCGCTTTTCCGCTCCTTGCAGGATGGCCTCGCGGAGCGGCAGCCCCTGGACGCGCATGTGGTTGAAGTACGACACCAACAGCAGCCCATCCATGATCGCGATGCCGAAAATCGAAATGAAGCCGACGGCGGCGGAGATGCTGAAATTGGTCCCCGTCAGAAACAGCGCCCACACGCCGCCCACACTCAAATCAATCACATTGGAGAACACCAAGAGGGCGTCCACAAGATCATGGAAAGCTAGATAAAGCAGCACGAAAATCGCTGCCAAGGACAAGGGGATGATGTACATCAGGCGCTGCTCCGCCTCCAGCATTTCCTGAAATTCGCCGCTCCACTCGGCGTGATAGGCCCCGTGAAAGAACCGAGCCGTCTTTGCCTGCGCCTCGGCGACGGCGCCGGCTAGGTCGCGGCCGCGCACGCTGAACTTGACGGCGATAAAACGTTTGCCTTGCTCGCGGTAAATCGTCGAGGCGCCCGAACGCAGGAACCGGCCGTTCGCATCGGGTTGACCCGCCTCGTTGACCGGCGTGACCAGTTGGGCCAGGCGCAGGCGGGGCACGCTGGTAACGTTGGTGAGGGCGGCATTGAAGAGGTTGCCCCACAAGGAGGGCATGGGCAAGTTGGTGCCGATCGGATTGACGCCCGTGCTCGGCCCGGTCACCGGCGTCTGCGGCGTGCTGGGAACATAACCTGGCGTCACCGTGTTGTTGGTTGCTTCGATCGGAATGTCGAGGATAGCTTGCTCGTTGCCCCGTAGATGTTCGGGCCAGCGCAAGGCGACATCGAAGGCCCTTTCGCCCTCGACCATTTGCGTCAACGCTTGACCGCCCACCGCGATGGCGATGGCGTTCTCCACGTCGGCCACACTGACGTTCCAATATTTGCACTTGTTGCGATCGACGGTGAACTCCAGGTTGGGCTGGCCCTTGATGCGGAAGACCGCCACGTTTTCCAAACCCGGCACGGTGTCGAGGACGGCCTTGACTTGATCGGCCAGCCTTTCCAGCTCGTCGAGGTCCGGGCCGATGATCTTGACCGAGTTGTCGCCTTTGACTCCGGACAGCGATTCCATGACGTTGTCGCGGATGTATTGCGAGAAGTTCCAATCGACGCCGGGCAGCTCGCGGTGCATCTGCTGATTCATGGCCTCGATCAATTCCAACTTGGTCCGCGGGCGGGGACCGAGCCAGCGGAGCCAGCGAGGACGCTCAACAAGGGCGGGCCAGTCTGAGGGCGGGTGCAGCGGGATGGAAAATTCAGCGTTGTAGAAGCCGGTCGGATCGGTGCCGTCGTCGGGCCGACCGACCTGAGTGGCGACCAGGGCGACCTCTGGGTAGGAACGCAGGATCTGGCGGGCGCGGCGGGTCTTGTCGGCCACCTCTTCCAGGGCGGCGTTGACGGGGAAGGTGCCGCGAATATACAAATTGCCCTCTTCCAACTCCGGCATGAACTCTCGGCCCAAAAAGGGCAGCATGGCAAGGGTGATGGCTGTCAGCGTGCCGAACAACGTGAGTGTGAGAAGGCGGTGATTGAGGCAGCGTTCCAGCTGGCGCAGGTAGCTGCGCTTGAGCCAGCGCACCAGCCAATTGTCCTCGCTCGGCTTCAGGTTTTTGAAGAACAGCAAGCACATCACGGGCGCCACCGTCAGGGCCAAGAGCAGCGCGCCGGCCAAGGCGAAAGCGTAGGTGTCGGCCATCGGCCCGAAGATCTGGCCTTCCGGTCCCTGCATGGTGAACAGCGGGATGAAGGCGAACACCATAATGGCCGTCGAAAAAAACAAGGGCCGCTCCACTTCATAACAGGCGCGGATGATGCGTTCTTTCAAGGGCAGTTCGGCATATTCCCCACTGCTGATGTGTCGATAGATGTTCTCGACCATGATGACCGAAGAATCGACGATGATGCCGAAATCGACGGCCCCAATCGACAGCAAGTTGGCCGACTTGCCGCGCAGGAACAGCACCGAAAACGCGAACAACAACGCCAAAGGAATATTGAGGGCCACGATAAGGGCGCTGCGGACGTTGCTGAGGAACATGAACAGGATGACGATCACCAGCAACATACCCAGAAACAAGTTTTCGCGCACCGTTTCGGTGGTGACGTGAATCAGACCGGTCAGGTCGAAATGGGGCACAATGCGGACGCCGGGCAGAAGCCCGCCGGCGTTCAGCTCGTCGATCTTTTCTTTGACCTTGTTGAGAGCGGGCAAAGTGTCCTCGTTCTTGCGCTTGAGGACGATGCCTTGCACTTTGTCTTCTTCGTCGATCCAGACGAGGGCGCCGTCGTCGTCGCGGACGGGATTGCCCTGTTCGTCGGTCTTGGGGCGGCAGACGCTGACTCTGCCCAGCCGGGGCTGATAGCCGACCACCACACCCTCCGAAAGGCTTGGGTCTGCCAGGGGCGAAGGCGCGGCCCCGGCCCGTCCGAGGTTCCGAAGTCCCAGCGGGCCGCCTGTCACGAGGTCTTCGACGCGGACGGGCACATTATTGACGGTGGCCACGACAATGTCGCGGATTTCGCGCAGCCGTTGTTCTTCCTCTTGGCGCAAGTAGCGGGCCGCTGTGTAAGGACTGGGCATGACCATCGCCTGCACCATCGGATCTTGGCCGCGGCCCAGAAGGCCGATGCCGCGCACGTTCATGGCGACCGGTCCTTGCCGCAGATAACTGGCGCCGATGTTGGCGTTGCTGTTGCTGACAGCGGTCTGAAACTGCTGCAAAGTGATGCCGTAGCGCTTCAAGCGGTCTGGGTCGGGCTGGATTTCATAGCGCTTGACCATGCCGCCGAAGCTGGAGACGCCCGCGATGCGCGGGACGCGGCGAAGGGCACGTTCCAAGGTCCAGTCTTGCAGCGATTTCAGATCGATAAGGGAGTAAATGTCCCGGCCGCGTGGATCCTTGGGACCGTCGAGCGTGTAGCGGATCAGTTCGCCCGTAGGGGTGAACGGCGAGATTTGCGGCGAGACGCCGGCCGGCAGATTTTGCACAAATTGCAGGCGGTTGATGACTTCTTGCCGGGCAGCGTTGTAATCAACGCCGTAGTCGAACTGGTTGCGCAGATGGGACAGCCCGGCCAACGATTTGCTGCGCGTATAGGTCAGCCCCGGCATGCCGGCCAGCGTCACCTCCAGGGGGATGGTCACGCGCCGCTCGACCTCCTCGGCGGAAAAGCCCGGATACTGGGCGATGACTTCGATGATGGCCGGCGCCGGGTCGGGATACGCTTCCACATTCACATGGTTGAATGCGTAGATGCCGACGCCCGCCAAGCCCAGCGCCAGCAAAATCACAATCAGGGCGCTGTCAACCGCCCATGCGATGAGTTTGCGTACCATAAACTGCGATCCGGACCATTTACGCTCCGCAAGCGTAAGCGACGGACCTATCGTCGCTTACGCTTGCGGAGCATGAAAGGTTTATTTCTGTGCTTTCGCCCGCGCTTGCAGGTCTTCCAGCGCTGCGTGCAATTCCAAGACGCCTTCTGTGACGACGACTTCGCCGGGCTTGAGCGCTTGCAACCCTTTTTTGCGCTCCGGCCCGGTCAGTTCACTGCGGACATAGACCACATCGCGCAGCCGCATGGCCACGGACACGTGCCGCAGAACGTAGCGCGGTTTCGATGGATCGGGCTGGACGAAGACGATGCTGGCGGCGCCGTCTTCGACAAGGGCCGACGCCGGCAGGGAAACTACGTTGGCCGGGGCGGGCAGCTCCACCGTCGCCGTCACGAACTGGCCGACGCGCAACTCGCCGGAGCTGTTGTCCACCACGCCCATGATCGGATCGGTGTGCTGCGTCGGGTCGATGACCAGGCCGATCTTTTGCAGGCCGTTGCTTTTGAGCACGCGATGGTTGAGGTCGGCGCCGGCCCGCACCTGCCAGGGATAGCCGGGCGGCAGCGCTTGCAGCGTGCGCAAGTCTTCTTCATAAGCATGGACCACCACGCCCAGCTTGCGCAGGTCGGCGATTTTGAACAGGTCGAAGCTAGGATCGACGATATTGCCCACGTGCAGGTTCTTTTCGACGATGGTGCCGTCGAACGGTGCCCGCACTTCGACCTTGGCCCATTCCAACTCTTTTTTGAGATCGCGCTTCTTCTTGCCTTCAGACACCAGCCGCGCCTCTTCCTTAACGGCGTTAATCTCCTCTTCGGTCACTTTCCAGGTCCGTAATGTCCGTTCTGCTTTGGCGACGGCGTTACGATCGGAGGCGACATCTTTTCGCGTCTGATTGAGAGTGTCCTCCGGCAGCGCGCCGATACGATAGGCTTTCTCGCGGTCAATCAGCCGCCCTTCGTCCAAAGCCAATTGCACCAGGGCGTCAATCAACTCGCTTTTTTTCTCGCCGAGGTCTTTGCTCCAGACGACGGCCATGATCTGTCCCTGGGTGACGTGATCGCCGTATTCAAGAGGCCGTTCGCGCGTTGGATGGTTGCCATTCTGGTAAGAAGCGGCGCCGATGGCGATGACCTCACCGGGGAAACGCGATTGGATGCGGCCGAGGCGGTTCGGTTCGAAAAACAGCGAGCCGGCCAAGGTCAACGGTCGCGGCGCCGCTGCCACTTCGACGGCGGCGCTCTTGACCCCCAGGCGCTCGACCACATCGGGCGGCAGCTCGATTGCATTGTTGTTGCCGGGGACGAGCCGCGCTTGGGGAACGTGGCTTGGGACGGCGGGCCGTTGCTCGGAAGGATTGAGCCAATGGCGAACGTTGATCGTCCCGACGGCAGATAATCCCCCGATCAGGCCGACCACGGCGACGACGCCGCTCGCCCAGACTGCCCACCGAAAATAACGCCGTTTCATGGTTCACCCTATATTTTGTCTCCTCATTTAGTTTGGCATCCGGCTGTGGCCCAAGCAAGGGACGTTAGAAATGGAACTCCGCCCGGAAAAACAGACCATACAAATCTAATTGGCCGCGACTGGTGGGGATGCCGAGGGTCAGGTTGTCGCGGCCAATCTGGAAGTACGTGTCCCACTGCAAGCCAAGCATGAATCGGCTGTAGTTCCATTGCGGCACGGTGTAACTGAGGCCGACGATTTCGCGGAGGATGGGCACGCCTACCGAGAAATCATAGCGAGCGCTAAACGGCAACAACGTCCCGCTGCCGCTGGCCACCGTCTCCGAGAAACCTTGCCGGATCTGCGCTTCCAAGTCCGTGGCTTCGAAGCGGCCGAATAGGGCCAAGCCCAGGACCGGCATTTTCCGCTCCAGCTCGCCGAACGCCCACACGCCGAAGCCCGCCAAGGAATTGCTCGTATTTTGAGCGATAATGTCGCCCTGGGCCAAGCCCGGATTCTGGAACTGGACGCCGGAATTGAAATAAAGGAACAAGGCCCGTGCGCCGACGCCCCAGCGCAAGTCCCAAAAAGGACCGAGAGCAAATTCCCGGCTGACATAGGTCAAATCGATCATGTTGTATTCCAGGACGCCTGCTTGGCGACCGGGCGCCTGGATGTCGTCCAACGGCCCGGTAATGGTTTGGCCAGAACCTTGACTCGTCAGAAAGCGGTAGCCCAACTGAATGCCGCCCCAGTTGCCGGGGAACCGATAGCCTATCTCGAAGCGGGGCGAAATGGTCGGATTGATCGGGTTGCCGCCGATGGACACGAAGTCACTGGCCCCTGTGAGGGCGTTGGGTACGGGAGCACTCAACTGATTGCGGAGATGGACGAAGACAAAATTCATTTCGGCGTTGGTGTACCATCCCGGCGGGGCAGCGTAGGGCCGATCAAGCAGCGGATCAAGTTGGTTGAAATGGTATGTCGGCCAAGAAGGCGGCGGCAGCACGTAGGCCGGCGGTTGTTGCGGCGCCTGCGCGGTCGGCGGAGGCAGTGTATCCGTCGCTTGCCCGTCGCTTATGCTTCCGGCTCGTGGCGTATCGTCCGCGCGACTGGGTTGCGGGTGCAACCCAGCCAACGCCGCCACAGCAGCCGCGATAAGCCAACCACGGACGGTTGGGATCATGACGGCCCCCCCTCAAGAGAAGGACTCTTTCCATTTTCCGTGCGCCGCGGGATCGCTGGGGACTGCGGCATTAGCGCAGGCGACTGCGTCGGAGCAGACGGCGTAGGCGCCGGTTGCGACGGCGGCGCCAGCGCTGGCTGCTTCGCTGTCGCGCCTCCGACAACCGTGGCCAGGGGCGAAGCCGCGGTAACAGCCGCGTTCGGCACGATCGGTGCCCGCGGATAATTCCGTAACGGCATCAACAGATCTTCCAGGACCGGGTACGCCGGGACCACTTGACGTTGGCCCGCCTGAAAGAAGTCCTCCGTTTGCAGTAAGTTGGCGACATCGACCGCAGCCTGCCACATCGCGCCGAGGGCGCCGATATACATGAGAACGTAGCTCTCCAATGTGATCTGAACCGGCCACAGGTCGCTGAAGCTCACCACCAAGGGTTCGACTTGGTTCCGCGCCCAGGCGTTTTTATAAGACCGCAGCAAATCGCGGATTTGTTCTTGGACGATGTCCACTTGCTGACGTGAGGTGATGTAACGATTGTAGGCGTCGGCGAGAATGGCGACGAGGTCATTGCGGGCCCGCACTGGATCCGCGGCGGCTTGCGCTAATTGCCATTCCGCTTGACGGATGCCTCCCCGGTTCTGGTTCCAGATCGGCAACGTCATGTACATGACGGCGCTATGTACGACCTGATTGGGGGGCGTGGTGTAATCTTTCTGCGTCAGGATGCGGGCGCCCACGTCGGGCAAAGGAACGAGTTTTTGATAGCGCACGTTGTATTTGGCTTTCTGCACTGAGACGAGGGCGGACCGCACGTCGGTGTGATACTCCAACCGCGCCAGCACGGCGTTGTAGTCGAATTCGGGCATCGGCATATGGACGCTGCCGGCCAGCTCCGACGGAGGCATGTCCGGCAAGCCGAGACTGGCGGCTAGCTGCCGCCACGCCGCCGTGTACTTGTTGCGGGCCTGGATGATGTCGTAGCGCGCCTGGAGGACGAGGGGACGCAGCTGCATCGGCTCGTAGCCGGATGCCTTTTTGGCGACGCTCAGCTGTACGATCTGATAATTGTAGAGGTAATTGGCAAAGGTGAACAAGGCTTCCGAGTAACGAATGCCCTGATACGCCACCAGGACGGCGAAATAGTTGCTGCGTATCTGCGTCCACATATCCGACTTGGCCTTGCGCAGGGCCAGCTTGGCGGCGAGCACGTCCATAGTTGCCATCGCTTGCTGAACGGTGAGTTTGCCTCCGGTAATGATGAGCTGATCAAAATAACCGCCGGGATAGCCGGCCGGGCCGGTTTCCACCGTATCATGCTCCCAGGCGACGGTGGGATTGGGATACATGCCGGCCTGGTAGGCGGCGGCCTTAGCGGCTTCCACGGCGGCGTAGGCCGACTTGATTGCGGGATTGTAGGTCTCGCCCAGCCGCTGCAAATCGGCCAGGGTCAACGGCCGGCCCTCTGGCCCCGGTGCAGGCGGAGTCATGGGCGGCAGCTCTGGTATCGGAGGATAGAGTTTTCGGAAATATTCCGCACGCTCCTTAGGATCGTCAGGGATCTTGATGTCTGGGGCATCTGCGCCCGGCAATTCTTTCGGGATGGGCAGACGTTGCTGAATCGGCGGCAGCTTCTCCCTCTGCTGGCATGCCACCTGTTGCAATTCGCTCGGCGTAGTTTCCCAATTCCCCGGAGTGGGGGACGTGCCTCCCTCGAGGGGACCTCGGAGGGTGGACGCTCCCCGTTCCGATTGGGAACCACTAACGGTTGCGGCCTCGACAGAAGCGACGGAGGGCGGCGGAGGCGGCAGCGAATTTACCAGTCCGCACAAGGCTGCGCCGTCGCCGTTCTTGGCGGACAAGTCCTGTATTTCTTTGTCGAGCTGATGGCGCAGCGCGAAACCGCAGCCACAAAGTGCGCAAAGCCCGAGCGGCCAGAGCCAGCACCGCATCGCCATCATTCGTCTGGCTTCCTTCCGCGAAGTCTCCGATTGACCTCGCTTGCTTTCTTCTGCCCAAGTTCTCCATCTTCCCCGGCACGGAGCGCCGGCGCGGAGAAAGGCAGAAATAATATCGGTTGTAACGAATGTGCGCTGGATAAATTGACCGGAGGCCGAATCTTTCTGAATCAACTTCATTATCCGGTCCTTGTTGTTTTCGCAGAGAGATGGATCGGTCAGGAGTTTGTCCAGTAGCTCTCAGGAAGCGGTGCAGGCAGGCAGCGCTTTTGTTAAACTAGAGAGGTCGTTGCTTTCGTGGATTTAGGATGCGCTGTATCCCATGCTGATTGATACGTTCGGCCGTACTCATAACAACTTGCGCATCAGCGTCACCGACCGCTGCAATCTCCGCTGCACCTACTGCATGCCGGAAGAAGTGGTCTTCATGGACCGTGCCGAACTGCTCACCTTCGAGGAGATCACACACTTCGTCCGTGTGGCGGCGCCTCTGGGCATCGACAAGCTGCGTCTGACCGGCGGGGAGCCGCTGCTGCGGCGCGATCTACCGCGCCTCGTTGGCATGGTCGCTGCGGTGTCCGGTATCAAAGACATTGGCCTGACGACCAACGGACTGCTCTTGGCCCAGCAAGCGCAGGCGCTTTTCGATGCCGGATTGCGACGCATCAATATCAGCCTCGACACGCTTGATCCGGGACGCTTCCGCGCGATCAGCCGCCGCGATGGGTTCGAGCAGGTGTTGGCTGGCATCGCTGCGGCGAAGAAAGCCGGCTTTTCGCCCATCAAGATCAACGCCGTCGTCCTTCGCGGCTTGAATGAGCAAGACGTAGCGCCCCTGGCCCGTTTTGCCCGCGAGCACGGCCTGGAGATGCGCTTTATCGAATACATGCCCATCGGTGCCGGGGAGTGGGAACGCAGTAAGGTCTATTTCGCTCATGAGATCCTGGAACAGATCGAGCGGGAAGTGGCCCCGCTCGTCCCAGCCGACGACTACGATCCGCGCGCTGCGGCGATGGATTTTCAGTACAGCGACGGCGGCGGCCGCGTCGGCATCATCGCCTCGATATCGCGGCCGTTCTGCATGAGCTGTAATCGTCTGCGCCTGACCTCCGATGGCAAATTGCGCAACTGCTTGTTCGCGCTGAACGAAGTTGATGTCAAACCGCTGCTGCGTGGAATGCGCGATGATGAGCGATTGGCGGAGATGATCCGACAGAATGTCCGCGACAAGTGGGAGGGACACGAGATCAACACGGCCCGGTTCATCAAGCCACGGAGGACCATGCATGCCATCGGCGGCTAAAGCGTTTCCATCCAACCGCTCTGCCGCCAAGGATGCCGAGCGAAGAAAGAGAAAAAAGCTCCGGAGCAGGTAGGCGAAGGCGAGTTGTGCCAAATTCAACCGGGGGGCAATATTGTGCCAAATAACAGTCTTTTTTCTCTTTCCGTGCTTGGCCCCCCTTGGCATTTGGAGCCGGTCATTGCTTACGAAAGAGCATCGCGGGGCAACAAGGGAATCGGCAAGCTCACAGGGGAACCTGGCGAACCCACAGGAGAACCTGGCGAGCCAGAGGAACCTGGCGAACCCACAGGAGAACCTGGCGAGCCAGAGGAACCTGGCGAGCCGCCGGGTTTAACCCGGCGGTTCACCAGCGGCGTCCGCACGGCTGGCTCCACGGGGCGGGCAGCAAGATCGAACCATTGGCATTCGCCCTCGCGCAGGGCGGTTAGGCCAATCCAATGCAACACCGGCTCTTCATCATGGTCGAGGTCGAAGACGACCGTTGTCGGTGTGCCATCGAAGAAATACAGCCGGCCTTGCCGGCCTTCCCGCCGAAGCGAGAAGCGGCGGACGCGATGGCCGGGCAAACGGGTTAAGGAAGCATCTTTGTCCGGCAAGGGAAAAATGATCAGGTCCACCAGCTTCTCGCGCGCCCCGGCCAGGTGGCGGCCTAAACCGAGCAAACGCTGACCATGTTTACAGAAAGCTGTCAGACCGACCGCGGCAGGGCGGCCATCAGGCCAGAGAAGCTGATAACCTTCGTAGGGAATGCCCTCTTCAACATGGTCACGGGAAGGATCACGACGAAGAAGCACTCGTAAAGTGCGCGACATCCGAAACCCTCTACTTAGGGGTGCAAAAACCAACGGCTGCTTACCTAACCTCTCATCTCCGGCCGCCGGGTTTAATCCGGCGGCTTCCTTGCTTATTCATTCCCCTGCACATACCGCGCCGTGGAAAACAACAGCAACTTTTCAATCTAGGTAAATTGTATAGGTTACAAAAGATAGGGGCCAGGCCGAACAGGATCACGGCCTTGCCCTTGAGACGCTTCATGGGCAGGAAGTATCGTTTAGAGGGATTTTGCCGACGAGAGAATTGTTCACGACTTGCAATATCAGTAGAGAGAGGGGAGGAGATAGTGCCAGGGATAGGGAGTGCCCAGCACTTGGCACTATACCTTCTTGGCACTACTCCCTACCAGGATGCAGTCGGCGTGTGGGAAAACAGTTTCTCAGCCAAGTAAACCGATGTACCAATTGGCGATGCGAAAGATGGCAACGATGATGACGAGAGCGACGAACCCGTAGACGGTGTAGCCCGCCAGGCTGGTCAGGGCGGCCAGCCGTCGGCCTGCTTCTTCCTGATAATGCTCCGCTTGATGAGCGAGGACTTGATCCAGTGTGCCGGATTCCTCGGCGACGGCGAGCATGTGCAGAAAGTCCTCCGGAAACAGTCCGCTTCGGGCCAGGGCCAAGGTCAGATCCTCGCCGCGGTGCAGTTCCGTTTCGATCTGTTCCGCACGAGCCAGGAAGGCCGAGTTGCCCGTAGCGGACAAGCTCAAGCGCATCGCCTGGACGATCGACATGCTCGTTTCCGTTGTCAGGCGCAGGGCCATGCAGAAGCGCGTCAATGCCAACGCCTGCAAACAGGGACCGAGGGCCGGCAGGCGGAGCAGAAACATTTCCACCGCCGCCGCGCCGCCCAGGCGCCGTGTTAGCAGCCAGTAGAGGGCGGCCAATCCACTCAAGAAAGCGCCGACGCCGCCGAGGAAGATCAGCGCCCCGGAAGGCCCGGCCAGGCCGAGCCCGAGCGGATCGAGCGGCTGGCCGCCACGCGATTGGGCGATCAGCCCCATGATGAGGATCAGCCCAGCCAACACAAAGACGGCCAGTACGAATTCCGTGATCGGCCAGGCACTTTGCGCGAGGAACTGCCGCCACAGCGTGCGTTGGCGGAGGAAGTATTTCTCCAGTTCGCCGAATACCTCGGCCAACATACCAGTGTTTTCGCCGACCCGCGCCAGCGCCAAAAAGAGCGGCGGAAAGGCAGCTTGCTCGCGCCGCAACGCCTCTTCCAAACTGTCGCCGCGCTCCAGGGCGGCGGCGATGCGGCCGGCCACGGGACGTATCCGCGCCGCGCCGCTTTTGGCCTGATGGCGGAAAGCCTCGACCAGCGACAACCCCGCGCCGAGATAGTGCCGCAGCGAACGGCACAGCTCGATCCCATCCGACAGCGATAGCCGTGATGACCGAAACATAAATCTCCTAGGGGCTAGGGGCTAACGGACAAAACTCCCTCCCCCCTTGTGGGGGAGGGCTGGGGTGGGGGGGGAAGTACAATGCAGACAAGGAGTTCTAACCCCCCCCCCCCCCCCCCCCCCCCCCCGGGGGGGGGGGGGAAAAAAAAACCCCCCCCCCCCCCCCGGGGGGGGGGGAAAAACAAAAACGCCCCCCCCC